>Ga0315268_10007078_pt1 | contig 11860 bp, 7 predicted proteins | sample C1_top_MG_FD_204535 | JGI IMG/M metagenome (GOLD analysis project Ga0315268, IMG submission 204535) | Sediment microbial communities from Yellowstone Lake, YNP, Wyoming, USA - C1_top | ecosystem: Environmental > Aquatic > Freshwater > Lake > Sediment | place: USA: Wyoming | collected 2017-08-01 | reverse complement strand
ACGCCCGAGAGCGCGGCCTGCCGTGGCTTCTACATCAACATGCTCGACCGCGTCGCGGCGAGCCTCAGCGCCGACGTGCAGCGCACGTATCGCGAGCGCTTTCCGGTGTGGGGCGTCTCGAGCATGCGCATGCACTCGGTGCGCGATTACCTGCGACGCACGCACTGCATCGCGGTCGCGGGCTTCGGCGAAGAGAAACTCGCGCACGGGCTCGCCCACATCCAAGGCTACGCCATCGAGACCTTCGAGAGCTCGCTGCTCGGCCGCTCCGTACGCATGCTCACCGGCAACTCGCTCGATGGCCTGATGCGTGTCGTGGCGTGGCTGAGCGCCAACCGTCAGCTCGCGGTCAACTACGGCACCTGGAGCTTTCGCCGCCTCGACGAGCACGTCATCGAGGGTCGCTTCGAGGAGGAGTACAACTACATCGAGTCGGCCATGGCCGGCGCGCTCGAGGCGCTCGTGCGGGCGCGTGGCCTCGATGCGATCCTCGAGGTGTGCCTCGAGGACCGCTTCACCGGGACCATCACCATCCGTACGCATTAAACCCGAGCGTGGGGGGAGGGAATACGACCGTGACTGCCAAGACCGTGGCCCATGTCGTCGTCGACGAGCTGACCGCCGCGGGCACCGACATCGCGTTCGGCATTCCGGGCGGCGTCATCTCGCCGGTCTTTGATGCCCTGCTCGATCGACCGGGCGTGCGGCTCATCGTCGCGCGCCACGAGACCTCGGCGGTCTTCATGGCCATGGGCTACTGCTACGCCACGGGCAATCCCGGGCTCGTGCTCACCACCGCGGGTCCGGGCTTTTCGAACGGCCTCACCGGGCTCGCCGCCGCCGCCGCCGAGAGCCTGCCCATCATTCTCGTTTCGGGTGAGGTGCCGAAGTCCGCGTTCGGTCGCGGCGCGCTCCAAGAGGGCACGGCCTACTTCGGCAGCGCCGTGGCGCTTGCCCGCCACCTGTGCAAGTTCGCCGCCCAGATTGGTCTCGTCTCGACCGCGCCCTCGATCGCGCGCAAGGCCCTCGCGACGGCCCTGAGCGGGCGGCGTGGGCCCGTGTGCTTGACGCTGCCGCTCGATATCGGCCGCAGCGAGGCCTCGGGCTCCGAGGTGCGGGGGCGCGTCAGCTCGCGCTTCGAGGTCGACGAAGACGCGTGCCGCGCGGCTGTGGCGGCGCTCGAGCGCGCCAAGCGGCCGGTCATGCTGCTCGGCAACGGCGCGCGCGGTGTCTATGCAAGGCGGGTGGCGCGTAACCTCGCCGAGCGCTTGATGATCCCCGTGATGGTGACGACCAAGGGCAAGGGTGTCTTCCCCGAGGACCACGCCCTCTATCTCGGCGTCTTTGGCTTGGGTGGCCACGAGAACGCCATCGCCCACTTGCGCGCCGAGCAGCCCGATGTCGTGCTCGTGTGTGGCAGCGCCCTCAACGATTTGACCACCAACGCCTGGTCGCCGCTGTTGCAGGCGACCACGACGCAGATCCAGATCGACATCGACGCCGCGCAGATCGGGCGCAACTATCGCACCGATCTCGCCATCCTCGGGCCGGTCGATCTGGCGCTATCGCGGATGCTCGAGTACGCGCACCAGACCGACCGCGCGGGTGAGCTCGTTGCCCTGCGTGATGCTCCCGAGTCGCAGCTGCAGCTCCCGGTGCAGGAGCAGGCGTCGCCGCCGGGGCAAGCGCCGGCGCCGCAGCCCACCGCGAGCGCGCCCATGTCGATGCAGCAAGTGCTGACCGTGCTCGCCGCGGAGCTGCCACCCGATACCGTCTTCGTCTGTGACATCGGCGAGTTTCTCACCGTAGCCGTCAACGCCTTGCGCGTGCGCGAGGGCGGCGACTTCATCGTCTGCCTCGGCTTGGGCTCGATGGGCAGCGGCATCGGCGCGGCTATCGGCTATCAGCTCGCCGCCCCGGCGCGGCGGGTCGTGTGCGTCGCGGGTGATGGCGGCATGCTCATGTATGGCAACGAGCTCGCGAGCGCGGTCAAGTACCACGCGGCCGTGACGTTCTGCGTGCTCAATGATCACCGCTACAACATGTGCCATCACGGCCACCTCGAGGTGTACGACCGTACGCCGGATCTCACCTGCACTCCGGTTGATTTCGCAGCGTGGAGCCGCGCGCTCGGCGCCGAGGGCGAGGTGGTCACGACGCGTGCCGAGCTCGCCTCTGCCCTGCAGCGGCAGCTTGTGGGCCCACGCGTCCTCGACATCCGGTTCGATCCGGACATCCGTGCCGGCCACAACCAGCGCAACGCCGCCTTGCGCCACTTTATCGGTGAATCATGAGCCCCACCCTTGGTCTGTCGATCCTCGGCCTCGGGGCTGCCATCCCCGAGCCCGTTCGTTTGAACGACGCCTGGCCCGAGAGCTTTCACCGCCGCTTCGACGAGTCGCGCAAGCACGACATCACCACCATCGAGCGCGGCGCGGGGGGGGAAACGCAAGAGCTCGATCGGGCAATCAGCGACGCCATGGCGCCCTATGCGACGGATCCATTTCGCGGCACTCGTCGCCGGCACATCACGCCGGCCGAGTTGCCGGCCTCCGACCTCGAGGCCGACGCTGCCCGCCGCGCCATCGCCGATGCGGGCCTTACGGCCGCGGATATCGACGTGGCCTTCATCGCGTCCTACATGCCCGACATGTTGATGCCCTCGAACGGCCCGGCGTTGCAGGCCAAGGTCGGGCTCGTCAACGCCATTTGTTATCCGACCGATCTTGCGTGTGCGAGCTTCCTCGGTCACCTCGTGCTCGCCGATGCGCTCATCGCGGCCGGTCGCGCGCGCTACGTCTTGAGTGTCAACTCGGGCACCTTGTCGCGCTTTCTCGATCTCAACCTGCCGGTGAGTGTGCACATCGGCGATGGCGCTTCGGCCTGCGTCTTCGGGGCGAGCGGACGTGCGGGCTTTGGGCTGCTCGGTCAGCATGCGCGCACGGACGGGTCGCTGCGCGATGGCATTGTGCTCGCGCACGTCGGCGCCGACGGCAAGCCGGCACGGCGCTACGAAGATGCGGCGGCGCGCATCGTCTTTACGACCCTCGACCCCGCGGCCGGCAAGGCCGGCGGACAGAAGGGCGCGGCCTGGTGCCGCGAGTCGTGCGCGGCCGCTATGGCGCAGGCTGGAGTATCACTCGGTGACATCTCTCTCTACTTCGGCGCCCAGAGCCTCAAGTGGTTCCCCGATGCCTGTCGGCGGGCGCTCGGCCTGTCGCCCGAGCAGGTCATCGAGTCCTTCGACGAGGTTGCCAACATCGGCCCGGCGACCATACCCTACAACCTGTTGTTGGCGCGGCAGCGCGGCCTCCTGCGCGATGGTGCGCTCTTGCTCCTGTACTCGCCGGGCATCGGCATGCATCGCTTGGCGGTAGTGTTGCGGTGGTCTGCGTGAAGGTCTGTATTGCCTATCGCTCGCCGGCCGGTCGCGAGTTCGCCCTGCAAGCGCTCGCGGAGCAGGGCCTGGAGATCGAGTCGTTTCTGCTCGACGGCAGCGCCTCGTTTGACGCCAAGGCCTACGACCTCGTGCTCCTCGAGGGTGGCGCCGCAAAGCTGGCCATCGACACCACCGCGTCGATCGCCAACGCCGGCCACGTGCTGGTCGTCGTCGCGCTCGCCGAGCCGCCGGGCGACAGCGACCTCGCCGAGCTGCTGCGCGCCGGGGCGTGCGGCGCTGCGAGCTCGGTCGCCGCGCTCGCCTTGGAGGTCTGCCGCGCCAAGGCGATCGCCTCGCGTATGCATCATGCCGAGAAGAACTGGACGCAGTCCCTAGGGCGCGTGCAGCAACACGATCGCTTGCATGCGCTAGGCATGCTCGCCGCCGGCGTGGGCCACGAGATCAACAATCCGGCGGGCGCCGTCATGGCCAATTTGCAGGCGTTGCGCGAGGACTTCGACTCGATCGCCACGCAGGATCGTCAAGGCCTCAAGGGCGTGTCGATCGAGAACGTCTCTTCGTGGCGTGAGGCGGTCTGCGATTGCCTCATCGGCGTGCGCCAAATTGCCGAGGTCGTGCGCACGCTGCGCTCGATGTCACAAGCGACCACCGACGCCGAGCGCGAAGACGTGGACGTGAACTTGGTGGCGAGCAACGTCTGCCGCTTCTTGAGCCGCGAGCTGTTGAGCGCCCACATCACGGTGACGCTGGCGTTACAGCCCGATCTGCCCCTGCTGCTCGGCCGCACCGCTCACTTCTATCAGATCGTCACCAACCTCATGATCAACGCTATTCAGGCCATGAGCGAGGTGGCCAAAGACGGCGAGATCACGATCTCGAGCCGCCAGGAGGATAATCTGGTAGTCTTCTGCGTGGCCGACAACGGCCCGGGGGTCGCGCCTGATGCGGTGAGCAAGATCTTTGATCCTTTCTTCACGACCAAGGACCACGTGGGCACTGGCCTCGGCTTGTTCATCACGCAAAATCTCGTGCGGCAGATGGGCGGAGAAATCATGGTCGAAAATCGCCCCGGGCAGGGCGCTACGTTTTTGCTCACCTTCGAGTCGCAACAGGGCAGTCCGAGCGTCCCAACCCACACGCGCTACCCCGACGGCCGAGCGCGCCTCAGGGTTCTCGTCGTTGATGATGAAGAGCTCATCCTGCGCGCCCTCGGTCGCTCGCTCAAGCTGCACTTCGAGGTTGTGACCGCCAACAGCGCTGCGCGGGCGCTCGAGCTCATCGAGACGGACGGCGTCTTTGACGCCGTGGTCTGTGACGTGGTCATGCCGGGACAAGACGGGCTCACCCTCTATACGACGGTGAGCGAGCGCTACCCGAAGCTCGCCGCCACTTGGCTGTTTGTCTCGGGCGGCATTGCCAACACCAAGGTCGACCTTCGCGTGACGGCGACCGGCCGGCCGCTCTTGCGCAAGCCTCTCGAGCAGCAGGAGCTCCTCGACGCGCTCGAGGCCATGACGCGCACCGAGAGTGTGGGCGGCGCGGCGCGCTGAGCCGCGCTGCCAGATCTCTTCGATCGCCCTTACGGAATCGATACGACGATCGACATGCCATCGCTCACCACGGCGTAAGCGCTAAGCGGCGCCGCCGCTGGGCCGTGGCTGACCGCCCCACTCGTCGTAAAGGTCGAGCCGTGACAAGGGCATTCGATCTGCCCGTGCTCAGCCGAGAAAGCGACGACGCACGCGAGGTGCGTACAGGTCGCATCGAGCGCTGCGTAGCCGCCTGCGACGAGCGCCACCACCAGGATCGGACGACCAAGCCCCGCTGGCGCGCCGACGACGCTGCCGCCGGGCTGCGCAAGCTGTGGATAATCGGCGAGCGCGAAAATCACCTCACCGCCGCTGTAAGGTGGCATGTCGGCGTCACCCGCCGCGAGGTCGATGACGAGATCGCCGCTCGTCGCATTGAAACGTACCGGATACGTTTGCAGCGCCTGCCGCGCCGGAGGGTTGAGGACGGCACCGGAAAGATCGAAGCGCGACGCGTGGCAGGGGCAAACGATGTCGCCACCGCTAAAGCCGAGCGGGCAACCCGCATGCGGGCACAGATAGGCGAACGCGGCGAAGCGCTCGGCGCTCGGGTGCACGAGCAGGATTGGCGTCTTTTGGCCCGGAACCCGCACGGCGATCGCCCCACCCTCTTGGGCGAGCTCGGGGTAGCGCGCCACCTCCACCGACACCTTGCCATCGACGGGCGCGGCGCTGTCGGCGAGCGGTGCCGCATCGACGCCTGGCGCACAACCGCGCAGGAGTGCGGCGGCGGCGAGGCCACCGCCCGTGCCGAGGACCTCGAGGAGAAAGGTGCGTCTGCTCGTCGTCATCGTTCACTTCTCACGGCTGAGCACGAGGTGCGCGTCGAGCTTGAGCGCGTCGTCAATCTTCACGAAGAGTAGAGATGGGCGCTCGATCCGGAAGGCATCGAGGCTGAGCAAGAGATGCGCCTCGGCCACCAAGTGCTCGGCCTTGTTGCTGAGCTCGACCTTCACCTCTATGGGCTGCTGTACACCGTGAAAACTCACCTGCCCCTCGAGCGTCACTAACGCGGTCGCTGCGGCGGCGGGCAGCACGACGTGCTCGGCGATGCCCTTCCACTCGACGTAGGGGAACTTCTCTGCCTCGGTCGTCTCCTTCATGTGCGCGTCACGGTTGCCGTTGCCCGAATCGAAGCAGTCGATCCGCGCGCGCACCATGGCCTGCACGCCGCCGCCCTCGAGTAAGCGCACTTTGCCTTCGACGAGTTTGCACACGCCCTCTACGGCATGGAGCTTGTGTACGACCGAATAGGTCAACGTGCTGTCACGGGCGACCGCGAGGGTGCTGTCTGCGGCGCGCGACACCCGCGGGGCAAAGGCGAGTGCTCCGGCGACGACGACGGCGACAACGATGTTCTTCGGGACGTGCATGGGGACTCCTGGTTGAGATGGCTAGGCTGTCAAAACATGAGGCTCACCACCCCGAGGGTCATTGCGCCCCAGGTGGTGTACCCTACGGTTTGGTGGAGGCGCGCTAGGTCGCGTTGCTCGAGGTGACCCTCGCGTGACTTGGTGTAGACCCCGAGGCCGACCTCGGTGAGCATGCCGAGCGTGGCGAGGGCCATGAAGAGCTTGTGCATGGTCGCCGTATCGAAGCCGGCATGCTTCTCGAAGGGCTCGGGCGCGAGCACGCCGAGCAGGCCAACGCTCACGAACAACGCCGTCGCCGTAGAAGCGAGCCCAAGATGAAGGTAGTAGTAGCGACCAGTGTCGCCGCCACCCCGATACTTGTCGTTGAAGTTGAGTTGGCCGACGATCTCGGTCGCCGCCAGCGCGAGCCAAGTGGCGCCACCTAAGCCTTGGTGCAGCTGCAACATGAAGCGGCGGCGCTGTACCCGCGCATCGAAGGCGGGATCTGGGACTGCGGCGAGCGCTGCCGGTGGTGCGTCGAGCAAGTCGAAATCGAAAGACGGCATCGCGGTGGCAGGTGACACCACCGCAGCGGGCGCAGGCCGCACCACCGAGGCTGATATCGGTGCGGCGTGGCTATCCGCCTCAACCTCGGCCGCTGGCGATGCCACACCGCCCCCAAGCGTCGCCGGGTCCGCGGCGCGAACGATAGGTGCCGGTTCCGCGGACGGTACGGGCGCCGCCAGCGGCGCCGCGGGTTGCGGCGTCAGGTGGGGCGCGCCCTTCTTGTGCTGCCTGGCAGAGTGCTTCGCCTTGCCGGGTGCCGCGCCACTCGCCGCCGTAGGTAGGAACAGCGCTAAGAGCACTGAAGCGACGAGGCACCTCACGGCGGCGCCCCCTGCGCCACCCAATCGATGATGGCCTGCTTTTCGGCCGCCGACAGCGGCGCAGCCTTCGGCATCGCGCTGCCGGAGCAGGCCGGATTCGCGCCGGTGGCGAGGATCTTGTCGACGAGGGTGCTTTGACTGCGCAAGGGGCCGCAGGCGAGGACCCGTAGGGTCGCAGGACAGCCCGAGCTCGTAACACCGACGAGAGTCCCGTAGGCCTTGCCCGACTCGAGACTCATAGGAGCCGCGCTGCCGGTGATGTGACATCCGCCGCCTAAGCAGCTCGCCGTGAAGACCGGCTGCACGTTGGCGGCCAGAGTTGAACTCTTGCCGGCGATACCAAAGTAAGCGGTGTTGGACGCTCCGCCCCCGGGACCGAGATTAGTGAGCACCACGGCCGCGGCGTTGCCCGCTGGCGCGCTCGCGACGAGAGCTGCGGGAATCGCCGCCGTCACCTGATTCGCGGAGACGAGCGTCGCTGTCACCGCCGAGCCGGCGAAGGTCGCGCTCACGCCGGTGGCGAAGCCCGTGCCGTTCACCGTGAGCGTAAACGCGGCGGCCCCGGCGACCGCGCCACAGGGCGACAGTGAACTAATCGTCGGCGTCGGATTCGGCTGACTTGCTACGGTGAGCGTCGCACCGCCACTCGTGCCGCCCCCTGGGCCGGGGTTGACGACGCTAACCGTGTGCGTCCCGATGGCGGCGTCGTCGCCCGCTAGGATGTCGGCGGTCACCTGCGTGCTGTTGACGTAGTGGGTGGTGCGCCCGCTGCCGTCGAGCAGCACCGCCGAGCTCGGGACGAAGCCCGTGCCGGCCACGGACAGGGAGAAGGCACCACTGCCCACCGTAGCGGCGCTCGGAAAGATCGAGGTGATGGCGGGCGCAGGGTTGTTGACGGCAAAGCTCTGCGTAGCGCTCGTGCCACCGCCGGGGGCTGGGGTCACCACCTCGACCGGATAGCTACCGCCGTTGGCGATGTCCGCGGACGAGATCGCGGCCGTAAGCTGCGTCGGCGAGACGTACGTCGTGCTCTTGACGAGCCCGTCGAAGGACACCACGGAACTCGAGATGAAGCTCGCGCCGTTCGCGGTGAGCGTGAACGCCGCTCCGCCCGCATTTGCGCCGGTTGGCGAGAGCGACGCGAGTGATGGCACGGGGTTCTGCACGATGATGGACAGCGTGTAGCTACTGCTCGTGCCGCCACCCGGCGGCGGATTTGTCACCGTCACCAAGAAATCGCCTGCCGTCTGGGTATCGGCGGCGAGGAGGCTCAGCGTGAGCTGCGAGCTCGAAACGAACGTGGTCGTACGGCTCGAGCCATTGAACGCCGCGGACGAAGAGCTCACGAAGCCCGTGCCGGCGATGGTGATGGTGCCCGCGCCACTGCCGGCACCAAGGCTCGCCGGCGTAAGCGAGGCGATCGTCGGCACCGGGTTGGCGGCGACGACGCTCAGCGTGACGGTGCCGCTCGCACCGCCGCCCGGCCCCGGGTTCGCGACCACCACCGGGTAGCTTCCCGCGAGCGAGACCTCGGCGGCGAGCACGGCCGCGTCCACCTGCGTCGCCGGGACGAACGTGGTCGCACGCGCTGTGCCGTTCAATGAGAGAGAGGCCCCGACCACGAAGCTGCTACCAGAGGCGCTGAGCATGAACGCGGCGCTCCCGACCGCCACTGGGTCAGGCGAAAGCGCGGTGAGCACCGGCACAGGGTTGGGCGTCACCAGGCTGTAGCTCACCCCGGGGCTCGTCGAACCCGAGGCGACATTGCGGACCTGCACGGTGTAGGAACCGGCGGCGCTCGCGGGGACGGTGATGACGAGCTGTGTCGAGGAGCAAGTGCTCGGTGTCAGTGGGCTCGCCCCGAGGCCGAGGATCTCGCAACCCGTGCCGGCACAGGCGTAGCCCGAGCCGGTCACGGTGAGCGTGAAGGACGAGTTCGCAGGCCCCGGGGAAGGCGATAGGCCGGTGATGGTCGGCGTCGTCACGACCGCAGCGCTGAGGGTTGCGCTCGCGCTCGTACCGCCGCCGGGCGCCGGATTTACGACGGTGATGAGATAAGAACCGCCCGTCGGGATCGTCGGGATCGCCCCGAAGAGGCCCGTCGGGCTGACGTAGGTCGTCGCGACCGCAGCGCCGTTGAAACTGACCGTCGACGCCCCGTTGAAGCCGCTGCCGCTGACGCTGAGGTCGAAAGCCGCGCCGTTGGTGGCCACACTCGTCGGGCTGATGGACGTAAGCGTCGGCGCTGGATTATTGATAGTGAGCGTTTGCAGGCCGCTCGCACCGCCTCCGGGGGAGGCGTTGACGACGGTGACCGAGTGCGTGCCACCCTGCGCGGTGCTGGCTGCGCTCACGCTCGCTAGGATCTGCGTCGCGCTCGACGAGGTCACCACCAGGTTCGCCCCATCGAGGCGCGCCTCCGAACCGGAGATGAAGCCACTGCCAGTGAGAGTCAGCACGGCGGCGCCGCTACCCGCCACGATCGAGGTCGGCGTCATCGAGGTCAACGTCGGCGCGGGATTCCCGACGCTGAGCGCCAGCGGTGCGCTCGCGCCACCTCCCGGCCCGGCGTTGGTCACGATCACCGACACCATGCCGACCGTCGACACCAAGGCCGCCGTGACCGGCACGGTCAGGCGCGTCGGGGTCCAGGTGCTCGCCGCTATCAGGGAGCCATCGAGCGTCACGTGCGACGCCGCGACGAACCCGGAGCCGTAGACGGTCAAGGTGAGCGCGCCCGACCCAACCACCACTGCTGTCGGCGATAGCGACGTGACGGCGGGGGCCGGATTGACGATGACGAAGGCGCGCCCGCCGCTCGTGCCCCCACCGGGTCCGGGATTTGCCACGCTTACGCCGTGGTTGCCCGCCGACGCGAGCTGCGTCGCGGGCACCACGAATGACAAAGCGCCGGCACCCGTGACGGTGGTCGACATCGCCACGCCGTCGAGCTCGGCCGTCGAGAGTGCAACGAAGCCGCCGCCGAGCAAGGCGAGCGTCGTGTCGGGCGCGCCCGCCGTCACCTGATTGGGACTCACGGAGGCGAGGGTCGGCACCGGGTTCGGCGAGACCACCAAGAAGTCGGTGGCGCTCGTCGCCACGAGGCCGGCGACGGTGACCGTGATGCGGCCCGTCAGTGCGCCGCTCGGCACCGTCGTTCCGAGCGCTGTCGCGCTGGCCGCCGTGACGGTGGCGGCGATGCCGCCAAAGGCGACCACATCGTCGCTCGGCGTGGCAAGGAAGCCCGAGCCGGTGATCGTCACCGACGTGCCGACGACGCCGGAGGCGGGAGCAAAGCTCGTGATGACCGGGCCGGGGGAACCGCCGCCTCCATCGGCGGGGGGCGGTGGCAGGCCGGGCTCTGGGGCACCGGCGCAGATCCAGGTGGCGATCGCCGCGATCGCCGCCTCGTCGAGATAAGGGCCGCCCTGCGGCATCCTGTCGACCGCCGTCGGTAGAAGGTTGCGGTACAAGTAGCTACGCCAGGGGTCACCCGGCTCGATGCGCGACATCCCGGGGTCGGCCTGGGAAGGCTTGCCGACCGTGGCCTGCCACAGCTCGTGGGCGTTTTGGAGCTTCAAACCGCCGGCGCCCGTGCCGTGGCAACCCGACATGTCGCAACCGGTCGGCCGCGACCCAGCGAAATAGGTCGGATACAACTCGTCGAGACTCTGCGCCGCCGCCCCTGCGCAAAGAGCGGCGCTGTCGCTCGAAACTTCGCGCGCGCTAGGCGGCGACTCAACACATCCGGTCGTGACAATCAGGGCGGAGCTAATCGCCGCCCACGCGCTACGCATCGTTACTCCGAATCCGTGGCCACCTGCTCATACGAACGAGCAGCCTCGAAGATACATCCGTTTTCGGCACTCCGCACGTCGAGCCTCGGCACCGCCATTGTTTTGCGGGCTGGCCAGTGTGGCCGTGGCTGTCAACTAAATGCCTACGCGCCCCTGGCTAGGCGCGTGAGATGGCTATAAGAATCGAAGCCAAGAGCGCTCGCCACCGAGCGCTGGAGTCGCCATGCGCAGCTGGTTCTGGTTCTCGTTGACCCTCACCGCCAGTTTTTCGGTGCGGGCCGCCGACAAGGTCGCCGTCGTCGATTTTGGCACGCCGGGTTTCTCGCAGAGCGAGGGCAAGGCCCTCGGCGACACCTATTCGCTGACTCACAACGGCGGACGCGGCATCATCGCCAAGCTCGCCAAAGACGGTCGCGGCGCCATGAGAACCGTATACACAGTAGAAGGACAAGTCATCATGCACCTCGTGCTCGATGACACGTACGTCTATTTTCTCGAGGTCGCACCCGACCTCGACAACTCGGCAGCGAACGTCAAGCGGGTCGCCAAGGACGGGTCAGGGAGCGCGGAGCTGCTCGCCGCCGTAGCTGACTCGTGCGGTGGACTCGCCGTCGACGCGCTGTCCGTCTACTGGGTCCAAGATGGGGCGCTGTTCCAAGCACCGAAGGCGCAGAGCTGCCCGACTTGCGCCGGCACGCGGTTGACACCCCTCCTGTCAACGTCCCCGAGTGGCTACATCATCGGTCCGCGTCTGGCGCTCGATGGCGACTCCGTCTACTGGAGCTCGTACGATGGCGTGAGCGCGACCATCCACCACACGTCCAAGATGGGCGGT
>Ga0315268_10007077_pt1 | contig 11860 bp, 10 predicted proteins | sample C1_top_MG_FD_204535 | JGI IMG/M metagenome (GOLD analysis project Ga0315268, IMG submission 204535) | Sediment microbial communities from Yellowstone Lake, YNP, Wyoming, USA - C1_top | ecosystem: Environmental > Aquatic > Freshwater > Lake > Sediment | place: USA: Wyoming | collected 2017-08-01 | reverse complement strand
TTAATTCAAGAAACCCTGATTAAAAACTCTCAGCATGGCATTGCCGCATTCTTGCGCGAATAGAACCACCATGTAATGGCCAGGCAACTCGCGTAGAACAGGATAAAACCATACAACGCTGCATCCGCGCCACCTGTGAGTTCGATGGAGGTGCCAAACATTCTGGGGATGAAAAATGCACCATACGCGGCGAATGCGGCCGTAAAACCAAGCACTGCAGCAGCTTCCTTGTTGGCATCCTTGATCGCCTGATCTTCCGCAGCTTTTCCCTTGCCTGCCGCAGCTTGTTGCCTCTGGTTCAGAAAAATCACGGGAATCATGCGGAAGGTGGAGGCATTGCCCACACCGCTTGCAGCAAACAGAATCATGAACATAGTGAAGAACATCCAGAAATTACCGCCCGTTCCGCCGTGAGGCAGGAAAATAAGGACGCCGTACGCGGCAGCTCCCATAATCAGGAAGGTCCAGAAGGTAACGGCAGCACCTCCCAGCTTGTCGGCTACCCAGCCGCCTGCTACACGTGTCAGTGCGCCAACCAGCGGTCCGAGGAATGCATATTGGGTGGGATTGATCTCGGGAAACTGTGTCTTGGTCAGCAGTGCAAAACCTGCCGAATAACCGATAAATGAACCGAAGGTACCGAGGTATAGCCAGCACATAATCCAGGTGTGCATGCGTTTGAAGATGATCGACTGTTCGGAAAAAGATGCCTTGGCAGACGCAATATCATTCATGCCAAACCAGGCTGCAAGAGTGGCCGCGATAATAAATGGCACCCAGATAAATCCGGCATTCTGCAGCCACATGTCTTTGTGCAAATCGCCTTTTATCCATGCTTGGGGTTCGCCACCCAATGCTCCAAATACGCCTGCTGTAATCACCAGTGGCACCAGAAACTGCATCACCGATACGCCCAGATTACCCAGGCCGGCATTCATGCCGAGAGCCATACCCTTTTGTGCCTTGGGAAAGAAGAAGCTGATGTTGCCCATGCTGGACGAGAAATTACCTCCGCCGAGACCGCACAACAACGCCAGCATCAGAAACGAGATATATGGAGTATTCGGGTTTTGTACTGCCAGGCCGATTCCTATTGCCGGCAGCAACAAAGATGCCGTGCTGATCGTGGTCCACTTGCGCCCGCCAAAAATCGGCACCATGAAAGAATAAAATATGCGCAACGTCGCACCCGACAGGCCCGGCAAGGAGGCCAGCCAAAACAACTGGTTATTGTCGAATTTGAATCCGACGTTGGGCAGGTTGACCACCACCATGCTCCACACCATCCAGACTGAAAATGCCAGCAGCAGCGCAGGGATGGAAATCCACAGATTGCGGCTGGCAATCGCCTTGCCTTCTTTTTCCCAAAACGCTTTATCTTCGGGCTCCCACTTTGTGAGCAGATGAGTTGACATATTTACCTCCCATAATTTGAAACAATAAAAATCACACTTTTTTCAATAAAGTCTATTCGCTTCATTAATCTTTCTTCGCGGCATGTACTGGCCTCACTTCAGTAAAGTACATCCACATCAGCGAAACCCACACCACACCGAACATCAGCATGAATGCGGATGAGCGGATGCCGGTCAGATCTACCAGTGCGCCAAACATGATGGGCATAATGAATCCGCCCATGCCACCAGCCAAACCCACCACACCTGAAACCACACCGATATTTTTTGGATAGTCATCCGCAATGTATTTGAAGACGGATGCCTTGCCGAGCGCAAAAGCGACACCCATGGTGAACATGATGATAGTGAACATGGTTGGGCCGAGGCCAATATGAAAGGTGAATGGACCAGTCACAGTTATAACGGTGAATTCAGTTTGGGGATACGACAGGAAGAACAGGCAGACCAGAGCAACCCACAACACCCACCAGGTCATGGTGTGCGCACCGAATTTGTCGGCAAAGTATCCACCCACTGCACGCAGCATGCCTCCGGGTATACTGAACGCTGCAGCCAGCATGGCCGCAGTCTTGAGGTCAAAGCCATACTCGCTGACATAGTATTTGGTCATCCACAGTGCCAGTGCGACATAGCCGCCGAACACAATGGAGTAGTACTGGCTGTAACGCCACACTCTGGGGTCTCTCAGCGCCATCAGTTGCTCCCTGATGGTGACATTCGAACCGACAATGTGAGATTTTTCAGTATAGGTAAACAGCCAAAACAGTATTGCGGTTACCAGCATCAGCACCGCATAGATTTGCGGCACCATGGTCCAGGTACCGTAGGCCACAATAATCAGGGGTGCTACCAGTTTGGTGATAGCCGCCCCGGTGTTGCCCGCACCAAAAATTCCCATTGCCAGACCTTGACGCTGCTTGGGGAACCAGCGTGCACAATAAGCTATGCCGACAGTGAAGGAGCCGCCCGCAACACCCACGAACAAGCTGGTAAACAGGAAATGCCAGTATTCGGTGGCGCGAGAAATCATCCAGATCGGAATGACGGTTGACAGCATCAGCACGAAGAACACTATGCGTCCGCCAAATTTGTCTGTCCACATGCCCAGTGGCAGGCGTATCAGCGAACCGGTAAGCACCGGCATCGCAATCAGCAAGCCAAACTCGGTTTCATTCAGGCTCAGCATCTTCTTGATCGGAATGCCTATCACTGCAAACATCATCCAGATCATGAAGCAGACGGTAAAAGCAACAGTACTTGCTGTCACCACTGACCAAGCTTTGTATTGTTGTGTCGCCATATTTCACTCCGTTCAGGTTCAGATTCTTTGACGCTCGCCATTAAGCTGGCCGCAGTTTAGATCCCGAGTTTGCCCGACACCATAGGAGTAGAGTGCAGGCCGATAGACGCTATACCACCAAAGTGGTACATTGCTGTCTATATAAGTAACTGATATTTATGGTATATTTATATATCCTTCTTTTATCCATAACCCTCAAATTTCTTTGGAGGTATCTCGCAAAACCCCTCCGTTTACCGGGTTAAGAGCGTGACTTGAGGTGTGTTTTTAAGCGTTGGGCTGACTTTATCGAGATATACTTCTTGTACTTTGGCATCATTCACGCATCAAACAATCTCTCCGGAGAAATTGACATGAAAATCATCACATCCTTTTTCGAGCGCTCGCTGCTACTGCGTCTGGGCATCGCTATGGGCGCCATTACCATGCTCGGCGTTATTGGCATGACAAGCTCCATAATTATTGCGGGTGTCACCCAGGGCAGCGCGGAAACCATTAATCTGACCGGCACACTGCGCATGCAAAGCTATAGAATCGCAAGCCTGATACTGCTGGCACAAAATCAGAACACCTCCAGTAAATGGAACGATGTCAAAACAGCAATTGATCTTTTCGAACAGACTCTTTATAGCCAGAACCTGCTCGGAATCGCAGCCTCAAAGTCAAATAATGCATCCGCAATCAGCTTCCGGGTTATCGCATCGGATTGGCAAACACAGCTAAAGCCCAGATTGCAGGACATCATCGAGCGCAGTCACACGTCACTGCATCAACCACTGCGTCAGGATGTTGAATTAGTGGATGACATCAACAAATTTGTGGCGAAGATAGACGGTTTGGTACACCAATTGGCCCTGCAAGCGGATAACAGAATTACCTTGCTTAGCAGTATCCTTGGCATTTCCCTGTTTCTCATCGTGATCGTGGTATCAGGCACGATGTATGTAATGTATACAGACGTGCTCATCCCTTTGCGGGAACTTCTCACCTGTACTGAAAATTTCGGCCACGGCGATCTTGAAGTACGCACCCTGCACACCAGCGATGATGAATTGGGCCGCCTCGGCGAAGCCTTCAATTCAATGGCAGAAGACATGTCCAGGCTGTATCACAATCTGGAAGACCGCGTCGCGGCAAAGACCGCAGATCTGGAGCGCAGCAACCGCTCGCTTGAACTTCTTTATCACTCCATTTCACGCATCTACGACGCCCCTGTCGCACAGGCAACTTATGCGGTTCTGCTGAAAGATCTGGAACAGGTTCTCGGTATTGGACATGGCGCAATCTGCTTGATGGAGAATGATGACAACAAAGCGATTATATTGGCATCTACCCGTGCTTCCCGGGAGGGCGATACCGATTTGTGCGATCCTGACAACTGCGCCAACTGTCTGCATAACGATACGTTGAGTTTGCGGCGCGTCGGAATACACGGAGAAAAGATAATATTGACAATCCCTTTGCAGGATATGGAAAGAAAATACGGCGTCTTGCAAATGGAAATGCCGCACGATAAGACACTGGAAGACTGGCAGACGCAACTCCTGGAGGCGCTGAGCCGACATATCGGGATCGCAATCGGCGCCACTCACCGCGCCGAGCAAAACCGCAGGCTGTCACTATTTGAGGAACGCGGAGTGATCGCCCGCGAACTGCATGATTCTTTGGCGCAATCCCTGTCATATATGAAAATCCAGGTAAGCCGTTTGCAAACCGTCCTGGCGCAACACCATCTCGCGGGAGATGCGAACAATATCCTGACTGAGTTGCGCGAGGGCCTGAATGGCGCCTACCGGGAATTAAGAGAACTGCTCACCACCTTCCGCCTGAAAATAGAAGGCAATGGCCTTATTCCCACGCTCGAAAAGACCACCGCTGAATTCGCAGCCCGGGGGAATATTCCCATTAGCATTGAAACTCGTCTTGACGGCTGTCAGTTATCCGCCAACGAAGAAATACACATCATGCAAATTGTGCGCGAGGCTCTCGCCAACGTGATTCATCACGCCAAAGCGGCACATGCCAGCGTTGCGATCGAGCATGGACCAGACGACATCATTTCGGTTACCATTGACGATGACGGCGTCGGCATCGGTTCCAAACAATCGGACACACACCACTACGGTATGAGCATCATGCAGGAGCGGGCGCGTAGCCTGGGCGGTATTTTTCATGTTCAAACCCGTGCGGTCGGTGGCACACGCGTCACGTTCCGCTTCCACACTGGCGAGCGACGCCATACGCATCGACTACAACAAAGTTCACCCGCACTATGATTGCAAACCCGAAACAAAGCATCATGATCATTGATGATCATCCGCTATTCCGCAAAGGCCTCATTCAGCTCATCCAGAGTAGTGAAGAATTCGATATTGTCGGAGAGGCCTCCGGCGGCAAGGATGGCATTGCTCTCGCCCATGAATTGCACCCGGATATGATATTGCTCGATCTGAACATGAAAGACATGAGCGGCATCGATGTGCTTACATCCCTCAAATCTTCAGACAGTGATTCACGCATTATCATGTTAACTGTTTCCGACAATGCCGAAGATCTTATCGCCGCGCTGCGCGCCGGTGCAGATGGATACCTGCTCAAAGACATGGAGCCGGAAGATTTGCTCGCAAACATCCATTCCGCCAGTCTTGGCCTGATGACACTGAACGACAAGCTGACCGGCATGCTTGCGCGCGCACTGAGCGACGGGAACAGACCCAGAACTCCGGATGAAGCGGGGTTAACCGAACAGGAAGGGAAGATTCTGGAACACATATCGACCGGCAAAAGCAATAAACTCATCGCGCATGAACTCGGCATTACCGAAGGCACGGTCAAGGTGCATGTCAAACACCTGCTAAAAAAACTCAACCTGAAGTCGCGTGTAGAGGCGGCGTTATGGGCAATAGACAAAGCGAATAAACACTGACCCGCATGTACCCTACAATTTTATTACGAACGCTCGACAGATCCCGCATACAGCGCGGCGATCAAATCAGATTGCGTAACCATTCCGATCAGGCGCTTCTCCGCATTAACGACAGGGATGTGATGCAACCCTTTATCCGACAGCAGCGGCACCAGTTCCACAATATGCATATCCTCCTGCGCGGTATACACCGGGGATACCATGATTTGCCCCACGACTTCCGGCTTGTCCGAGGACATTCCGGGGGTGCGCTTGATAAATTTCATCAACTTGTCCTGAAACGTCTCATAGGTTTTCAGGTTCGCGCGTTTCAGGAAGTCTACCAGCGTGATAATGCCGATCACCCGCTGCGCTCGGTCAACGATCGGGATAGCCTTGATTTTATGGTAGCGTAATTGAGCCCAGGCTTCTTCCAGCTCTGTGGAGTATTCCGCGGTAACCAGATCGCGCGACATAATATCGGCGCAGGTAATTTCTCCCATCTTGCGCCGGTATGCCTGCATCCCCGCCATTTTATATACGATGCCAAGGTCTTCTTCACTGACATCAAGGTAAGTATCCATTTGCTTTAACGCATTACGCAAATCGGACTGATTCACGCCCAGCCTGTCCAGCGATTCCGGATCTGCATGCTTGTGTAGATCGTTGCGCACAGGCACGGCACGGGACGGGTAGCGCCGTCCCGGCAACAGATTATTGATAATAAACCCCAGCGCCAATAGAATCAGCACATTCAGGCCGACAGGCTCCAGCACAAACCGGTAACCGAGGTCATGCACGCTGGCACCTCCCAACAACGGCAGCAATGCCAGGGCGCCGCCCGGCGGATGCAGGCAGCGCAAAAACTGCATAACAAACAGGGATACAGAAACTGAAATGGCGGCTGCCAGGATCAAGTCCGGCACCAGTTTGCCGCATGTCACTGCAATCAATGCGGGAATTATATTTCCGCCAATCAGCGCCCAAGGCTGCGACAATGGGCTATGGGAAACAGCAAACAACAACACCGCCGACGCACCCATCGAGGCCACCAGAACAGGCAGACTCATACCACTTACGAATATACTGGTGACAGATCCAACCAGTAGAATGGCAACAAACGCCGCCAACGCCGAGCGCAACTTTTCGCCTGTGCTCAACGGTACACTCTCATGAACAAAATAATGCAATATATTTAGAAGAGAATTTTTCATAGAGATAAATTATTGGCAGAAAATCAAATAAGCGGATTACTCCGCAAAAAAAGGAAACAATACTGCCATAAAAGCAATATTATAAATACATCATAGTTGCCTGATATTTCCTGTCAACGGCACGTGACATAAATGATTTTATTACTGACTTCAAAATTCCTGAAAGGACTAGTGTGAGCAACATTACCATCAAATATTTGCATATCAGCTTTGTAATTCTCAGCTACAGCTTATTCTTCGTGCGCGGCATATGGATGTTGCGCGCAGCCCCCGTACTGCAGCATCGCTGGGTCAAGGTGCTTCCCCACGTCGTGGACAGCGCATTGTTGCTCAGCGCCATTACGCTGGCTATTCGGCTTTCCATCTCGCCGCTGACCAACCCCTGGCTGATGGCGAAAATTATTGCGTTGTTGCTGTATATTTTTCTCGGCACGATAGCGATCAAGCGCGGCAAGACACGAGAAATCCGGCTGGCTGCATGGCTTGTCGCACAGTTGGTATTTATCTACATCGTCACAGTGGCATTAACACATAACCCGGCGCCATGGCAGGCGCTATGAATTAGTGCTTCCCGGCGAAAAATCTATTTAAGCAAATTTCAAGGTTTCCATCCCATGCAACGAATACATCTCAAGCTGTCCGCGCTATTACTGCTTTCGCTGGTAGCGTGTAAAAGCCCTGCGCCTCTCCCGCCCCCTCCTCCGCCGATGAAAATTGCACTCGCCCTCGGTGGCGGCGCCGCTCGCGGGTTTGCACATGTGGGCGTAATCAAGGCGCTGGAGGCTCAAGGCATCGTGCCCGATATTATTGTAGGCAACAGCGCCGGCGCAGCGGTGGGGGCACTCTATGCGGCAGGTTACAGCGGTTTTGAATTACAGGAATTGTCCATGCAAATGGACGAAAGCCAGGTGAGTGACTGGTTCATGCCCAACCGTGGTGTGATCAAGGGCGAGGCTTTGCAGGATTTCATTAACAAGGCAGTGAAGCAGCGCCCGTTAGAGAAAATGAATAAAGTTTTGGCTATAGTTGCCACTGATTTGCATAGCGGCGAGATAATCGTTTTCCGTAGCGGCAATACCGGCATGGCAGTGCGCGCATCCAGCTCCGTTCCGGGCATATTCCAGCCGGTTATCATTAACGGACACGAATATGTGGATGGCGGACTGGTGGCACCGGTTCCGGTTCATGTGGCGCGCTCGCTGGGTGCCGATTTCGTCATTGCCGTCGATATTTCAGAAAAACCCAAAAACAACAGCACTGAAAGCATCATCGATATTCTGCTACAGACATTTAATATTATGGGTCAAACGATCAGCCGCTACGAATTAGCGGACGCGGACATAGTGATACGCCCTGCAACACCGGGGATCAACGCAACCGATTTCAGCGGTAAACACCTTGCCGTATTGGAGGGTGAAAAAGCGCTCGCCGCAATCCTGCCGGAACTGAAGGACAAACTGGCCAAAATGAATGCGAATCGGCTGGATGGCAGCACACTGGAGATCCCGCCCAAAACCTTGCAGCCATAACCCAAAAAAAAGCCGGGATTGCTCCCGGCCTGTGCTTGATGCGTTACGATGCAGATATTTCAGCTTACTTCCTGAACCCTCCAGCACTCAGCGGCATGCCGTTGCTGATGTACATATGAAAATATTCGAGGTCGTTCGAATCGTCCGAACCTTCTTTCATGGGCTTTTCAACCAAAGTGTTCTTCTGGCAGCCTTTATAGCGATTTTGCAGCGTACTTATACCCAGATCACCCGTTTGCTTGTTTGGGCGGAATAAAGGCCAGTGTGCTGCCTGACCGATTACAGGGGAAAGATCCTCGGTACGTGCGATTTTGCCAGCGTGCTGAATGTGACAATTGGCACAAGCCTGTTCCGCCTTGCCAAAACGTCCGTAGAAAAGGGCCTTGCCACGCTCAAATGCCGCTTTTTCCGCAGGTGTCTTGATATGCATATTGATACGATCACCATCGGACAACTGGTGTGCATATATGGAAAGAGCACCCATCTCATGCATGTCGTCGTATTTCAGCGTCATCTCATCGTTGGATTCAAGGCAATTATTCAACGCATGCTCAAAAGTGATTACCTTGCCGGAAACAGGATCAACTTTTGGATAGTCTACCGCGGCACCTTTACCACCATTAGGAAAACAGCTGGCGAATGTCTTGCCATTTGTAAATGGTGTTTCCCAGAGTTTTTTGCCGTGAGCCATCGCCTTCGCATACTCTTCGGGCTGGTCGAAGTCATCATGCATACGATCAGTCCATATCTTATTGTATGCCCTTGAACTTTCTGAGAAATTCAACGAGCCGTCAACAAAGGCATCGCCCTTGACTTGAGGCATTGTTTTCTCGAAAAGATCCTGAATGGCTTTGAGAGTTGCTTCCGGGGTAGTTTCAGCATATCCGGCAGTATGAACCGGTTCGGCGAACGCTGGCAGGCTAAACGCGAGCAATAGAACGAGTGTAATATTTTTCATTCGTAACCTCCTAGAATTGATAGATGTATTGCGCAATAACGTCGATTTGCTCAGGCGTCAGAATCTTATTGCGTCCGAACGGAGGCATGATGGTATCCGGACTCATCGCTTTCTGATCATAGATCGCAGCACGCAGTTTTGCGATATCCGGGAATCGATGCTTCATACCAATAAAAGGTGGGCCAATATCGCCGGCAACCAACTCCGGCTTATTGGGAATTGCATGACACGCCAGGCAATTCCCCAAATTGGATTCAGAAATTAATTTTGCGGGATCCAGCTCAACAGATTTTGCTTCTGATTGCGCTATTGCCGTCTCGCAGACCGGCAGCAGCAACGTGCCAAGAATTGCTAAAAATATTATTTTTTTCATAAAATCCCCTCTCCCTAATTCAGTTTATCAGAGCGTAATCAATCAAAAGTTACAAAATATTTTTGTGACAATTGATTAAACCGCCCATAATTATCGCAGATGGCAGTTTATTAATCAACCCGCCCGCCCAATAAAATCGAGCCTCGCGCAAACTCTTTAAATTTTCAATACATTAACAATTGATTAAACCATTCGCGTTTAATTATCATCTAATGAGCGCTTATTTTGATTGACTCAAGCTCTATTGCTGCTCTGCTGCCAATAGCTGCATACGGGAGATATAATCAAGCTGAACGAGCAAGCGAGAGTAACCGCTTTGAACATTGGACTCACCAGCCAATGTTACAAACATTTACCGCCAGGGTAACTTCAGTCAGGCACGGCTAGTCGAATTGTATAGGGGCCGGATTTTTCGTCGCGCACGACGATCAGCAGCTTATGCTTCTGCGCATCCTCAACCAGCTCCTTAAATGAACGGTAACCGTAGGAGGATTCTGTAAATCCGGGCTTGCGTCGCTGCATCGTGTTTTTGACCAATGAGCCCCATATTTTCTCGTCTGAACCACGCTCCGCTATCAGGGCTTCCACAGTTTCAACAATAAAATCAAGCGCTTCCTGACGCCTGTCATCATCACCTTTAGCGGCGCTTTTTTTCTTGCCGGCGTCATCTTTCAGCGGCGCCTTCCTGGCTTTGCGCTTTTGCTTGGCCTCCTGTTCGAGCACCAGGTCATCGTAGAATATAAATTCATCGCAGTTTGCGCTCAGCAGATCCGAGGTCGAATCCTTTACGCCGATACCAATCACATATTTATTGTTCTCACGCAGCTTGGAAACCAGCGGCGAAAAATCCGAATCGCCGCTGATGATCACAAAGGTATCCACATGCGATTTGGTATAGCACAGATCGAGTGCATCCACGACCAGGCGGATGTCGGCAGAGTTCTTGCCCGATTGCCGCACATGCGGAATTTCTATTAACTCGAATGCCGCTTCGTGCATCGTCGCCTTGAATTCCTTGTAGCGATCCCAGTCGCAATAGGCTTTCTTGACCACGATGCTGCCCTTGAGCAGCAAGCGTTCAAGCACCTTTTTTATATCAAATTGCGCGTACTTTGCGTCGCGCACACCCAAGGCCACGTTCTCAAAATCGCAGAACAATGCCATATTGGTTATCTCATTTTGCCCGGCCATTTGCATACCTCCCCATTTATCCGCCGCAACAGCAATACAGCTTTACCATGCCTATGATAGGCGTATTTTAACAGCGCGCCCTCTCTCACTCCCACAACAAAGGGGTTAACCGGCTCTCACTTGTCACGCAGCAAGATTACCCTCGCCATCCAGAATGCGTATCCCTGCGATAAGTACGCTTAGATCTGCATCCGACAAACCGAAATGTTCCATTACCCATTTGCCACCCTTGGGCCACTCACATGTCTGGTTAAGACCGCTAATTATCTGAATGGCCCTTTCTGACAACAAGGCCAGCGCTATGAAATCACGGCTTTCGTTCAACGGGAAACCTGTGTCTTCAGCCAGTACCGCATGCTCGTGATGAAAATGGATTGCTTGAGTGATTGTCTCCGGCAATCCCCAACTTCTTGCCAGCAGATAACCCACCAAGGCATGGTTCCGGCCATGTTCGGAATCTTCAATTTCAGTGAACTTTTTGTCTGCCGCCTTATTCGCCATTGCCAGCGTCTCTTTGTAAGTTGCGTGGTAATTCAACATGATGGGAATACCGCAGTCATGGAACAAACCAAAGGTATAGGCCTTGTCCTTGTCTATTCTGCGGTGCCTGTGTTCGGAAGCGGACAGGTAGGGCAATCTGCATGAAATATATGAAGATATTATTGCAACCTTGGATGACGCGTCCCAGAAACGTGACATGTCGATCCGGCTTAGCCCCTTCAAAACATCGCGTAACACCATAGCCATCACCATCATCGACAAGTGGGAGATACCCAGCAAATGAACGGCCTGCATAACGGAATGGACTTTGTTGCGCAGCCCGTAAAACGGAGAATTGACGGTTTTAATCAGCGCAGCAGACAATCCAACATCAGCGCAAATGAGTTTCTCAATTCTGTGCAAATCGGGTCCAGATTTTCCGGCCTCTCCTGAAATATCGCTTAATATTTTAGGGCAGGGAGGAATCCCTAT
>Ga0315268_10007076_pt1 | contig 11860 bp, 13 predicted proteins | sample C1_top_MG_FD_204535 | JGI IMG/M metagenome (GOLD analysis project Ga0315268, IMG submission 204535) | Sediment microbial communities from Yellowstone Lake, YNP, Wyoming, USA - C1_top | ecosystem: Environmental > Aquatic > Freshwater > Lake > Sediment | place: USA: Wyoming | collected 2017-08-01 | reverse complement strand
CCCACTCACCGCCACCAGGCGGCGTAGAGCAGGGCCAGGGTGAGGGTGAGGCCCAGGAGGAAGTGGGTCTGGATGGTGAGGGCCTGGGCCGGGACGAATTCCGCCTCCGTGGGGGGCACCCGCCGGGCGATGCCGATGGCCTTTAGGGCCAGGGGCAGGGGCAGCAGGGCCGCGACGATGAGGTCCGGGAGGCCGAAGAGCTCCAGGAGCAGGAACAGAGTGGCAAAGGGGGCCAGCATCAGCGCCGCGTAGCCCCAGCGGGCGTACCGGGGGCCCAGGCGGGCCACCAGGTTCTTCTTGCCCGCGGCCACGTCCGCGTCCAGGTCCGGGAATTCATTGACCCAGAGGATGGCGGTGATGAGGAAGGCCAGGGGCAGGCCCACGAATGCGCCTTCGGCCCGGAGCTTCCCGGTCATGACGTAGTAGGCGCCGAAGCTCAGGACCGGCCCGAAGGCCGCGAAGATCACCGCTTCGCCCAGGCCGCGGCTCATGAGCTGCACCGGGGTGGCGGAATAAAAAAACCCCGCGGCCAGCCCCAGTCCCCCCAGGAGGGCCACCCAGGGACGGCCCTTCAGGGCCAGGACCAGGCCGCACACCACCCCGAGGGCCAGGAACAGGTAAGCCATGGTGCGCACGGTGTCGGCGCTGAGCTCCCCGTTCTGGATCACCCGGCTGCCGGCGCTGAAGGGGGTGACGTTGACGTTCAGGGGATCGCTGCCGAAGGAGTCGTAGTAGTCGTTCAAGAGGTTGGCGCCGATTTGCAGGGCCGCCACCCCCAGGGCGGTGAGGAGGAAAAAGGGCAAATTCCAGGCGCCCTCGGCCTGGTAAGCCAAAGCTGCGGCCGCGCACACGGGCAGGAGGCAGCCGGTGAGGAAGGGCAGGCGCATGGCCTTGAGATAGATGCGCGAAGACGCCATATGCAGTTCTCCGACTGGGGAATTAAGGGATTATATGGCCGGGTCCGGGGACTGTCAACTTGGCCCCGGAGAATTTCGTTGCGCGCCCCGGCGGGAGAGGCTAGAATAACCGAACGATTGTCAAGGGAGGGGGCGCCCCGGCGGAATCCCCTCCTTTCCGCCTGAGGAGGAAGAAGAACATGGCTCGTCCCAAGATTACCGTAGTGGGGGCCGGCAACGTGGGGGCCACCTGCGCCCACTGGGCCGCGGCCCGGGAGCTGGCGGACGTGGTGCTGGTGGACGTGGTGGAAGGCATGCCCCAGGGCAAGGCCCTGGACCTGATGCAGGCCCGCCCCATCTTCGGCTTCAACGTGGAGGTGGCCGGGGCCAATGACTATGAGGACACCAGGGGCTCCAAGGTGGTCATCATCACCGCGGGCATCCCCAGAAAGCCCGGCATGAGCCGGGAGGACCTCATCAACACCAACAAGAACATCGTGGCCGCGGTGACCAGGGAAGTGGTGGCCAAGTCGCCCAACGCCTTTATCATCGTGGTGGCCAATCCCCTGGACGCCATGTGCTACGTAGCCTATAAGGTGAGCGGCTTCCCCAAGAAGCGGGTGATGGGCATGGCGGGTATCCTGGACACCGCCCGGTTCCGCTGCTTCATCGCCATGGAGCTGGGGGTGGCGGTGGAGGAGATCCAGGCCATGGTCCTGGGGGGCCACGGCGACGACATGGTGCCGGTGGTGAGCGCCACCAACGTTTCCGGGGTGCCCCTGACCGCGCTTTTGTCCCGGAAGCGCATCGCCGCTCTGGTGGAGCGCACCCGCAAGGGCGGCGGCGAGATCGTCGCCCTCCTGAAGACGGGTTCGGCCTACTACGCGCCGGCCGCGGCCGCGGTGCAGATGGCCGAGGCCATCCTGAAGAACCAGCGGCGGGTGGTGCCGGTGTCCGCCTACCTCCAGGGGGAATACGGTTTGCACGACCTCTTTTTCGGGGTGCCGGTAATCCTGGGGGGCGGCGGCATCGAAAAAATCCTGACCTTGAAATTGACCGCCGAGGAACAGGCCATGCTGGAGAAGTCCGCGGCCGCGGTGGCCAAGACCCGGGACGAATTAAAGATGTAGGCGGTGCTTGCCGCGCCATCACCGGGGGGCTGGAGGAATCTCCGCCCCCCGCCCGTTTCCTGTCTGCCTTAACCTCCAAGTTTCCCCTTGCGCGGCAGGGGAAACTTTGGCACAGTGCCGCTTATGACTCCGGACCGGCTGGACGGCGGCGAACGCCGGCTGACCCTGTGCCTCCTGGCCGCGGTCTGGATGGCGGTCCTCAACACCGCCCGGGGGAACGTGGCGGACCCGGACCTCTGGGGCTACATGGCCTTCGGCCGCCTCTTCTGGGAGGGGGGCGGCTTTCCCTACCGGGACATCTTCGCGTACACCCCCACCCTGGACCCCTGGGTTTACCACGAATGGCTGACGGGGGTCCTCTTTTACCCCCTCTACAAACACCTGGGCCCCGCGGGATTGCAGGCCCTTAAGTACCTCATGGGATTGGCGGCCGCGGTCCTCATCTACGCCACCGCCCGGCGGAGGGGCGCGGACCCGGTGAGCGCGGCCATCATCCTGTGGATTACGCAGCTCTTCCTGGCCATCGGCTACAGCCCGGTGCGGGCCCAGGTTTTTACCTACCTTTTCTTCGGCTTGAGCTTTTACCTGCTGGAAGGGGCCCGGGTCCAGGGCCGCTGGGCCCCCCTGTGGGCCCTGCCCCCCCTCATGGCGCTGTGGTGCAACTTTCACGGTGGCTACCTGGCGGGGCTGGGGCTGCTGGGCCTTTACGCCGCGGGGGAAGCCCTGAGCCGCCGGCCCTTCCTTCCTTACCTGGGCGTGCTGGCCGCCTCCCTCCTGGCCACCCTGGTGAACCCCTACGGCCTTAAATACTGGAGCTATGTCTACATGGCCGTGACCATGCCCCGGCCCGAGATCGCCGAGTGGGTCTCGATCTACCGGGCCTACCAGTTGGGGCTGTTCGCGGACGCCAACGTCTATTTTCTGCTCATGGCGGCCTTTGCCGGGTTCCTGGCCCTGTGGGCCCGGTGGCGGGAACTCACCCCGGCCCTGGCCCTGGGGGTGACCCTGTACTTGGGGGTCAAGCACGTCCGGCACCAGGTGTTTTTCATCATGCTGTGCGGGGCGTATCTGCCCCGGCTGCTGCACGATTATCTGGAAGTCCTCAGGTCCCGGGCCGGCGTCCGGGCGGTGTGGGCGCGCCTCGGCTGGCGGGTCCCGGCGGCGCTGCTGGCGGCCCTGGCTCTGATTAACGCCTACGGATTCCTGCGCTACGGCTCCTTCCAGATCAAGGTGCCCCCCGTGCCGGGATTAGAGGCGGGGAGCAAAATCTACTATCCCCTGGGGGGCCTGGACTACCTCAAGAACCGGGGCCTGACTGGCAAGCTGCTGCTGGAGTTCGGCTGGGGGGAATACGCGCTCTGGGAGATGTACCCCCGGGTGCGGGTGGCCCTGGACGGCCGCTATGAGACGGTGTATCCCGAAGAGGTCTGCCGGGAGTATTTTGACTTCATCTTCGGCCGCCCGGACTGGCGGCGCTTTCTGGAGCACTACCCGCCGGACTTCATCCTGCTCCAGCCCCGCACCCCGGCGTATCAACTGGTGTGGGAAGCCGGGGGCTGGCGGCAGGTTTACGGGGATACGGGGTGCGCCCTATTTCTCCGCCGGGGGGCGGCGCCGGTGGGACCGGGAGGTTGAGGCGGGGAGACCCGACCCTGCGGGGTTGCCGTTGCCAGACCACCCCGGGGGGCATCCCTGCCTTTACCAGGGCGAGGCCGTCAATACTTGCCTTAACTTTCAGGATAACGACTTTCCCGCAAACCGCATCAGTTGCCACGCCGCGGCTGCCGCCGCAACTGCCCCCCCGCCTTATTTCATGAGGTTTTCCATGATGCGCAGGGCCGCGGGGCCCAGGATGACCACCATGATGGCCGGGAAGATAAAGAGGATGAGGGGGAACACCAGCTTCACCGGGGTCTTGGCCGCCAGCTCTTCCAGCTTCTGGCGCCGGGTGGTGCGCAGGGTCTCGGATTGCACCTTCAGGGTCTGGGCCATGCTGGTGCCCAGGCGGTCGCTCTGGATGAGGATGTTGCACAGGGAGGCCACTTCCTCCACCCCGGTGCGGTCCGCCAGGCTGCGCAGGGCCTGTTCCCGCTCCTTGCCGGCGTTGATTTCCAGGTTCACCAGGCGCAGTTCTCCGGCCAGGGTGGGGCTGCTCAACTGCAACTCGTCCGCCACCCGCTTGATGGCCGCGTTCAGCCCCTGGCCGGCTTCCACGCACACCACCAGGAGGTCCAGGGCGTCGGGGAGGTCCTCCCGCAGCCGGTGGCGGCGGGAGTCGGCCAGCAGACCCAGGACCAGGGTGGGCAGGTAGTAACCCGAGAGCAGCAGGAGATAGAGGCCGCCGATGACCAGAGCGGGGTGGGTGAGGCGGGCGTAAATTAGGGGCAGGACCACGATGGGCAGGGCCAGGGCCAGTCCCAGCTTCAGGCCCATGAACAGAGCCACCGCCTCCTCTCCGGCGAACCCGGCCTGGGCCAGGGTGGTTTGCATCTCCTGGAGGGTGGGGCTGCCCTGGCGCAGGCCCAGTTTCTCTTCGCACTTTGCCACCAAAACCGGCGGCAGGATGGGGGCCCGCCCTCCCTTGCGGATGAGGACCTGCGACACCCGGGGCTGGCGCCCGCCGCCCTGAAGGCGCTGGCGCACGGGAGAGGCCCCCCCCTGGAGAAAGGCCGTGAGGAAGACTGCGGCGGCCGCCACCAACAGGGCAAAGATCCAGGCAGCGAGTCCCACGGCAGCCCCCTAGACCTTGATGCTGACGATCCTGCGGATGACCAGCATCCCCAGTCCCTGGAAGCCCAGGGCCACCATGACCATGGTGCGGCCCACGGGGTGCTCCAGCAGCGTCCGCATATATTCAGGGTTCAGCAGGAAAAGGATGGACGCGGTCACCGGCGGCAGGAGGACGAGGATGAGGCCGGAGAGGCGGCCTTCCGCGGTAAGGGCCCTGATCTGGCGGCGCAGCTTGAAGCGTTCCCGGATCAAGGCCGCGAGCTTGTCCAGGATCTCCGCCAGGTTGCCGCCGGTTTCCCGCTGGATGGCCACCGCCGTGGTGAAGAACCGCAGGTCTTTCAAGTCCACCCTGTGGCAGAGGTTCCGCAGGGCCAGGTTCAGCTCCAGGCCATGGTTGTATTCGTTGAAGGTGCGCAGGAATTCCCCGGCAATGGGGTCGGGCATCTCCGCAGCCACCATTTGGAACCCGGAAGTGAAGGCGTGACCGGCCTTCAAACCCCGGGCGATGAGCTCCAGGGCCTGGGGCAACTGTTTCTCAAACTTCCTCAGGCGGCGCTTTTTCTTCCAGGCCAGGACCTGGTAGGCCAGGATTATTCCCAGGGCGCCCCCCGCCAGCCCGGCCCGCCCCCCGAGGAGGAAGAGGCCCAGGCCCGCGCCCCCGGCGCCGCAGCCCAGGAAGACCAGGAGCAGGGTGCCCAGGCGCCAGGAGACGCCGGCCTGGAACATCAGGTTCTGAAGCTTCTCCAGGCAGCGGTTCAAGCCCAGCCCCGGGGGCAGACCCTCCAGGCCCTGGCCTGGACTGCGCAGCAGTGACTCCTCAGGAATCGCGCGCCCCGCTCCCTGGAGGCGACCCAGCAGGCGCTCCCGGCGCCGGGCCTGGGGCCCGGCAAAGTAGGCGAAGCCCCCTGCGGCCAGGCAGAGAAAACCCAAGAAGACCAGGATGAAAAACAAGGGATGCACAGGTTTATAGTCCGTGGGCGGTCTCTATCTCCCTAAAGCAGCGCCGGCCCCGCCTCAGTCAGATTCCCGGAAGACGTGGGGGGTGAGGTGGATGCCCATGGCCTCCAGGCGTTTCATGAACTTGGGACGGATGCCCGTGGTCTTGAAATGTCCCAGGACCCGCCTATCCTCGCCTACGCCCATGAGTTCAAAAAGGAAGATCTCCTGCATGGTGATCATCTCCCCCTCCATGCCGATAATTTCAAAAAGGTTCATCATCTTGCGGCTGCCGTCGCTCAGGCGGGCCAGTTGGATGACGACGTCCAGGGCGGAGGAGATCTGGTGCCGGATGGCCCGGTCGGGGATGTTCAGCCCGGCCATGGACACCATGGTTTCCAGCCGGGTCAGGGCGTCCCGGGGGGAGTTGGCGTGGATGGTGGCCAGGGAGCCGTCGTGGCCGGTGTTCATGGCCTGGAGCATGTCCAGGGCCTCCCCGGCGCGCACCTCGCCCAGGATAATGCGCTCCGGCCGCATGCGCAGGGCGTTCCGCACCAGATCCCGCTGGGTCACCTCCCCCATGCCCTCCAGGTTGGGGGGCCGGGTCTCCAGGCGCACCACGTGCTCCTGCTGCAACTGGAGCTCCGCGGAGTCCTCGATGGTGATGATGCGTTCGTCAAAAGGGATGAAGCTGGAGAGGACGTTCAGGAAGGTGGTCTTGCCCGTGCCGGTGCCGCCGGAGATGAGGATGTTGAGGCGGGCCTTGACCATGGCCTCCAGCACCTGGGCTATTTCCGGGGTGATGGAGCCCAACTGGATGAGGTCCTGCACTTTGATGGGGTCTTTGGCGAACTTCCGGATGGAAAGGCTGGGGCCGTCCAGGGCCAGGGGCGGGATGATGGCGTTCACCCGGGAGCCGTCGGGGAGCCGGGCGTCCACCATGGGTGAAGATTCGTCTATGCGCCGCCCCACGCCGGAAGCGATCTTCTCGATTATGTTGAGCAGGTGGGCGTTGTCCTTGAAACGCACCGGGGAGCGGAACAGTTTCCCCCGGCGTTCCACGTACACCTGGTCGTAGCGGTTCACCAGGATGTCATTGATGGTGGCGTCATGGAGGAGGGGCTCCAGGGGCCCGTAACCCAGGAGCTCGTCCCGGACCTCCTTGCACAGGCGCTCCTTTTCCGGCATGGTCAGGGGCACCTTCTCTTCGGAAAGGATGATGCCGATGCCCCGGCGCAGGTCTTCCAGGAGCGTTTCTTCCGGGGCTTCGGCCAGGCGGGAGAGGTCCAGCAGGCTGAGGAGGCGGAAGTGGATCTTGGCCTTCAATTCGCTGAAGGCGTTCTCTTTCTTGCGCTCTTCTTCGCTTCTGGCGGCGGCGCCCCGCTCCGGCGGGGTGCGCTCCTTGATGCGGGCCAGGATGCCCATGGCTTAACCTTTTTTCCTCCAGAGTTTCAGCCACCCCCGACGGGAGTTCCCGGCCTCCGGCTGCACTTCTCCCCCCAGGCGGGCGGCCAGGCTTTTCAAGGCCAGGCTGATGGCATGCCGGGGCGCGGTCTCCGCCAGGAGGTTGCCTTCGTCGATGCTGCGGTTCACGGCCTGGGGGTCCGAAGGCACCGCGGCCTTCACCTCCGTGGCCAGAAACTTGGTGATGTCGGGAAGGGTCAGGTCTCCCTCCCCCTGGAAGGCATTGAGCCAGATTTCGGTTTGGGCCCCCAATTTCAGGAGTTTCAGGACCTCCAACAACTTTCTGGCGTTGGAGAGGGCCGGCAGCGCGGAGGTGGACACCAGCACCAGGTAATCCGCCAGTTCCAGGGCCTTGAGGGTCACCTCGTCCAGGTGGTGGCAGCAGTCCAGGAAAATCCAGGAGAAGTTCCGGTGCTCCTTGAGGTGGCGCAGGACCCGGTCCACCTGCACCGGGGTCACGGTCTCCGCCTCCTCCAGGCGGAGGGGCGCGGGCAACAGGTGCAGGTGCTGGTTGTAAGGGTGAAACAGGGTGAGGAGGGAGTGGGGGTCCAGTTGGTCCAGGTTTTCCGGCAGGTCCACGATGGTGTGCCGGGGCGGGAGGTCAAAAAAATAGCCGAGCTGGCCGTGGCGCAGGTCCAGGTCCACCGCCAGGACCCGGCGCTTCAGGTTGCGTGCCAGCAGCCAGGCCAGGTTGGCGGTGAGGAACGTGGTCCCCACGCCGCCTTTTACGCCCATGAGGGCCACGATGCGGGTGGGTTCGCCGGGCGCGGGGTGGACGGCGGCCCGGCTCAAGGCCCGCTGCACCGCGGCCCGAAATTCCTCCCCCTGCAGGGGATAAGCGAAACACTCCTTCACCCCCAGGCGCAGGGCTTTCCACAGGCTGGCCGTGGTGATTTCCCGGCAAAAAAGAAATACCGGCGGGCTGTGGGGGTTGGCGGTGGTGGCTTCGATCCAGTGGTCCAACTCCGGGTTCCCCTCCTGGTATTCCAGGAGGAGGATGTCGGCGCCGTCCAGCCGGGGCGGCATTTGCTTCAGGCTGATTGTTTCCACCCGGGAGTCCTGGCCGGAGGCCTCAATGACCTGCTGGAGATGGGCGGCGCTGTCCGGGGAGTGGCAACAAAGAGCGATATGCAGCGGCATGAGAGGGCCTCAGAAGGTGACGGCCTCCCGGGACCGGCCGCGCAGGACCTCCACCCGGTTCCGGGAAGGCTGGACGCCACGGATTTTCGGGGGGGCCGCCGCGGTGGTCATGCCCCCCAGGAGGCGGGGAGCGTCCATGCCCGGAGTGGGCACCACCTCCTGGTCCCGGTGGCTGCGCAGCACCAGGAAGATGCGGCCCTCCTGGGCCGCCAGGGCCAGGACCTCGCCCTCCTCCGGGCTCACTTCCAGGGTCACGGTGGGCACCACCTGGGGTTTGTCCCCGGGGCGCTTCTCCATCTTCTGGCCGGCACCCAGGACCCGCAGGTTCTGGAGCACCACCTTGGAGGCGGGCTTGCCGGAGTATTCCCCTTTGTCCAGGGTCACCAGCACGTCCACCCGGTTGTCGGGGTTGAGGAAACCCGCCACTCCCGAGGCCTCGTCCACCTTCACGGTCATGGCCCGCTTGCGGGGCGGCAGGAGGGCGGTGAGGCCCGGCGCCGCGCCCTGGGGAGCCAGCTTGCCCTCCAGGATTGGCTCTCCCGCTCCCAGGGGAAAGGCGGTGACCCGACCCAGCAGTTTATCCGTGCGGCTGAACGCGCCCTGGGGCCGGCTCTCCAGGGGCCAGTGGGGAGAAAGGCGCAGCAGTTCCGGGGTCAGCTCCGTGGCCGCCTCAATGTCCCGGGCGGCCACCACCACCGGGGCGTACGAGGCGCTGGTAGCCGCCGCAGGGCCGGCGGCCCCCTTCAGCCAGCCCACGGCCACCAGGGCCGCGGCCAGGCCGAAGACTCCGGCCAGCACCAGCCATAACCAGCGGGGGGGGCGCGGCATCGCAGTTTACTCCAGGCGCATCACCGTTTCGGCGGAAAGGTTAAGACTGCCGGCCCACCCGGGGATCAGGCGGGACAACACCAGGAAGTGGTAGGAGTAGTCCACCTTGACGCTCACCGGGGCCTGGGACAGCGCGGCGGGAGTGGCCGTCACCGTGGCGCCTGTCAATCCCAGTCCCTGCAAATAACTCCGGGTGTAGGCCTCGATGTCGCCCTGGGACCGGGGCGGTAGGCTGTAAATCGCCCCATACCTGGCCCCCTCCCGGCTGGCAGCCGTGATCATGCCTTTGTAATAAAGGGCCAGGCCGAACTCCACCAGGCCGAAGACAAGCACCAGAAACACCGGCAGGGCCAGGGCCAGCTCCAGGGTGGCCCCGCCCCGGGTCCTCTCCGGCCCCGGCCGGCCCGGCCCGGGGGCATAAGAAACGGGGGGGAGGCCGGGACCCTGCTCAAGCATGACCCCCTCCCCCCGCGGCTACTGGCTCAACTGGGTCTGAACCTGGCCGAACTTGGTTTTCATGGCGGAGCCGATGCCGTAAACCGCGGCCATCACCGCGGCGGCGATACCGGCGATGAGCAGCCCGTATTCCACCGCGCTGGCTCCTGATTCGTCCGCCCAAAAAGCCTTGATCTTGTCCTTCATATCCTTATCTCCTTCGCTGGGTTAATTCGTTGTGCCGCCGGCTCCGTCCCGGCTACTGGCTCAACTGGGTCTGGACTTGGGTGTATTTGGTGGACAGGGTCGTGCCGATGCCGTAGACCGCGGCCATCACCGCCGCGGCGATACCGGCGATGAGCAGCCCGTATTCCACCGCGCTGGCCCCGTCTTCCTCTCTGAGGAAGGCCTTGATTTTGTCTTTCATCCGCTGTCTCCCTTTTCTGACTTTCCTGAATAGCCCCGGGTTCCGAGTGCCGGATCCCGAGTCCGCCAGTTGTCTTCCTCTCCCTGGTTCCCTTCCCGGCTTTCACCTCCTTTGCCGTGGGGCAGTTTCTGCGCTGCACCGATTCCGGAAATGGGCCAGGAATTCTTGCGTCCCGCTCCCACTTCGGCAGCCCCGCTACCCTGACCCGCAGGCTGTAGGCCGGAGGCTTTGCGCCCCGCCCTTTCGGACGGCTTGCCTTTTCGGCGGCGAGCTTCACAAGGAATATCGGCTGTTTTCCGGGGAACTTTAATCCCCGGGGGGAGGGGGCCTGGAAGGTGTGATGGCGGTTTTTTGCCTCCCCCTTGACTTAGGTCATGGCCTTGCCAATCCGGCGCGATAATCTTAATAATCAAAGAGGAGACCGCGCCTCTGAGGCCGCCGGAAGGGACCGGGGCCGGATAAATTTCGGGAGAACTGAGGCTGATGGCAAAGCGCCAGGTGATTCACATCGACCAGGAAAAATGCGACGGCTGCGGCATGTGCGTGCCTTCCTGCGCGGAGGGGGCCATCCAGATCGTGGACGGCAAGGCCATGCTGCTGGCCGATAAGTTTTGCGACGGGCTGGGCGCCTGCCTGGGGGCCTGCCCCCAGGGGGCCCTGACCATTGAGGAGCGGGACGCGGAGGAGTTCGTGGGACCTGCGCCGGGGGCGGAGGCCCTTGCCTCCCACCCCGCGGCCCCGGCGTCGGCCCCGGCACCGGCGCCGGCATCGGAGGTCTTTGTCTGCCCCGGCAGCCGCATGCAGCAGTTTCAGCGCCGGGAAGTCGCGCCCCAGGCCGCGGCCTCAGCCTTGGGGCATTGGCCAATTAAGCTCCGGCTGGTGACCCCCAAGGCCCCCTTCCTCCAGGGTGCCCGCCTGCTGGTGGCCGCGGACTGCGCCCCCTTTGCCGCGGGGGACTTCCACGCCCGCTACCTGGAGGGCAGAGCCCTGGTGTGCGGCTGCCCCAAGTTCGAGGACCAGGAGGCCAACGTCGAGAAGCTCACCGCCATCCTCCGGGAAAACGACATCCAGGAGATCACCATCGTCAACATGGAGGTCCCCTGCTGTTTCGGGCTGGTGCAGGTGGTGCGCCAGGCTTTGGAAGCCGCGGGCAAGAGCCTGCCGGTGACCATCTGCACCCTGGGGACCCAGGGCCAGGTGCTGCAGCAGCAGAAAGTGCAGGCCAGGTGAGGCGGCCATGGAACAGATGAAATGCCCCGGCCAGGACACCCGCTTCTGGAAGCCCGGCGATATCTTCGTGGCCCAGTGCCCCAAGTGCGGCGCGGAGATTGAGTTCTTCAAGGACGACACCCGGCGGCGCTGCGCCTGGTGCGGCCACTTGTTTTACAATCCCAAGATCGAGCTGGGCTGCGCCGAATGGTGCCAGTACGCGGAGAAGTGCGTGCCGGAGCTGATGAAGGAGAAAAAGGCGGCGCAGATGTTCCGGGAACTCCTGGCGGAGCAGGTCAAGGCCGCGCTGCAGGCCGACCCTGCGGCCTGGGAGGAGACGGAGCAGGGGCTGGCCTACGCCCTGGAGCTCCTCAAGGCCGAAGGGGGCGACCCCAAGGTGGTCATCGCCGCCACTCTGCTGCACCGGCTGGACCCGGCCACTGCCCGGCAAATCCTGGAGGAGCTGGAGACGGAGCCGGAGATTGCCCAGGCGGTAATGGACCTCCTGGCCGGGAATGGCCCGGAGCACGACGTCGGCCGCCAGGTCTTCCAGGATGTCCTGGCCCTGCTGCGGGGGGAACCGGCGCATTGGCCCGGGTACGCCACCCGCACCGCCCGGCGCCTGGCCGCGGGAGGGTGAGCAAGAGTTCTACCTAATTCATTAT
>Ga0315268_10007075_pt1 | contig 11861 bp, 5 predicted proteins | sample C1_top_MG_FD_204535 | JGI IMG/M metagenome (GOLD analysis project Ga0315268, IMG submission 204535) | Sediment microbial communities from Yellowstone Lake, YNP, Wyoming, USA - C1_top | ecosystem: Environmental > Aquatic > Freshwater > Lake > Sediment | place: USA: Wyoming | collected 2017-08-01 | reverse complement strand
CTGGCCATCCTTGCCGCAGGTCCAGGTGCTGTCGTCGATCTTGAGATCGTCGGCCACCATGGTCACCTTGTTGAGCACGTCCGGGCCGTTGCCGATGATGTTGAAGTCCTTGACCGGCGCGGTCACCTTGCCGTCCTCGATCAGGTAGCCGTTCTTGACGTAAAAGGTGAAGTCGCCGGCGCCGATGTTGACCTCGCCGTTGAGAAAGGTCTCGCAGATCACGCCGCGCTTGACGCTCTGGATGATCTCGTCCCGCTTGTGCGGTCCGTTGGCCATGTAGGTGTTGCGCATGCGCGGCAGCGGCGCGAAGCGAAAGCTCTGGCGGCGGCCGTTGCCGGTCAGCGGCACCCGGTAGTGGCTGGCCGAGATGCGGTCGTGCAGATAGCTGCGCAGCACGCCGTTCTCGACCAGCACGGTGCGCTGGCCGGGCGTACCCTCGTCGTCGACATTGATGGCGCCGCGGTAGTGCGGCACGGTCGCGTCGTCGATGATCGAGACGAATTTCGGTGCGATCACCTGGTTCATCTTCTCGGCGTAGATCGAGATGCCCTTGCGGTTGAAATCGGCCTCCATGCCGTGGCCGATCGCTTCGTGCAGCAGGATGCCCGAGCTGCCCGGAGCCAGCACCACCGGCAGTTCTCCGGCCGGCGGCTTGCGCGCGCCGAAGTTGCGGGCAGCGCGCTCGACCGCGGTCCGCGCCAGTTGCTCGACCCGCGCGTCCTGCAACTCGTCGACGCCACCGCGCAGCGCCACCGCGTCGTAGTTCTCCTCGATCGTGCCCTTGTCCTCGAGCGTGCAGCTCAGGCGCAGCGCGAACATCGGTTGCCGGTCGGCGCTCAGGCGGCCGCTCGAGTCCGCGATCAGGATGTAACTGTCCTCGTCGTAGAACGAGGCGCGCACCTTCTTGACCCGCGGGTCCAGGCCGAAGGTCAGGCCGTTGAGCCGATCGAGCAGGGGCATGCGCTGGTCGACGCTGACGCTCGACCACCAGCGGGCGGTCGGGTAATAGGCCTTGAGTGTTTGCACAGCAAAGCTGGCCGGGCCGCTGCCCGCTGTGCCATCCGAGATTGCGGCCGCCGCCTGCGCCGCCGCCAGCATGCTGGTCCGCTCCAGCTCCTCGGTGTAGGCGTAGCCGGTCTGGTCGCCGCGCACGACGCGCACGCCGACGCCGAGGTCGACCGACGCCGAGCCGCGGTTGACCGCCCCGTCCTCGAGGCCGATCGAGGAGTCGCGACTGTGCTGAAAGAACAGTTCGCAATGATCGCCACCGCGGGCGAGCGCGGTCGCGATCACCTCGCGCATCAGCGCCGGGGTGACGCCGAACTGCGACTCGAAGTAACTGGCGGGTTCGATGTCGATCAGCTGGGGCACGCTGGCCTCCTCCCGCGTCCGTCCGGCGGCGCAGCGGGTGAGCAGGGTGGGTGCGGCCAGGCCGGTGACGCCGGCCGCTGCCGCGAACATGAACTGTCGTCGATCCATCAGCATGGGCGTGTCATCCTTGGCTCGCTATACCTAGCAGATGCGGCCGCAGCTGTCTGCGGCGGGCCACCCGGCTTGACCGCTGTCAGCGGAATTTCTACTCTGGGTCGACGCTAGCGTCCAACCGAGGGGAGGCCGGCCAGATGGCCGAGCAGACGCCCAGCCGGATCGGCACCTACGAGATCCTCAAACGCCTGGCCGTCGGCGGTATGGGCAAGATCTTTCTCGCGCGGCAGATCGGCATTGCCGGCTTCGAGCGGCTGGTCGCGGTCAAGACCATGCTGCAATCGAGCGAGTTCGATCGGCAGAGCATCGACATGTTCTTCGACGAGGCGCGGTTGGCCGCCACCCTCAACCACCCCAACATCGTCTCGATCTACGAGCTTGGCCGGCACGACGATCTCTACTTCATCGCGATGGAGTACATCGCGGGTATCGACCTGTCCTGGCTGACCCGGTTGCTGCGGCAGGCCCGCATGCACGTGCCACCGCGCATCGGCGCCGCCATCTTTCGCAGCGCTGCGCTCGCGCTCGACTTTGCCCACCACGCGACCGACATGCGGGGCAAGCCGCTCAACATCATCCACCGCGACGTCAGCCCGCAGAACATCATGGTGCGGCTCGATGGCGGCGTTAAGGTGGTCGACTTTGGCATCGCCCAGGCGGCCAGCCGCTTCTCGCAGACCGTGGGCGACGTGATCAAGGGCAAGCTGCGCTACATGTCGCCCGAGCAGGTACGCGGCCAGACCCTGAGCGCGGCGAGCGATCAGTTCAGCCTGGGCGTGGTCGCCTGGGAGCTGTTCGCGCTGAAGAACCTGTTCCAGGGCGAGACGCCGGCCGCGACCATGATGAGCGTGGCCAACACCACCCCAGCACCCCTGACCGAGGTCCGGCGCAGCTTTGCGCCCGAGATGTCGGCGATCGTGCTGCGCATGCTCGATCGCGAGCCGGCCAATCGCTACCCCAGCTGCGCCGACGCCGCGCGCGCCATGCAGGCCTACCTCGATGCCACCGGTGGCAGCGCCGACCGCGAGCTGGCGGCGATGATCAACAAGATCGCTGGCACCGCGATCGCCGAACGCGGCACCGTGGCAGAGCCGGTCCAGGCCGATCTGCCGCAGAGTTGCGCCAGCTGCGGCGCCAGCTCGCCACCAGCTACCAAGTTCTGCTCGCGCTGTGGGGCGCCGCTGGCAACCGCCGGCCTCAATCCGACGGTGGCGGTCTCGGAGAACGGCAGCGATCGCCTGCCCTCGCTCAATCTGATCGAGATCAGCGGAGCCATGACGCATTCGGAGCCGCTCGAGGGCCCGGCGACCGTCCGCGACGTCGGGATGGCGCTGACTGTGGGCGGTGCCGTGGTGGTCCGCGACGGCGCCGAGAACCTGATCGAATTTGGCGATGTGGTCGAGACCGGGGCGCTCGAGCTCAATGATGGCGCCCTCGGGGAGCGGCTGGGCCCCAAGGAGCCGGTTCTGGTCGGCCGCAAAAACGAACTCGATTTTCTCGAGCGGCAGCTCGACGCCGCCTGCCAGGGACGCGCGCGCAGCGTGCTGCTGGTGGGCGACGAGGGCGCCGGCAAGAGTCGGCTGCTGCGCGAGCTGGCGGTGCTGGGGCCGAGCCGGGACTGCATCACCAGCCATGTCGTGAGTCTGCGCCGCGGCGTGCCACTGGCACTCGATCTGTTCCGGCAATGGGTCATCGGCATCGGCCACGTCCTGGTCCATAAAAAGAAACCGGCGCCGGAATCCGCGGACACCGTCGCAACCGCATTGAATGGCCTCGCCGACGAGGTGGTGCCCGAGCCCGTGCGGCGGCGGCTGGTCCAGCTGTTTGACAGCGAGCTGTTTGAGATTGCACACCCGCCGCTGGCGCACGCGCAGCGCCAGGTGGCGGCGTTGTTGCATTTTCTCGAGCGGATCGCAGCGCAGCGGCCGCTGCTGCTGCTGGCCGAAGACATTCATGGCGCGGACCAGATGAGCGTGGACCTGCTGCAAAAGTTGACCGAGCGATTGCCCGGCGCGCGGATCTGCGTGGTGGCGACGGCCACGCCGAGCCATCGCGATCAGCTCCGGCGTGGCTTCGATGTGCGCGAGCTGCCACCGCTCGACCTGGCCGACCTGCGCAGCCTGGTTCAGAGCATCGCGGCGCTTGGCGAGTTGCCCGGCGAGTTCGACGAACAGATTCGCGACGCGCGGGGCAACCCGACCGTCGCTGTGCACCTCGTGCGCAGCCTCAAGTACGCGCCGCCGGTCGGTGCGGCGGCGCTTGGCGGCCGCGGTGCGCCGCGCACGTCCGGGCAGCGGAACGTGCGCGACTGTGTCGCGACCCTGCTGCAGCAACTGTCAGCCGAGGCCGTCGAGGTCGTCGGCGCGGCCGCGTTGCTCGGCGAACTGTTCTCGATCGCCAATCTCGAGCGATTCTTTCCGGCCGGCAGCGAGCGGGTGCAGGTCGCCACTCAGGACGCACGACAGCTCGGCTTGCTGCAGTTGCATGGGACCGAGCGTCGGTATCTGCGCTTCGCCCAGGGCAGCTTCCGGCGCATCGTGCTGGCCGAGCTGGCCGATAAGTGCGTGCGTCGGCTGCACATGTCCGTGGTGCCACTGCTGCAGCGGCCGGATGCCTTGCCCCTCCACGAAGCGCGCGAGGCGCTGGCGATCTATGCGATGGCCAGCGAGGCGGCGCGCAGCGAGTCGGTTCCATACCTGGAACTGGCCGCGGCCAGTCTGTTCCGGCAAGGGGTGATCGGGCCGGCCATCGAATTGCTCGGACGCGCTGTCGACATCAGCGTCAAGGTGCTGGTCGGCGAGCGCACCATCGATGACGCGCAGGCCGGGCAGGTGCTGCGCCTGGGGACGCAACTCGCCTGTTGCCTGCAGCAGATCGATCCGGGACGCGGCAGTGCACTGTTGCTGCACCTGCTCGACCAGGTGCCGCCATTGCGGGCCATGTCAGAACGGCCGGCCGTGTTCTTGCGGCTGGCGCAGTGCCTGCGGCTGGCGGACCGGCAGCAACCAGCCGCCGCCGCGCTCGAGCAGGGGCTCAATTGCCCGGCACTCGAACACACGCCCGAGTTGCGGGCGATGCTGGACGCCGAGAAAGCGCTGTTGCTGGCGAGCAGCGGTGGTTACCAGGGGGCGGTGTTCCTGCTGACCGATGCGCTTGATACCCTCGGGCGCACGCCGGTGCCGCCGGGTGGCGACGTGGCGATGCGCTACGACCAGCTGAGCGAATACTACTGCCACCTGGCGCGCGCCCACTTTGGTACGGGTCACCCGGAACGTGCGCAGCGCGCCATCGATCGCGCGCGCAAGGTGGCGCGTTTTGGACAGCAGATGCACAGCGAGGCACGCGCTCTGCGCTGCGCGGCCGAGACCACGGACGACCCCGAGCTGGCGCTGGAGTGCCTGACCAAGGCGGTCGCCACGGCCGAGGCGCTGTTCGACCCGCTGCTGCAAGCCGAAACCTTCCTGGCGTGCGGTTGCGCTTTGCGCGAGCGCGATCCGACGGCCGCCCGCAACTTGCTGACCCGCGCCCAGCACTCCGCCCAGATCAGCGGCCGCCGCGACCTGGCCGAGGCGGCGCGCGCCGCCAGCGAGGGCGGCTCGGCGTGACGACGGTCAGCAGGCGGGTGATCGGTACTGCCGGCCACGTCGACCACGGCAAGACATCGCTGGTCAAGGCGCTGACCGGCGTCGATTGCGACCGGCTGCAAGAAGAAAAGCGACGCGGCATCACCATCGTGCTCGGCTTTGCCACCTGGCAGCTGAGCGCGGACCTGCATGTCAGCATCGTCGATGTGCCCGGCCACGAGCGCTTCGTGCACACCATGGTCAGCGGGGCCAGCGGCCTGGATGCTGTGTTGCTATTGGTGGCAGCCGACGACGGCGTGATGCCACAGACCGTGGAGCACCTGCAGATCTGCCAGCTGCTCGGTGTCCGCCGCGGCGCGATCGTGATCAGCAAGGTCGATCTGGTCGATGCCGACATGCTGGCGCTGGTGCGCGAGGACATCGCGGCGACCGTTGCCGGCACGTTTCTCGACGGCGCGCCGACCATCGCCTGCTCGGCGCTGACTGGCGAAGGCCTCGAGCAGCTGACGACTGCCGTGCGTACGTTGCTCGGAGCCGACACTGCGGCGCGCGATCGCGGACCGGCCTTCTTGCCGATCGATCGGGTCTTTTCCAAGGCTGGTTTCGGCACGGTGGTCACCGGCACTCTGCTGACGGGTCAGCTCGCGGTCGGCGCTGCGGTCGACGTTGTGCCTGGACCGCGCGGCGAGTCGCTGGCGGGACTGCGCGTCCGCGGTCTGCAGAGCCAGGAACAGAGCATCGAGCGCACCGGTGCGGGTGTGCGGCTGGCGGTCAATCTGCGTGGCGATGGCTGCGCGGACGTCGCGCCTGGTCAGGCGGTGGCGAGCGCGGGCGCGCTGCAGCCGACTTTTGCGCTGCACGCCGAGGTGACACTGCTGGCGGGTGCCTCGTCGCTCGAGGCCCAGGACCAGCTGGCGTTACACGTCGGCACCGCCGTGCAACTCGCGCAGGTCGTGCCACTCGGGCAGTCGCGGCTGGAACCAGGTGCGACCGGCCTGGTCAGACTGGTGCTCGAGCAGCCGATCGCGGCGTTTGCCGGTCAACGCCTGGTGCTGCGGCAGCCCGGCCGCCATGGCCTGGGGACCGTCGGCGGCGGTCGGGTTCTCGATCCGCACCCGGCAGCTGGCAAGGGTTCGTTCGCCCGCTGGCAGCAGGTCGCCAGCGCATTGTGTACGGGTGACCTGGAGGGGCGAACGCGGGCCTTGCTGATCGATGCCCGTGACGCCGGCGTCAGCGAGCTCGAGCTGCGGCGGCGGCTGCCGCCCGACGACGACGTTGCCGTGGCTCTGGCCGCACTGGTCGAGCAGGGTGCACTGGTGCAGGTCGAGGCCGAAGGTGTGCCGCGCTACGTCGACGCAGATCGAGTGCAGGCGGTGGCCGAGCGCGTCCTTGCCGTGGTCGAGAGATTTCACGTCGAGCGGCCGGCGCTCGCCGGCATCTCGCCGGCCGAGGTGCGCAGCCAGCTGCCGCCGACCTCCACCTGGCTGGCCGACGCCGCGATCGCCCGGCTGGAGCGCGCGCGCCGGGTCGAGCGGGTCGCCGGCGCGGTGCGCATCGCCGGTCGACGTGCGGAGTCGACTGCTGCCGGCGCTGACCTCGAGCGGGTCGCCCGGCGTTACGCGGCCGCCGGATTGACGCCGCCGCTCGACGACGAATTGCGTACCGAGTGCAAGCTGGCGCCCGCGCTCTTCCGCGACGTGATCAGCGAGTTGCGGCGCAGCAAGCGGCTGGCGCGGCTGGCCGAAGGTCTGCATTGCGACAGCGCTGCGCTCGGGCAGTTGCGGCAGCGCGTCGAGCAGCATCTGCACAGCAGTGGCCAGCTGACACCGGCCGACCTCAAGCAGCTGGGCGGCGGTCTCAGCCGCAAATACGCGATCCCGATGCTCGAGTGGCTGGATGCCGAAGGCGTCACCGTGCGGCGTGGCGACGTCCGCGTCGCGCGCAAGGTCCCACGCTGAGCGACCCGAGGTGACGACGTCGCGGGACCGACTCAGTACGGTTCAAGCGGCGGCAGGTTGACCTCGTTGATGCGGTCGCGGATCCAGGTGAACTTGGACTCGACGTGAGCCACGGTCGTGCTGTTGAGCGCTGCCGTCACATTGACGATCAGCTTGGTCGGCGTGTCGGCCGCTGGCTCGAGCGAGACGGTGATCGGAAGCCCGCCCTCGTCCCTCAGGTTGAGGGCAAAATGGTTGAGGTCGTCGTGGTCGGGGTCGGACAGTACGGCGATGCCCAGCGCGTTGATCTGTGTCGGCACTTCCAGCTCGCCGTTGACCTGCAGCACGATCAAGGAGGGCTCGCTACAACTGGCCAGTGCCAACGCAAGCAGCAGAACCAGGATCGGTGGACGCCAGCGCTTCATTTGATTGGGTACGGCCCGAAGTCGGTCTCGGGGACCCCGGGGCGGGTGATGAACCAGACCAGCACGCCGGCGGCGACCGAGCTCAGACCGACCGTGGCGATGGCGCCCGTCCAGAACCACCACTGGCCATAGAACGGGGTGGATCTCTCTCCGGCCACCGGTCGATCGCCGGTTGCCGCCGTGCGATCGGCGATCGGGGTCGGTTCGATCTTGGGCGGCACCGGGTGCGCCGGCGGCCGGGGATCGCCGCTGGTTCGCTTGGGCGTTTCGCTCGCCTGGCGCCGGACCAGCTCGCTCTTGGCCAGCTCGAACACCGAAACGATCTTGGGCGAGCTGTCGGCGGGCAGCCGGTAGTCGGGTCGGCGCTTGAGCAATTCGACGAACGCGGCCTGCGCGTCCTGGTCATGGCCGTAGGTGACGTGAATCAGCCCGAGCAACTCGTAGATCGCGACTTCGTCTTCGACCGTGTTGTTCTGGGCGAGCGCCTGCTCGAGCAGCGGCGTCACCTTGTCGTAGTCGAGCTGGTCATAGGCGGCGCGCGCGCGCGTCAGGTGGCCGTTTTCGGCGTGCGCCAGCGGGCCCAGCAGCAGCATGACGGCTGCTGTTGCCAGCAATTTCCAGCGCGCGGGTTGGTTTCGCCCCATCAGCGCCAGCATAGACTGGCCTCATTTGGCGCGCAAATAGCGCGCGGCGAGCGATACGGTAGTTGGCGTCGCTCGCGGCTTCCCGCTAGACTTTGCAGACGGTGGAAAATCCGACGACGTTCGGGCGCTACACCATCGAGCGCCACCTGGCATACGGCGGTATGGCCGAGGTATTGCTCGGCCATGTCACCGGTCCCGAGGGCTTTGCCAAGCGCGTCGTCATCAAGCGCATCCTGCCGCACCGCTCGACCGACGAACGCTATGTACAGATGTTTCTCGACGAGGCGCGCATCGCCGCGCGCTTCAACCATCCCAACCTGGTGCAGATCTACGAGCTGGCCGAAGTCGAACGCCAGTACTGCATGGTGATGGAGTACATCGAGGGCCAGGATCTGGATGGCATCCTGGCGGTCTGTGCCAAACGGCGCCAGCACATGGGCTACGACATCGCGTCGTTCGTCGTGGCCGAGGCCGCTGCCGGTCTGCACTACGCGCACGAACTCTGCAATGACGCCGGCGAGCCGCTCAACTTGGTGCACCGCGACGTCTCGCCCTCGAACATCATCGTCACCTGGCAGGGTGGCATCAAGGTGGTGGATTTCGGCATCGCCAAGCACAAGGAGTCGTCGACCCACACCCAGACCGGCGTGCTCAAGGGCAAGCTCTCGTACATGTCGCCCGAGCAGGCGCTGGGCAAGAAAGTCGACCGCCGCAGCGACCTCTTCTCGCTCGGCTCGGTGCTGTACGAACTGGTCACCTCGGTCTGCTGCTTCGATCGCGGCCGGTCGTTCGACACGCTGGACGCGGTGGTCAGCGCCGTCTATCGACCGGCACGCGACTATCGGCCCGACATCCCGCGCGCGCTCGAGCGCATCCTGCAGCGCATGCTGGCCCACCGGCCGGACGACCGCTTCGCCACCGCCCTCGACGTGGCGCGTGAGCTGCAGCGTTTTCTGCTCGAAACCCACCTGTCGGTTGGCGACGAGATCAAGCAGTTCATGTCCTCGCTGTTCGACCGCGCGACCAGCATGCCGACCCGCGGCTACACTGCGGTCTCGAGCGAGCCGATCGGCGACGAAGACGCTGGGAAGTCCCTGCCGAGGGAAGACGCCGGCAAGTCCCCAAAGCGGGACGCTCAACCCGGGGCCGCGGCGGCAATCGGTGCATTTTACGACGACACCGAGACCCGGCCGGCGGTGGTCGACAGCGAGAGCCTGCTCGACTTGCCGACACCCGCGCTCTTCGTGCACGACCTGGTGACGCCGCAGGTCGATGAGCCGACCTTGCGTCAGGCGCTGGCGGCTGAGGCGACGGTCAAACAGGCGTACTCCGACATCCTGGCCAAGGACGGCGCGCGCGGTTCGGAATCCGAACCCACCCGGCGGGCGCGGCCGCCCGCTGGCGACCAGACGTTGCGCGAGCAGCCGCTGCCGACGCCGATCACGGGCTCTGCGGAACGGCCGACGGTGCGCGCGGCACCGCCAGTGGAGCCGCTGCGGCCGCTGGTCGCGGCGCCGCTGTCACCGCTGCCGCGGCCACCTCGCCGCAGCGCGCTGCAACGGTCGGCCGAGATACTGGGCAACGCCACCTACGTGGTGCGGCGCGCGACCAAGCGACGCCCGCAGTTGCTCGGACCAGCGATCGGTTTTATCGGCGCACTGCTGCTGCTGCCGGTGGTCTATTGGTTCGTGATTCGACCAGCCTCGATGCCGACGTCGGCGCTGGATGCAGCGCTCACTGCGCGCGCACGTGACGGCGGTCGAGGCACTCTGGTGGTGGAGCCACCGCCGGGGTTGCGGAGTGTCGACGCGACCGTTGACGCCGGCGCAGCGGTCGATGCGACCTCGCTGGTCGCCAGCCCGTCAAACCCGTACGACTTTCGCGAAGAACCAGAGCCAGGTGCCGAAGACCCGACTGGCCGGCAGCCGCGTCCGCGCAAGCGACTCGGAGTGCTGTCGTTGACGACCGATCCGCCGGTCGAGGCGCTGATCGATGGCCGCCGGCTCGGCCTTACGCCGCTGCGCGACGTGTCCTTGTCAGCGGGCAACCACACACTGGTCCTGCGCGACAACCGCAACGGGATCAGCCGCACGGTGCCGTTTTCGATCCGATCCGGCGAGCGCGCGACCAGAGAGCTGGTCTTCAAGAAGGGCAAGGTGGTGGTCGACGTCAAGCCGTGGGCCGAGGTCTACTGGCACGGCCGGAAGCTCGGGTTGACGCCGATGCCGCCGTTCGAGCTGTACGAGGGCACTCACGAGCTCAAGCTGCGCAATCCCGACCTTGGCGTCGAGCGCACGGTATCGATCACAGTCCGCCCGGGCGAGGTGACCAAGGTGGTCGAGCGGTTCTAGCGATCGTGGCGCTGGCCGATCGCTAGCAGCAGCAGCTGCAATAGTGGCTCGACTCGCAACTGTAGCCGCACCACGGATAGTCGCCGCACCACGAATAACAATAGTCGTAGCAGTCGCCGTCATAGCAACAATCGTAGTAGCCGCAGTCGCCGTTGCAGTTGTTTGCGCCACACGAGCAGGTATGGTTGGTGCAATCCCAGGCGCTACCGGGGCCGCACTGACCTGCGTTGCAGCACTGCTGGCACGCGCCATCGCAGCAATAGTCCACCCCGCCGGAGCAGTCGTTGGCCGCGCCGTCCGCGGTGCCGCCATTGCAGTCGTTGTCCTGGCCATCGCAGACATCGGGGTTCCCGGGGTACATGGTGCCGACACTGTCGTTGCAGTCACCGTCGGCAGTCGTGTCGTACGGGTCGGCGGGATCGCAGAGGTCGCGATAGTTGCCACCGTCGCCGTAACCATCGTTGTCGCCGTCGTGGTAGTAGCGCGTCGTGCCGTGATCGCCGGCGCACTGCACGGCGTCGGTTCCGTTGCACTCCCAGGTGCCGCAGGTACCGCACGGTGTGCCAGGCGTGGCGCCGAGCGAGCCGCAGCCATTGCACGCATTTCGGGCGTGGTCGCCGCTGCAGCTGACGGCATCGGTTCCGTTGCACACCCAGGTGCCACAGGTGCCGCACGCGGTGCCCGGCGTGTTGCTCAGCGTCGAGCAGCCAGTGCAGGCGTTGCGGGCGTGGTCGCCACTGCAAGTCTCGGCCTCGGAGCCATTGCACTGCCAGGTGCCGCAGGAGCCGCACGCGCTGTCGATCGAGTAGCTGAGCGAGGCGCACCCCCCGCACGCATTGGGGCTGCGGCAGTCGCCGCTGCAATTGACGTTCGAACCAACGCACTGGCAGTTGTAGCTGGCCGAGCAGGTCCAGTTGCCCGTGCCGCAGTCCGACGCTGGATTGCAGTTCTGGGACTCGGTGTCCGTGCCGGGGCAGCCCGCGCCGCGGCAGCCGGTGCAGGCCGCGCCGCCGCACGCTGGCGCTGGATTGGTGCAGGTCCGGGTATGGCTCTGCGTGCCGCCACAGTTGTACGAGCAACTGCTCCAGCTGCTGTAGGCGCTCCAGTTACCGTTGACGGTGGTCCCGTCGTTGCACTGCACGGCCTCGGTGCCGTTGCAGCCGTAGCTGCCGCAGGTGCCGCACGGCGTGCCCGGTGTGTAGCTCAGCGTGTTGCAGCCGCCGCAGGCGTTGGCCGTCTTGCAGTCACTGCCGCAGACACGGTAGGGCGAGTTGCACGCGCAGGTGTGCGAGGTGCTGCCGCACGTCCAGTAGCCGATCCCGCAGTCGCTCGCGTCGCAGCACTCGCTGGCGCCGCGGCAATAGCCACCGCTGCACACCTCGGTCGCGCACGAGCAGGTGTGCGTGCTGCTGTTGCACGACCAGCCGCCGGTGCC
>Ga0315268_10007074_pt1 | contig 11863 bp, 5 predicted proteins | sample C1_top_MG_FD_204535 | JGI IMG/M metagenome (GOLD analysis project Ga0315268, IMG submission 204535) | Sediment microbial communities from Yellowstone Lake, YNP, Wyoming, USA - C1_top | ecosystem: Environmental > Aquatic > Freshwater > Lake > Sediment | place: USA: Wyoming | collected 2017-08-01 | reverse complement strand
GAAGCTCGGCTACCCGGAATACACGCTGCGGGAGAAATGCACGTTTCCGCCCGGGGACGTTTTGCAGTTTCTCGATCGCCTCGCCTTTTTCTGCTACCCGAGTCTGTTGAAATACGAAACGGACCCCAAGCTGCGCTCGCTCTATCGGCGCAGTTTCGAGCGCACTTGGGAAATCCAACGCATTGAGCAAGCGCCCTGGTTCAACTTCATCTACGGCGCGTTGACCGGGAACGACTGCGAAGTGGAACCCGCCGTGGCCCACCTGCGCGAATGGCCGCTTGATCTGGTGCTTTACTCGTTCCAAAATTCGCACCGGGCCGATCTGCACACGCCGCCCGGCTACGTGGCCTACTCCGGCGGCACGCGCGCGTTTTCGCCGCGCGAACGCGAGCCGATGCTTTGGGACAACTGGACCATGGGCGCCGACGGCGGCGCGGGCGGCCACGCCGTGATGCAACCCTCCGCCTGGCTGATGGCGTATTGGATGGGGCGCTATCACGGCTTTATCGAAGCCCCGCGCGTCACCGATCCGGCGCTGCTCACTGTAGAGCGAAACCGGGGTCGGGTTCTGGGCGCGAAACCGTATGCCGGTCCGCCACGGCCAAATGGATTTTAAGCGGTGAACCGGTTTCAAATGCCGGCCAACTGGAAGACAATGACATGCAACAAATCAGACAATCAATCGTCTCACGAAAAACAGCACACCTACGCCGGGCAATGAGTTTCCTGTTTGCGCTGCTGGTGGCGGGCGCCACGGCTTGCGCGGACGACGCCGACATCCGGCAGCGGGGGAATCAGTGGACGCTGCGCACGTCGCGGATGGAGCGCGTCATTGCCTTGGAGGATGGCCGGTTGGTGTTGAAGCGTTTTACGGATCGAGCCACCGGACGTGAACTGGTGGCCACCGGCGCGGCGACCGAGGAATTTCTTGCGCCACTGGCCGACGCGGCGGAGCTTCGGAACGGTTCCGGCGGTGGCTGGCGGCTGCTCGGCTCGAAGCAATCCAAGCTGTCCCAGGGTGAGTGCCAACTCGACATCACCGTTCAGCGCGATGCGCTTCAAGTCACGAAGAGTTATGTGCTTTACCCCGGTTCCAGCATCGTGCGCGAGTGGGTCACGTTCAAAAACGTCGGCACTGTTCCGTTGCCCATTCAAGATCCGTGTTTTCTCAACCTCACCGTCCAGCCGGGCGCGGGGCCGTCCCCGGATTTCTCCTGGATGTCCGGCGGCGAAAACAATCCCGGCTCCTGGAAGCTGAAGACCGAGTCGTTGAATCCCGCAAAGCCGCGGAAGTTCGATTCCTACGAACCCTTCCCCGCTGAAATGATCGGCGCGCAGCCATTCCCCGGCGACGGCATTGACGCCAAGATTTTGCTCAACGGCCACCAAGTCTGGCCCGCCACGAACTGGCAGTACGTCGCCAACGCCACAGTTCGCGTCCCGTTCGAGTTCAGCGCCGACGTGCAGGCCGGCGATCAGCTCGTCTTCCTCGTCAACATGCACGGGGGCATCGGCAATGACACGACGGCCTTTGACCCGAGGATCACCTACGCCGATGGCGAGACGCACAAGGCGTCCAAGGAGTTCAGCGAACAACAAGGCAAAAACGGCTGGCGTTACCAGTATCTTGAAAACGGCAAGTTCGTTGACCTCGTTTACTATCCCACCCCGAAGCAATGGCGAAAGGAAAAGGACAACGCCACCGGCACGCCGTTCATCGGCGCCGGCGACCAGCATCCCGACAGCGGCCAGGATGCCGCCCGCGTGTGGACGGCCCCGAAGGCGGGTCAGGTCAGTGTCACCGGTTCGATTTGCAACACGGGCAATGGAGTGGGGGGAAGCGACACCCGCTACCATTTCCGGCCGGGGAGTGCGAGCTATGCGCCGTGGTATGCGCTCTACGCCAACGACACAAAGCAGGGCGTTTTCATCGGCTGGGATTATTTCGGACATTGGACCTCGTCGTTCTCGCTCAATCCGAATGGCAGCGTCACGGCCCAACTCAAAGTGGCCGGTTTCAAGCAAACCCTCGCGCCGGGTGAATCTGTTACGACCCCGAAGGCTTTCGTTGGCCTCTACCGTGATGACCTAGACAACGCCGGTAACGAATGTCTCGATTGGCAGTATCGCTATCTTTGGGATTACACGCGGGACGGTTGGTTCCCGGCCATCCGCATGTTGGGCTACTGGATGAACGGCACTGGCTGGGCTCAACCGGGTGTGGGCTGGACCGGTGGCGGGCCGGATTTCCAGAGCACCTTCCGAAAAGTTTTCCGCGTCGCCGACCTGATGAGCTATGTCGGCGCGGACGTCTATCATCGCGACTGGGGCTGGTGGGACCGGGCGGGCGATTGGAACGGCCCGGACTTCCGCACGACCATCAACTACCTCCGCAAACACGACATGGGGCAGCTCATTTATGCGTTCCTTTACACCGTGGACAAACAATCGCGCGTCGCGCAGGAGCATCCGGACTGGCTGCTGGACGGCACGCTCGACATGTCCCGACCGGAAGTGGTCGCGTTCATGCAGAACCAACTCGACCAGTTTGTCGCGCGCTGGGGTGACTTCGAGTGGCGCAACGACAGTTTCTTCACCGCCAGGCGCGAGGGCAGCGACAGCGCGATGCTCGCGCAGGACGAAGGCCTTCGCCGCCTGATCCGCACGTTCCTCGATAAACATCCGAAGTGCGCCTTCCAGGCCGTGAACGGCGGCGGCAACTACGGCGGCTATGATTACACGCGTTACGCCTCGGCGTTCTCGTTCAGCGATGGCGCGGTCGGGCCGTTGCGTAATTATTACGCCGCGTTGCTCTTCCCGCCGGACAAGACCAGCGACATCCCGGATGTCTGGAATCCGAACGACTACAATAAAGCCACCTGGCGCGGCTTGCTCTGCATCAACTTCGACATGACCGGCGACACCACGGACGTCGCAAAGCTCGAAGGGTTGCGCGAACTGGTGGACATCTATCACTACCTGCACCAGCAAGGCGTCGTGGGCCGCTGGGTGCGCGTCTTCCGTCCGCTGATCACCGGTGACGATCCGACGATGTATTTCCAGCGGTTGAGTCGCGACGGCAAACGCGGCGTCATCATTCCCAAACGGCCCGCACCCGGCTCGGTCACGATCAAACCCAAAGGACTGCTGCCGAAGCAAACGTACTTCGTCTCGTTCCACGAATCTGATCGAAGCGAGCGGCGCACCGGCGCCGACCTGATGGAGCGCGGCATCTCCTTCGACAAGATGCCGGCTGGCGAACTCATCTACCTGAACCTGCCACTGCACCCCGGCAGCAAGCTGGACACGAAACCGCCCACGCCGCCGCCCGCTGTCACCAAGCGCACCGGTGAAAACATGGGCTATCCCGGCGTCGAATTGAGTTGGCAGGCCGGCAAAGACAACAATTGGGTTTCGTACTACGAGGTGTTTCGCAACGGCACCGCGTTGGACAAAGTGGCCAAGGGAACGTTCTACTTCGACCACTCCGCCGGCGCGGACCGGGCGGCCCGGTACGAGATTCGGACGGTGGACGGTGCGGGCAACTTTTCGACGCGCGTCGCGGCCAAGGGCTTGGCGGTAAAACCCGCGCAAGTCTTCGACGACGCGCCGGGCGGCGGGATCAAGTTCAGCGGCGAATGGAAGCACGAAAATAATTTACTTCTTACCCACAACCACACCCTCTCGACTTCGAGTCAAAAGGGTGCTGTCGCCGAGTTAAGTTTCACTGGCCGAACCGTGCTCGTGTTCAGCCAGCTCGGCGCGAACTGCGGCAAAGCGGCGGTCAGCCTTGATGGCGCGGCGCCCGAGGTGGTAGACACGTATTCCGCCGACGACATCTGGGGCGTGTGCGTCTTCCGCAAGACACTCGCCACTGCTGGCCCGCACACGCTCCGGCTGGAAGTGCTCGGGGAACACAGCGAGCGCGCGAAGGACCATGTCGTTCACCTCGACGGTGTGCGCGTGGAAAGCGAGTGAGCGGCGTACTTCAGCGACTGACCTTGCTGGTCCTTTGAACGCTGTCCGCCTGTGGTGTTTGGCGGACGATTCCCGACGAGGCTTCGGCCAGAAACGCGGCTTGACAGGGATTTGCCTCGGCGCGACGCTCCGAGGCCGATGAATATAGCGACGATCCTCAGGCTAAATTGTCGCTCACCTAAATGTTGGACATGAGGTGACATGATCGCGGACTCCAGAGTGCTTCGAGTGAGGTTAGTTGCTGCGTGCGGGTGCTTCGTTGCCTTGGTCTTCCTTTACATTCCAGCGTTTGCTGCGGCGTCTGTCGCTGGTACGTACAGTTCATACGTGCACCCTTGGCGTAGTGTTCCTTTGGATATTCTGATGCTCGGTTTGAGTGCGGCGTCTCTTGTCATTCTGAGTGTATTCCTTCGTTGCGGATCGAGTTTGCAGCGCCTGGGGGCAGTCGTGCTGGCAGCGCCTCCGTTGTGGATTTTAGGGCATTTCATTTTATGGTTGCTCAGGATGTATGAGGGCTGAATTGTCCAACAAACCGGCTGCAGGCAACGCCGGGATCGCGCCTCGGTTGACAATCGGACATCATTGGCCCGGCGTGCCTGAGCCGGAGCGTTAGGCCGTTCGACCACACCACCATGAACCGACCATCACAAACCGCACTGGCGCTAATAGGAGTCCTGCTGATATTGCTCCCCGCCTGCGCGAAGCGAGACAAGGGCTACGTTGAGGATTCAGACCCAGAGATGGCGGCAGCCATTGCCAAGGCGCAAGAGACACTCCCGCAGTTTTGGCAGGTGTTCGATAAGCGAGAGCGCGGCGAGAGTAACTTTGTGCTCGTGGTCAGGATCACCGACAAAGGACGTATTGAGCACTTTCACACCACCGACTTCGAGCGTCGCGACGGCAAGACGATGGTTACTATCAGCAACGCCCCGAAGATCGTGGCGAGTGTGAAGCTAGGCGACCGGATTGAGATTCCTAAGGTGGACATCACAGACTGGAGCTACATGCGCGACGGGAAGTATGTTGGCATGATTACGATGAAGCCTCGGTTTAAGCACATGCCGGCAGACCAAGTTGAAGCACTTAAACGAGTGATGACAGACCCATGAGTGAACGGCCAACCATGCGCTGCGGCTCCTAACGGCAGCGGGCCGTCGCGGTTCCAATCGGCACGCCGCGTGGCCACCGTCGCTGAACTTGGGTCGTTGCCAACGGCGCAACGCGGCGGCCATCGGGATGATCAATCTGATTTACAACCTGGCCCGCTACGAACAGATTCTGCGGTCGAAGCGGCGGCTATGAACCGTCGCCTGAACAGCGAAGATAAAACCAAAACCGACCGCGAACCGAGCAACCACAACGACCAAACGCCATGAGCATACAAACGGAAACAACCGCCCTGAATCCAGCCACACCGAAAACCGAACCACCACCTTCCACCCAACTCCGAAAAGCCGTTTTCGGAGGTTCCCTTATGAACATAAAACCCAACTTGTGCCTGATCACATTGTCGTTGCTGGTCATGCCCCTCTTCGCTGCCCAGGGCGCTCAAGATTCACCGCCGCCTGCGCCTGGCTACAAAACGCCCGCCGAAGTGATGGCCGCCATTGTCGCCGGTGAAATCAAACTCATCAAGGCACCGAAGGAGATGCCGGCGGGTGTCATCGAGCAGAAGAACATTGAATACGGGAAGGTCGGCGACCGTTCGCTCCTATTGGATCTTTACGCTCCCGAAAAAATATCGAAACCGGTGCCGGGACTGATTTTCATTCATGGCGGCGGTTGGACGGGTGGTTCGCGCGATGTTTACAAACCCTACACCGTCAGTTACGCCAAGAAAGGTTATGTGGCCGCGACCATCTCCTATCGTTTCTCCGGCGAGGCGCCGTTTCCCGCCGCCGTTGAGGATGTCAAATGCGCCGTCCGCTGGCTGCGCGCCAATGCCGCCAAATATCAGGTTGATCCAGACAAAATTGCCGTCATTGGCGGTTCGGCCGGTGGACATCTGTCGCTGATGGTTGGTTATTCTTCAGATGTTCCCGAACTGGAAGGCAACGGCGGCAATCCAAAAGTCAGCAGCCGCGTTCAGGCCGTCGTGGACTTCTATGGCCCGTACGATTTGACCACCGATTTCGCCCGCAAAGCTGGCGTCGTCAAAAAATTTCTGGGCGACAAAACCTACGACGAAGCGCCGGAACTTTACAAACGAGCTTCACCCATGACGTACCTGACCAAAAGCGGCCCGCCCACGCTCATTCTCCACGGCACCATTGACGACGTTGTGCCCATCGAACAATCGGACAGACTGGCAGCACGTTTGAAAGAATTAGACATCCCGGTTGTTTACGACCGCTTGGAAGGCTGGCCGCACACGATGGACGCCGCCGAGATCGTCAACCAACGCAGCCAGTATTTCATGGACTTGTTCTTCGCGAAATATTTGCCGTTGCCTAAATAATATCCGCGTGCCCTTTCGCGGCGGCGATTGGTCTGATCAATCTGACTGACAACCTGGCCCGTTTTGAACTGATTGCGCGGTTGAAGCTGCAACCACGAATCGCCGCCTGAAAGGCGAAGATTATTTCAGATCATTTTCCCGCTCCAAACCGGTCAGCTTTGCGGCCTGCTGACAAAGGCGCGAGGACGTGGGTTTTGCCCGCCTGAGTTGGAAACTCGAGCACGTCGCCGGAAAGCGTCGCAGTTTTCCGGCCGCTCACGCGCAGGGTGACCGGGCCTTTTTCCCACGGATTCAACAAACGACACGGGGCGCCGCGACAGCTCAGCAGTTCAACTCGAATCACCCGCCCCGCGCGCCGTTCCGCGGTTACCTCGAAGGCCCCTTCGGCCACGAGTCCGGCAAAACGGGCGTCGGCAGCGACCGGAAGCGAGGGAAAGAGCCGGAGCAAGGATTTGCCGGTGGCATCCGGATGGGATTGCAGCAGGTGCTCCGCGATCACGCCGGCCGCCGCAAAATTCTCGGTCCAAATCCCCAGCTTCATGAACCGCGGAGTTTTTTTCGGAAGCGCCAGTTCAATCGAACCGTTGGGATACAAGCGATTTCGCACATCCGCCAGGAACTGGGCGAGGCTGTCGTCCAAGCCCAGCCGTGCCCGTATCACCCCCAGCATTACCAGGCTGTTGTTGCCGTTGGTTCGGATGACCCGCGCAGTGCGCCGGGCAATCTCAACCTGTTCCGCGTTGGCCCAAAATGCCGGGTCTTCCGCCGGGAACACGGGCACGAGCGGCGCGGGGATATTGTATTCAATCGGCGGCGCCCCGGACACATCCACAAAAATCTTTCCATTGGGCGTATCATGCGTGGGATAATCGGGCAATCGTTGCGCCAGTTGCCGCCAGCGGACGGACGCTTCGGCGTCGCGTTTCAAGATGTCCGCCGCTTCCGCCGCCGCCAGCAAGTGGTAACGGAAGAAGGCAATGGCCGCGCCGGCATCGAGATTGCGTTCGAAATGCGGGGTGACCACTCCCCAGTGTTCGGGAGAAAAAGTCGGGAAGATATGCAGCTTGCCGTCTTTGGGGACATACGGGGCACAATCAGCCCGCTGGCTGCGGTGCAAAAACCATTCGTAGAACCGCGCCACTTCGAGCAGCAACGGATACGCGCGCTGTTCGAGAAACTTCCGATCCCCCGCAAACTGCCAATGCCGCCAGAAATGTTGCACCACCCACGCGGAGACCTCCATGGAATCGTCATAGAGATTGCTGCAGAAAAGCGGTGTCTCGCGCCGGATGGGATAGTCCGTGACGCTGAAAAAGGCGCCGGGCGCTTCCTGGCCGAAGGCGGCGGTTGTAGTCTTGAGCGCACGCGGTAAAGTCTCGGTAACCCGGTCGAAATAGGGCTGGGCGAGTTCGATATGGTTGCAGATAAACGCCGGCCAGAACTGCTGCTGGAAGTTGTAATTGAGCATGTACAGGCCCTTCCAGGGACTGTAATCCGTAAAGATCCAATTCCCGAGCAAACCCGGAGCGGTGACCCCGGGACGCGAGCAGCAGGCCAGCAGATAGAGGTTGTGATAGAAGAGTTGTTCCGCCAGAGAGGCATCCTTGGCCGTGGCCGCGTCGGCTGGGTCGCTCGCTTTGATTTCAACAGCGCTGCGCGACCAGAACCGGTTCCACGCACGCGCGTGGCGGGAGTGGACGGTCAGCCATTTTTCCTTCAGCGCCCGCTCGGCCAGTCGAACGGTCGCGTCCAGCAGATTAGCGTCCTGGTCGCTCGTCGTGCGCACGGCGACGGCGAGAGTCGCCCAAGGGCCGAGCGCGGTGTCCACCTGGCAGGCGACCCGGTCGGCCTCAGGCATGATTTGCCCGCGGGCGCCGGCCAGCGCGGCCGCTGCGACCACGGCAAAGCCTTGAGGAAATGAGGGGTCCGCGGGGATCCGTTGCCGCAGCCAGAAAGCCTTCCCGGCGCTGCCCGTCTCCGGCGGTTCGAGGGGCGCGTTTTGCGGGTCGCGCGCATTTTCCGGCGTGGGATGGTCACGAAAGGATGCCTTGTTGGCCTTGTTCCAAAAATCGAGCGGCTCACAGGGCCGGAAGAGTTCGGCCCGCATGCCCTCGGCGGCGCGAGCGGGCAGGCGGACAAGGAGCAGGCTGCGCTCGCGCTCGACGAAGACCGTCACCTGACCGGCGGGCGTGTCAAACGTGAGCGTGGCGTCGTCCAGACGCAAATGCAGATTGGTGATCGCGCCCAGGCCGGAGAGGCGCAATTGGCCAACCGGCTTGGGTGTGGGCGAGAAATTGTGTTCGCTGGGCTGCGATTGATAGAAGTTCTTGAAATCCCATTCGCCCTTCGTTACCCGGGCGATCACCTGGTCGAGGTTCACGACGGGCTTGTCGTGGCTCGTATTCAACCGCCGATCCCAGACATCATTCTTGCCCAGACTGAAGACCAGGGTGTTTCCCTCGGCCCAGACCGAAACGCCCAGGTCGCCGTTGCCCAGCAACAGTCCCTGGAGCGGTTCCGTAGGGGGCTGGGGGAAAATAAAATCATGCTTCGTCACGACGGCGTGAGTGTCAGCCGCCAAAACATGACCGCGACCATCTACCACCAGCGCGCCCAGTGTCGCGACGCCGACGGCTTGAAGAAACTCACGGCGATTCCAGCGCGTCTCTTTTGCAGCTTTATAAGCTCTCATATTGGTTTCTTCGCTAGAATTCATGGGCCATCCCCTATTTCATCACCGTTTTCCGGCGTTTGGCTCGATGAGTTTGTAGTGGAATACTGCGGCTGCGTGCGCTTCCAGCTTAACCGTGAGGCCGGTTTGCATCAGGACTTTTCCTGTAAACGACGACTTTTGTGCCTGATCGAAATCCTTCACTTCATAGGTCTTCGCCGGATTCAATCCTAGCAATTTTAGCTTCAAAAAAGGGGTTGGACTATTGGCCCGGCGAAAAGCTTGCACGCAACCTTCGCCGGTTTCTGGCCGGTCGAACTGCCACGCGATCCAGGCGTCGTCGGCCAGGCTGTAGGGTGTGAGCGGGTAGTAGTCGCCGAACAACATAGACGGAGCGATTTTCGAACATTCGGCGTAGGCCTGTTTCTGGGCCGCCTTGTTTTCGGGCGTCAGCCCTCCCATGCCGAACGAGGCCATGTAGAAACTGCGGAAAGAGTAGGGATCGTAGCGATAGACCCCCGAGCCTTGAAATGGCAGCCACGCGGAGAGTCCGTAAGTATGACCCTGATTCCCCTCCATCACGCCCTTCTGGGTATCCGGAAACTGGAAGTCGCTTCGCAGGAGCGGCACGGCCCGACGCATGGTTTCCAAATCGTTGCGGCGTCCTCCGGAGGCGCAGGAATCAATCCGCAGGCCGGGATTCCGGCGTTTTAACTCGTCCCAGAAAGCCAGGTGGCCTTGTACATAGAAGTTTTCCGTAATCCCCTGGCGATCAGCGGTGTCGTTGTTGCGCCAAGCCGGCAGCGGCCCGTTGCCGTTCATGTCTTCGCGATACCAGTCAATCCCCTGCGACTTGATCATGCCATCCACGTGATTGATCAGCCACCGAAGAGCGCCCGGGTTGCCTTCGTTGAGAATGGCACCGACGGTGGTGTCCGTGGCCGGCAGCAGCCATTCGGGATGATTCCGGCCCAGCCACGAAACGGGCGAGCCGACGCGTTCGGGCTCAAACCACAGGACGAACTTCATCTGGCGCGCATGTACCCAATCGCTAAAGGGTTTGAATCCATTCGGAAACTTTGTGGCATCCACTTCCCAGGTGCCGGTATTCAGCCAGGCATCGGCGCCTTTATAGGGACCTTCGCTGCTCGGATACCACGTCGTCCCGCCCGCTCCGGCATCGCGCCAGCAAATATCCGGGATGATTCCTGCCTCGAGGAAAGTTTTCACGTAGTCAGGATCGTCACCGTTGACTTGGATTTGTTTAAGCGGCCCCTGCGGCTGGGCATCCACCCGCGGAAGAGTGTGGGCGATATACCAACGCCGCCAAAGATTCTGCGCCCGGACGGTGTCATGCCCCCGCCAGAACAGCAGGGCGATCAGCGGCGTGCGGACCTCTTCGCCGGGTCGCAGCAACAGATGAGTAAGTTCCTGGCCTGCTTTGATCCGCAGTCCCCTCGCAGCATCGCGCGTGAACGAACTGGCCCATTGCCCGGGCCATCCGACCGCCATAATGATTCCGCCGCCGGGCATTTGCAGGTTGTAATACGGCCAGCCAGCCGGGCCGTCGGACGACTTTCCCGAAATGGGCGGGGGAGCGAATTTCTTTACCACGTTGGTGCCCAGCGTGACCTGATAGGGCTGAAAGCTGTCGGCGGCGCAGAAATCGCCCTTGTTGCCGTTAAGAACGAATTCCGGCCCGTTCGCGCGATGGAAGCTGGTGTTCAGTCCCTTGATGTCTTGTAGGATGGGCGTCTCCTTTGTGCCAGCATTCTTGAAGAAGACCGTCCATTCCACCACGGGATAGTCGCTGTATTCCACCGCCACGCATTTCACGACGAGACCGCTGGCGGCATCCGTCCAAGTTAAGACACGTTCGGTGCGATTCGCATCCAGGATTCGCCGGGCATCAACACGCTTCCACGAGCGCAACAGCGCAGCCGAGGATTTGCCGTCGAAGGTGAACGAGAACGGCGGAGCTTTCGCGGGCTTAAGCAGGTTCTTTTTCACCCAGTCGGTCTTCATCGCCATTTCCGCCGGGGTCACCGTGATCGCGGCGTGTGCCGCAACGGCAGCGAATACGGCCAGAAACATCACGACAGCCCGAAATGTTCCGAGCTGTTTCAGACCGCGCACGGAACCGTTCGTTTCTTGATGGCGGATAACTTTCATGTTTGAGTTATTTCGGTTCTCTTCCCGTTCCAATCCGGTCAGCTTTGCGGCCTTTTGAAGGCTGGCGACGCATTCGGGGCTAAGCAATCCCCCCTGCCCGGCCTGGTCATGCCCGCGATTTTACTCCATTCACGATATTGGGCAGGGGCTGACCATGAACTGCCAGCGCCGCGATGCTGGCCGCAGTTTCGCGCAGCCGCTGCACGGCAGCCGGGCTGGTCGAGGCGATGTGCGCCGCGAGAATCACGTTCGGCAGCTTGAGAATCGGATGGTCCGCCGGGATCGGCTCGGGGTCGAATACATCCAGCGCGGCCGCGCCGAGCTTGCCGCTCTGCAGGGCGGCCACGAGTGCGTTGCTGTCCACGAGGTCGCCGCGGCCGACGTTGATAAAAATGGCGCCGGGCTTCATCTTCGCGAACGTTTCGGCGTTGAACATGCGCCGGGTCTGCGGCGTGGAGGGACAATGGGGGGTGACGATGTCGCTTTGTGCCAGGAGCGCGTCCAGCGAAGCGGCGGCTTCCGCGCCGGTTTTGGCAATCTCCGCCGCGGGAATGACCGGGTCAAACACAAGCACGCGGCACTTG
>Ga0315268_10007073_pt1 | contig 11864 bp, 10 predicted proteins | sample C1_top_MG_FD_204535 | JGI IMG/M metagenome (GOLD analysis project Ga0315268, IMG submission 204535) | Sediment microbial communities from Yellowstone Lake, YNP, Wyoming, USA - C1_top | ecosystem: Environmental > Aquatic > Freshwater > Lake > Sediment | place: USA: Wyoming | collected 2017-08-01 | reverse complement strand
CGTATCGGGGAAAGGACATTCTTCATGGTTCAGATAGGAGACAGTCCAGGCTCCTTCAATCACCCTGATGATATGCTTGCCTACACCGCCTGTAGCAGGAATAACGGCTGTGGCCTGCCCGTGAGTGGTCACAGAGGTCAGGATGCCCACATTCTGGTTATCGTAAAGGACGTGCCAGCCGTTCTGGTAATCCTTCCAGCCCATTCCCTTAACAACTATGGTTATGGGAGAGCCCAGCGGGCCCTGGGTGGTAGCCAGCGAAGCCTGCATGTCGACTGAAAAACTGCACTTGTTGCGTATGGTCCCGTTGTCCATGACGAGGACGTCATGAGCGAAACCGAAACCCTCCGGCACTAAGAATGATGCCTTGAAGTTACCCTGGGCATCCGTTGTGACTGTGGCCAGCGTCAGCCAGTTGTCCGCAAAGTTGCGGCCGCTGTAGGTGCCTTTGACCACGTCCACATCCCAGGACCCGATGACATCCTCCCATAAAATGGTGTACTTGTAGCCGGGCGTGAGTCCGCTGCCTGTAGCCGTAACCGTGTCGCCTATGGCTGCATGGCCCGGACTGATGGAAAACTGTCCGACAATCTGCATCGGCCACTGGAATTGTGCAGTGCTGGCAGGCGTGGTGGCAGGCGTCGTCGTCGCGGGTTTGGTGGTTGCGGTGGTGTTAGCGGCATAGGCCACGCTCTGACAGGCCGTAACCAGCATCAGGCCTATCAGCAAGCATCCTATGATAGCTTGGCCCCATTTTCTTATTCTGCACATATACAACCTCACTGTTTGACTGCGTTATTTCGTAGCCGTCGGGGCGGGATTCACGGTTATGCTGCCGGAAATGGCCGGATTGGTGGTATCGTGGTAATTAAACGTGCCAGCATCCGAGAACACGCGGGCGAAGGTCTTACCCGGAGCGATTGAGCCGCTGTCCCACCCGTCGCCGGCTATATCGTGCGCCACGGTATCTTTGTTAGAGAAGGTTACCTTGGCCCCCTGCGAGCAGACCAGAGCCGCCGGGGACGCCCCGGTGGCGGAGATACTGATGGTCTTTCCGGCCACGAAGGCGGGGTTGTAGGCCACAACATTGAGCGAAGAAGCAGCCACATTGAACTGCTGGTATGTCCCCGTGCGGCCATCTTTGGCAACCACGTCCACTTCGTATCCCAGGGTCCCGGTAGGATAAGTCAGCGGGACCTCCCAGGGAGCAGACCAGAAGTTATCCGTGGGCGCCGAGGAAGGATGACCGCCGTAAGTCAGGTTAAAGGTCTGGCCATCCGGCAGCTTGGCCGTGACCGACTGCAGCAGGGTGTCATCCATGGGTTCATTGGTCAATGGGTCGATAACCTTGACGCGGAAGGCCAAGTTTTCACCCTGGTGCACAGCAGATGTGTTGACACACCCTACGCTGGAAACTATATCGCTCAATACCGACAGGTAAAGCGTGCTGGAAGTTGCCGTATTGGCGGCGCTTTTTCCGCCGCAGCCAACGAGAATCGCGGACACCGCGGCAACTGACGCTATTACCAGACCCAGCTTAAATAGAAGTCTCTTTGACAATTCAAACCTCCTTCTTTCTCTTCAAAAATTGGTTAAGACGTTGAAGACCAGTCATTTTTGCTCTAGTTCTCTGTTCTTCGCTCCCTCCTATCGCCGCTTTTTCATTTCCATTCAGAAAGTCCCCCAGGCTCTGCCGGGGGAAGTGGTGTTTTAGCGCGAGGCGTGGCTTATGCTACGCCGGACTCCAACAATGACTGCCGCCAGCAGAATCCAGACGACAGCCACAACTATGCCCACCGCCAGTAACACCCAGCAACTGATGGACGCCAGCGTCAGCGGCGCGTCGCCGTTTGGCGGCGGCGTGACTGAGGTGACATTCACCACAATGGAGGATTGAGACCCAAGATAGTTCCCATCCCCGGAGAAAAACACCCTTACCGTGTGCGTACCGGTCACCAGCGGCACATAGGTGAAAGACACTGTGCCGAGGGCATTGGTGACCCCCGACCCCAAGGGAATAAGGTTCTCATTCCCCATAAAGCTCTGCATCTCACCAAAACTAATGCTTTCATCCGACATCGGCTGTGAGTCGCTGCCGGTCAGCCTTGCGGTCAGCACAATATGCTGGCCGCTTTTGTCGGTCTTGAGCTGCTGGCTGACGGTCAGGACGGTTCCCATCATCTGGATGGAGTCGGCGGCGAGTACCGTTGTTCCAAACATCATGGTGCAGGCTATTAAAGCCAGCAGCGCTATTGGCTTCAACCAGAATCTTCCGATATGCATCTCCTTACTCCACTCCTGAATTCAAAACGCCGGCGGGCTTCAGCGCATGCTCCGATTCTTCGGTGGCGATCTCTTCCATCTCATGAATCGGCAATACCGGGAAAAGCCGGAACATAATCATCATCATGAGCGGGATGGCCGCCAGGGCACCCAGGGTTATGACCCATTCCACCCATGTCCCATGGTAGGTAGGCGTGGGCGTGGAGAAAAGTCCCTGCCGCAGCGGCGGGACGATTATCAGCAACCTCTTCAGCCACATGCCGGCCACCACCAGTATTGATGCCACGGTTATACCGCGCACAGTCCGCGTTTTGGGTATGGCAATCAGCAGAACCGGGATTATGCCGGCGCCGACCGCGAACGCCCAGAACAAGGGAGCGTAGTTCCCGGCAAGCAGTGACTGAAGAAGCGGCACGGTCGCCTGGTATTGCGTATAACCTTCGGTAAGGAATTCGGAAAAAGTGAAGTACAGGTATATCGCTCCGAGGGCAAGCATGAGATAGCCCAGGTAACGGACCTGTTTGAGGCCGATGTACTTTTCCAGGTGATAGGCTTTACGAAAAGCTACCACTACCAGGGTTACCGCCGCTACACCGGAAAAGAGGGCACCCACCACGAAATAAGGGCCGAATATGGAGCTGTGCCAGCCCTCCCTGCTGGTTACGGCGAAGACCCAGGCCAGCACTGAATGGACGGAAACGGCCAGCGGAATTATCAGCACAGCCATCAGGTTCATGGCTGTAGATAAGCGTGAACGCTGAGTGGTAAGCCCTTTCCAGCCGCCGGAAAGCAGCGAGTAGAGCTTAACACGCCAGGCCTGGAATTTTTGAGACGAACGGCTCAGCAGAATGGCAGTGTCGGGAATCAGCGGCAGGTAGAAGAAGATGAGCGTGGCCATGAGGTAGGTGGTTATGGCCATCATGTCCCAGATAACGGGCGAGTTCGGGTTCGGCGACACAAATACATTCCAGATGTGCGGGAAGCGCCCCATATCCACAATAGCAAAAAGCGCTCCTATGATAAGCGAGACAACCGCCATGCCCTCGGCCAGCCTGGTTATTGGAGCCCGCCAGGCGGCGTGTGTCAGGCGCAGTATGGCCGACACGATGGCTCCGCCATAGCTGATGCCGATAAAGGCCACCAGGTTGGTCATATATATGCCGTAGAAAACTTCGTCATTAAGGGCGGTGACGCCCAGGCCATGAATAGACTGGTATATATAAGCGGCCAGTCCGCCTGTTACGAGCAGCCCCAAAAAACCCGCCAGCAAATAGAACCACTTGCCCGGCTTCGTTATTGGCCGTACCGCCGCTTCACGCAATTCATCAAGCATCAATTCCATCAGTAATTAACCTCCTGACCATGACCACCGATGTAGTAGACCCGGGGGCCGGTGTTCAACTCTTCCATGAGTCTGGTAGCGTCGTTGCTGTTTATAAGGGTGGACAATTTGACGACTTCATCTGGATTGGCAGCGAGGTCTGCCACTTTGTCACCAAACCAGAGGGCGCGCATTTCGCAGGCCCGTACACAGGCAGGCAATTTGCCAGCGCGCACATCGTGCAGGCAGAACTCGCACTTGCCGACCGTGCCCTTTTGTTGCGGGACAGGGAACTCAGGGGTTGGTTTGGCTAGAGTCGACGGGACTGGCAAAGAGTCCTTCCAGTTGAAGTAGCGGGAGGCATAGGGGCAAGCCGCCATGCACATCCTGCAGCCAATACATTTGTTGGCATCCACCAGCGTTACCCCGTCGCTGGTTTTGAACGTCGCCTTCACCGGGCACACCCTCACACAGGGTGCATCCTCGCACTGCATACACGGTTTGGGCAGGTTGTACTTTTGCCCTGAAGGCCCTTCCAGTTTGTAGACCTTAATCCATTCCTGTTCCGGGTGCAGGTAGTGTTCCTTCTGGCAGGCGGTGGTGCATGCCTTGCACCCGTCACACCTGCGCAGGTCGATTACCATCACCCACTGCCTGTCGGTTTCAGGCATGTTCATTTTTTCGGCGCCCGCCACCTTCTTCATACCACCGAGCGTGGCAATGCCGGCGACTCCAGAGAGCGCACCGACAATAGCCAGCGCACCGGCTCCCTTCAGGAATTGCCGCCGGCTGGGGTTTTCTATCTGCATTTTGTCTTCACTCATATTGCTTTGCAGGCCCCTCCCTCAAGCCATGATTCAAAGCCAAACGGAAATGCCGTTTTTCGCTTCATCCAATACTAATTACACCACGGGAAGGTAGATTTGTCTGTCAGTAATTGCACTGATATACTGACTATTTCTGTCAGGAATTTCCCTTACATTCATGACTATTATAGTAGACAATTAGTACAATAAGTGCTATGATAATACATATATATCTACAGATAGCTTCATCGGCGGCTTGTTCTGCGCTCAAACGAGAACTACGAAAATTGATCAAAGCTGCGGCGAGACATGAATGTGAAAAGTATTGTCGCCAGGCTGTTTTCCAGAGCCAACCTGTTCAGCATAAGAACCAGGATTATCGCTATTGTCGTAGTCTGCATACTGTTTTCGTGCCTGTCATTGATATGGTATACAGACCGCGATGCCAAAGCAGCCCTGAGTCACGAATCGGAAACGCAGGGTGCATCTTTAGCCCGTGTGCTGGCCGGACAGAGCCTCAGCCTGATGGCCACCGGTGACGCCGCATCCCTTGACATGCTGGTGAAGGGCTACGCAGACTCAGTAAACAACATCGCGTACATATATATACTTGACGGAAACGGCAACACCCTCGCCCACGCCACCAAGGGTGCTACCCCGGTCAATCTTCCGCCGCCGCTCCCCGGGCATGATACGAGCAATTCTCAGCTCGAGATTAACGGTGAAAGCATAACCGACATTGCCTCACCCATATCCGCTGCTTCCACAGGCGTGGTGCACGTAGGACTGACTCAGTTAGCTATCAATCACACGGTAGCCACGCATATACACCACATCCTGCTCTGGCTGATACTGGTCATGGGCCTGGGCATTACCATCGCCTTCGGACTGTCGCACGCTCTTACCTCCCCTATTTCCGCGCTGGCTGCCGAGGCCAGGGAACTGGGAAGGGGCGCCTTCAAGCAGCGTGACCGCAAATGGGGCGACGACGAGATAGGCAGCCTCGGCAAAGCTTTCGATGAGATGAGCCGCGAGCTGGAACACAAGGAAGAGATGCGCAACCAGCTGTTAGCCAAAGTACTCAGCGCCCAGGAGGACGAACGCAAGCGCATCGCCCGCGAGCTGCACGATGAGACCAGCCAGACGCTGACCTCCCTCATGGTCGGGCTGAAAGTCCTGGAGAATGCGCCCGATGTCAGCGTGGTGAGGGACAGGCTGGTTGAACTGCGCTCTCTGGCGCACCAGACGCTGGACAACGTGCATTCGCTGGCGATGGAGCTCAGACCCAACGTGCTCGACGACATCGGCCTGGCCGCCGCCATCGAGAAATACGCCACGGAATATGCCGCCAAGACCGGAGTGCACGTGGATCTGCAGATTGCCCCCATCGGCAAGCAGTCCCTGCCTTCCGATGCCGAGACAGCCGCTTACCGCATTACCCAGGAAGCACTGGCAAACGTCACCCGCCACGCTCATGCCAGGAATGTCAGCATTATTATGGGGCGCACGGATTCCAAACTCACATTGATAATAGAGGACGACGGCGCGGGCTTCAGTGTGGACGAAGCCATGAGCCGCAGCCCCGAAAATAAGCTGGGGCTGTTCGGCATGTATGAAAGGGCGTATCTGGTGGGAGGCACGCTGGCAATCGAATCCCAGCCGGGTCAGGGCACCAGCGTTTTCCTGGAAATTCCGCTTAAGCCGTCAAAGGAGGGAAACCATGAAAAAGATAAGGATTCTGCTGGCCGATGACCACGCCGTTTTACGCGCCGGTCTAAAGCTGCTGCTGAACTCCGAGCCGGATATGGAGGTAGTCGGCGAAGCCGGCAACGGTCTGGATGCCGTGCGCATGGGCGACGAACTCCAGCCGGACGTGCTGCTGCTCGACATCAGTATGCCCGGGCTCAACGGGCCAGCGGTTTTAAAACTATTAAAAGCACGCAATCCGGATATCAAAGTGCTGGTGGTGTCGATGCACGATGATGAAAGCTACCTGCACGAGATGCTGGCCGCCGGTGCCAGCGGATATGTCCCCAAGAAAGCGGCGGACATCGAGCTGCTGGCCGCCATACGCAGCACCTCTAGAGGCGAGCATTTCATCCATTCGTCCATGACCTCCGACCTCATTCCTGAATTCAAACCCGCCTGCGGGGAAAAAGAGCAGGGGGAAAAGAGCTTGAGCCGGCGCGAAAAGGATGTGCTCTATCTACTGGCTCTGGGATACACCAACCAGCAGGCCGCCGAAAGACTCTTGCTCAGCGCCAAGACCGTAGAGACCTACAAACAGCGCATCAAGGACAAACTCAATATCCACGGGCGGGCAGAACTGGTGCGTTATGCCATCGAGAGCGGGCTGCTGGCTTAGCCCGCGGCTGAACTGAGTTAAGATGCATCGGACATCGGGCAGAGCGGGGGCGGGTTGGAACCCACCCCCCCCTTGCATAGCAAGTGTTCCGACAGGCGCCAACTCCCTCGGCAAGATGCATGTCCATCCTTGCTAAACACGGCGCTATCGTTTATCCTGATTAGCATGGCCGCCACACCCGTAATAAGGCTTACACTCAGCCCTGCCGTATCATCACTGCTCGCCGACCTGCAAGACCTCTGCGTGCAGCGCCATATCGCAGCCTTTGTCGTAGGCGGACTGGTGCGTGACCTAGTGATGGGGAGGGGAAAAGCCGACATAGACATTGCCGTCGCCGGCGATGCGCTCGCCATCGGCAAGGAAATAGCTGGCTGTCTGAACTCGAACTGCATCGTGCTGGACAGTGAGAACAACGTGGTGAGGCTGCTGCCGAAAAAAGAGGGCGCCTCTTCCGGGGACTGGCAGATAGACCTTGCCGCACTGCAAGGCAACCTGCCCGAGGACCTCGGACGCCGCGATTTCACTATCGATGCTATGGCCGTCGATTTATGCAGACTGGGGAGGACGCGCCGGAATGCCCTTGAGGCGACAGTCATAGATCCCTTCAACGGACTGGGAGACATCCAGAAAAAGCTAATCCGTGCAGTCAACCCTAGCGTCTTCCGCCAAGATGCCATCCGCCCGCTCAGAGGGGTGCGTCTGGGGGCGGAACTCGGTTTTGCCATCGAGCCACAGACGGAGGCCCTTATCCAGCGCGACGGCGACCTCATTAAAAATGTAGCCAGCGAGCGCGTGCGTGAAGAACTGCTCAGGCTGTTCGCCCTGCCCGGTACGGATGAAACCGTTGTCTATATGGATAAACTGGGCCTGCTGACCGCCATAATACCCGAACTGGCCGCTACCAGAGATGTGGAACAACCCAAGGAGCACATCTGGAACGTCTTTCACCACTCGGCCCGCTCCATATCGGCGACGGACTTCATCCTGCGTAAGGGTAACTGGGAGTATGCCCCCGCCAGTGTGCTTGAGTCTGTCCCCTGGGATGAGACCCTCGAGAAATATTTCGAGGAAAGAATCAGTCCCCTTTCCAGCCGCCGCATACTGACCAAGCTGGCGGCGCTGCTGCATGACATCGCCAAGCCGCAGACCAGAATCGTAAACGAGTACGGCCGCATACGCTTCTACGGCCACCCCCAGGAAGGCGCTCCGGTAGCCGCCACTATTCTGGAAAGGCTGCGCTGCAGCACGCGCGAGATAAAGTTTGTGGAGACCGTCGTGCGCTACCACCTGCGCCCGGTGCAGATGACGGAGGAGCGGGAACTGCCCACCAAACGCGCCGTTTACCGCTACTTTCGCGATATGGGCGAAGCCGCCATTGCCACCCTTTATTTCAGCCTGGCCGACCACTTAGCCACGCGCGGCCCCAACCTGGAAAAGGAGAACTGGGACTGGCACGTGAGCGTGGTAGCCCGGCTCATTGCCGAGCACGAGAAAGCGCCACAACCCACTGCGTCCCCCAGGCTGCTCGACGGCCATGACCTGCAGCGCGAATTCAAGTTACTGCCGGGTCATCGTCTGGGAGAGCTTCTGGAGGAGCTACGCGAAGCCCAGGCGGCGGGCGAGATAACCACGCGCCAAGAAGCCCTGGATTATGTCAAGAAGCTCCTGAAAGAAGATGAGAAGGCATCCCCTCAACCCGACTCAGACTAGACTGAAGACCTTTTTGACCTGTCCGAGGAGAGAATTGATATCCGGCGTTCTCCGTCGTGACGGGCAAGGCCCCAGTCTGTCTTCGATATTTTGGTTCCCCAGCAGCACATCGAACACGACTTTAGCGGCTCCCGCCAGCGCCTCCAGATTGTAACCACCCTCCAGACCCAGAACGAGACGCCCTTCGCACAGTTCGTCCGCCAGCGCCTTTATACGACGTGCAATTTGAGCATAGCCGCTTATGCTCAGGCACATGGAGGCCAGGTTGTCTGCCCAGTGGGCATCGAAGCCGGCGGAAACGAGAATGAGCCGCGGCGCGAAACGATGGGCAAGAGGCGTAACGACCTCATCATAAACACACACATACTCGGCGTCGCCACAGCCGGGCGGCAGCGGGATGTTGAACATGTTGCCTGTAGCCGTTTCGTTTATACCACCGCTGCCCGGGTAGAGCGGCGATTGGTGCACCGAGATATAGTGCACACGCGGCTCGCGGCTGAAAACGTCCTGCGTGCCGTTGCCGTGGTGCACGTCGAAGTCGAGGATGAGAACGCGCTCAAGATGATACTTATCCAGCGCATGCGCCGCGGCCACCGCTACATTATTGAACAGGCAGAAGCCCATCGCCTGCGCCCGCGTGGCGTGATGTCCCGGCGGCCGCACCAGTGCGAAGGCTGAGGAGACCTCCCCAGCCATCACTGCCCCCACCGCCCGCTCCACACCCCCCGCAGCATATAGAGCCGCATCGTAGGAGCGAGCCGAGACCACCGTGTCGGCGTCTATGTTACCGCCGCCTGAACTAGCCATCTCTCGCACGTAGCGGATGTGGCCCTCGTCATGCACGTGCAGCAGCTCTTCGACAATCGCTGGACGCGGAGCGATATGAGTCAGCTTCTCCCAGAGGCCAGACTCCTTCAGGCGTCTTACGATGGCTTCCAGCCGCCCCTTGCTCTCCGGATGCTCGCCGGTGTTGTGTTCGAGGTAAACGGGGTTATAGACTATCCCCACTTTCATAAGATTAGTCTTCTATCTGATGATGGCCTGTATGCCCGATATGATGAAGCGGATGCCGAAGTAAGCCAGAAAAAGGCTGGTGGCGATGAAAAGCCATTCCTGGAAGCGTTTACCTAAAAAGTGGTGTGTCTTGTTGATGAATACAGAAATGAAACTAAGCCAGATGAGGTCACACATCCAGTGTACCGTTATGAGCAATAGCAGGCCGCCCGGGCCGTAATCCAGGAATTTCATCACCAGCAGGGAGCCTATGGTGGCCCACCACAGCAGGAATAAGGGATTGACGGCGCTCATGAAGATGCCGGCCACGAAGGCGGGATAGGGCAGGTCCTTGCCCTCCCTTACCACTTTGGCGCGGTCGAGGAACATGGTGACACCCATCCACAGTATCATAGCCCCGCCGGCCAGGCTCAGCACTATCTGAACGGTATCATCCTGAAAAAAGGGAGCAAAGCCGTAGTAGATGAGCAATATAAGGGGCACTTCTACGACGGCGTGCCCCAGTGCCATCAGCGTACCGGCCCAGGGCGAGCGGTAGCTCTTGGCCAGCGTCACGGCGAAAAAAGGACCGGGCGCCATCACGCCGGAGAGTGACACGCCCACCACGAGTGTTACAAGTGCCCACATAATGTGGGATTATAGCATTTTGACCGCTCTGGTTTCTTACGGATTAGCGGCGGGTTTGCTTTCGAAATAATAGTTGAGCGTTATTTTGACCGGCGCATCGCCCTTCAAGAGGTGCGGGGTGAAATTGAAATAGCCGTCGCCGCCCCAGTCGAAGCCCGCGTAGGCCGCATCCGAGGTGCAGAAGACCATGCCACCGGGGTAGCCCAGCGGTTCGGCGGTGCCGGAGGTCTCCACCCCCTTGCCGGTGACGGGTATGACCTTTCCGCCTGGGGTAGTAACCGTCATGCGGAAGGCACCGCCTTCTACCTTCCAGCTCAGGTGCAGCACCGTGTCGCCGGTCAGGTACAGTGGTAGCACGTAGGCTGCATAGTCATTAGGGGCCACGATGGCCAGGTTGATTGACAGGCTGGTAAGCTTGGGGGTGGCTGTCGTCACAGTTTTGAGCGCGGTAGCCGGACCGGGCGTCACCGTGGTAGGCATTATTTTGGTGGCTGTCTGGACAACCGTTACTGTCTTGGCTTTGCACGCGCTCAGTGGCGAAAGTAGAGCACAAAAAAGCAAAATGACTACCCCGCGGTACAAGCACGCATTTTACACGGCAAAGCATGATAGTCTCCATCATTGATAGCCTGATAATATCACCGCGCCGACACATAAGGCTGCACCTCTGGGGGATACTTGCTGACCTATTTCGTCCATTGCACGTCTGTTGTAATCAGAACGGCAGAATGAATTGGGCGGCTTGAGTCTGCACTGCTTAATCCACTATACTGATGCAGTCTGATTGGGTGATTTGATGCTGGACTTGAGTCGCGTAGCCGGGCAGATAGCGGAAATGGTGGGCCAGCTCAAAGCCGGGGGACGGGAGCGGCAGGAACACCTGGCGCGCGCCCTCACCCTGATGGTTGACAAGAAGCTCGACTTCGAGAAGCTCAGACGCAAGGCTGCACAGAGTAAAACTACTTTTCTCGTTGCCGGGCTGGTCGAGCCGCTGGCCTCTCATATCCAACCCGTCGAAACGCTTACCAATTTTACAATCATCGCCACCGACGGCTCCCAGATTGACGTTGACCGCCACACTTCGGCGCGCTGCTACCTCATCAACATCGGCCGCGTGAGATTAGACTACGGCAAGAATTCACGCGCTACGCTGGAGAGCCTGCCGCGCCTGTGCGCCGATGACAAAGAACTTGTAATCTCGAATGGGACGAAAGAACAGGTTGTCGAAGGCGCGCTGCTCAACATCCGGCGTTCGGTTGACGAGTGCCATCACCTTTCCGAAATGGCGGCGGAGCTTTCTCCCTCGCAACCCGCGCTGGCTGTCATCGACGGCTCGCTTATACTATGGGGATTATCAAATAAAGAGTATCCTGATTTCGTCGTCGAGGAATTGCTGGACAGGGGCTTCATCAAGCACCTCAACACATTGCGCAAACTGGCACAGGAGCATCCGCTGGCACTAGCGAGCTACATCAGCTTCCCGCGCTCGACCGATGTAGTCAACGTTTTACGGCTGGCACTATGCCCGCACGACCTGGCCGACTGCGACAAATACTGCCAAGAAACGCCCATCGGCAAACGCCACTGCGACGGCCTGTCAGGAGTGCAGGATAGAGACCTTTTCGTCAACCCGCTGGGCGAAGGTGAGCGCTCGGCCCTGTTCGCCAGTCAGTCCAAAATAGTGAAGGAAAACTACGGCGAGCATATAGTTGAGTTTTTCTACCTGAAACTGGAAGAT
>Ga0315268_10007072_pt1 | contig 11865 bp, 8 predicted proteins | sample C1_top_MG_FD_204535 | JGI IMG/M metagenome (GOLD analysis project Ga0315268, IMG submission 204535) | Sediment microbial communities from Yellowstone Lake, YNP, Wyoming, USA - C1_top | ecosystem: Environmental > Aquatic > Freshwater > Lake > Sediment | place: USA: Wyoming | collected 2017-08-01 | reverse complement strand
CGAAATCTATCAGACTCCGCCGATGCGCTCCGCGGTCAAGAGGGAGTTGAGGACGAGGAGAATAGTCTCTCTCTCGCTCCTGGAGATCTCTGGACGAGATGTGCTTTTCAAGACCGACTGCGAAGCGGGCACCTACATCCGCAGCCTCTGTGTCGACATCGGCGATGCAATAGCGCTGGGGGCGCACCTTCAGGACCTCAGACGGACGAGAGCCGGCGAGCTGACGGAGGATGATGCGGTCTCCTTGCACGACCTCAAGGATGCGTTCGAGGAGCACAAGGCCGGGAACAGCGCTGCTCTTCGCAAGATGCTCCGGCCAAAGGAGGTGCTGCTGGCTCAGATGCCAAAGATCGAGATCAAGGACTCCGCGGTCGATGCCGTATGTCACGGCGCGAACCTGGCAGTTCCGGGAATCGTGACCCTCGACGAGCACATCAGAAAGGGAGGAACAGTTGCCGTCATGACCCTTAGCGGTGAGGGCGTCGCCCTTGGCAGATCGCTGATGGATTCCGAAGAGGTCATGAAACGCTCCGAGGGATTCGCAGTCGATGTCTCGCGAGTGTTCATGCCGACAGGGACATATGCGCGTTCCTGGGGCGGCTCTGCGCAGGATGATCAGCAGAAGTGATCTAGAGTTCTCTGCCTCGCCACGAGCGGCTGAGCCTGTATTCCCAACGAGCGGCGGATGTGCATCGCGAATTCCTTTGAGAAGCCGTGGTTCGTGAACACTTTCTGGGGACTGCATCTTCTGACGAATTCGATGAGCTCGTCGAATCCGCAATGGTCGGAGATCGGGAAGGCCTCGTCCACTCCGGACTGATACATGAAGCCTCTGTCCAGGGCCCATCCAGAGAAAGCGGCTGTCTTGGCGCCGTGCTTCTTCAACGACTGTACGCGAGCAGCGTCCTTGCCCATTCCGGACGTTATGTAGACGAACGGAGGTTTCGTGCCGTGGCCGTCATACTCCTTTTCAACCAGGTCGTAGCCGTGCTTCTGAAGTATTCGGTTGTTCTCAGCAATCGCAGGATGAAGGACTAGGGGGAGGTCTTTCAGGTACGCTGAGAGCTCCTGCGATTTCCCAAGAGGGTAGGCATAGAGGACTGCGCTTCCATCCTTCGCGACGATGTCTTGCAGCCAATCTCGTGCTACAGACATGATCTCATCGTGATCTGGGAAGACATATTGAGGCTTCCCGTAAGTGGCCTCGGTGATCAAGATGTTACACTTGCGAGGTTTTGCTGCCTTCGTCTGTGCCTTCTCTCTTGTGCAGAAATCGCCCGTGTACAGGACGCTCGTCTCCCCATCTACAAGAAACATCCTCGAGCCAGCGATGTGTCCGGCGTCAAGCTCGGTCACGCGTTCATCAGAGCAGATTGCTATCTCCTTGTTCCTGCGAGCCTTAATCAGGTCCCTAGTGATGGGAGAACATATCGCGGACATCTGCTTGAATGAGCTCGGAAGGTGGTCCGAATGAGCATGAGATATCATACTCGTCTCGTCAGGAAGAACTCGTTTCGGGTCGAACCTGAACGAGCAACCGTCTATTTCGATGAGTATGCCGTTGCCCAGCTGGATCATTTCATTCCTACCTTCAGAGCAGTGAGAGGATTAAGAGAACGCAACGTGCGGAGATATAAACTACCTTGCGCCAGGGAAATCGAAAGCATAAGCCACAGCATGCTGGAAACGCTCAACATTCGTCGTCCGTCCACACAAACCCTTTCGCACCTTTTCCTATCACCGGTAACTGCCCGCTCCCGCGGAGATTTGAACTCAGACGACTGGTTCCGGTGGACCCTGTGGGATTTGAACCCACCAAATTGGCTGGCTCGACTCGAAAGGGTACAGAACCTGTCGGAGATCGCGTCTTTGGAAGGCAACCGGAAATCCGACTCAAATCCCTTTCCTTTTCCTTCTTCCTGTTTCCGGACGGAGTATTCTACAGCGTGACACGCTTTATCACGGCAATCGACGAAGGCTTCGGTGGAAAGCTGTAAGAGCGAGCGATGCGCTCTCGCTCCTTGCCTCGAGGGTATTTCGAGGAGGAGGGAGTGAGTGAGGAAAGTAATCGTAGCGTTGTTGAGTGCAATTGTAGTAGGAGTAATGCTGGCTATGCCAGTGTCGGCTGGCTCTAAGACGGCCACTTTCGCCGACCGGGAGGGAGACCTCGGCACGGCCATGATCTCAGGGGGTGAGGGAAGCCACGAATGGGGGGACCCATTGGGCTGGTGGTCGGGAAATTCGCCGATCGGAAATGCTGGTTACCTTGACATGCTATCGGGACGGGTCTCCGTCAAGAGTGGCACAGTTACCATGGGTCTCACATTAGCCTCGCCGGTTCCGACGGATGGCGAGCTGCCTGTAAGTATCGTCGAGGTCATGTGGGCATGGTTCTTCTATCAGAGCATTGACGTATACGGCGGCGGCTCGCCATATGCGGTCTACGTCATCTGGGACGGTGTCGACTTCAGCGCTGTCCTGGTGGACCGCACGAGCGGCACTCAGCCATTCGATGTGACCCCTGTCGACTTTGCCATAAAGGGAAATGTCGTGACTGCAACTGTGAGCTCGGCGAGCATTGCTGGCGCGATTGCCTGGTTCTCTGAGACCATATACTTGCACGGCAATCCGTATCCTCTTGACGGGGTGCCTCAGTTCGGCGGGTGGATGGCATCGGACTTGACAGACTACCAGGGACCTCTGGCCATCTATTGGCCTTGGCAGGCAATGCCGTGATGGACGCCGTTCCACAGGTAAGCCAATAAACCTTTTCGCCTTTCCTCCCCTATGGGCTCTTCCCAGAGACTCGAAGCAGAAAACGAAAACTACCTTATCCTCTCGAGTGAAAATGCTCCTATCATGATCGCCTTGTTCGTGTGCTTGTACTCGATCCAGTCCCTGATCTGCACGTCCCCGATGCCTTGTACGCTGATGAGCGTTTTCTGCTTGTCAGTCTTGAACTGGAGAGCCCCTGTCATATGATGCTGGATCGACTCGAGCTGTTGCTCGGTGTGCATTCCGCGCTCAAGCGCATAGACAGAGATCGCGTTGGCCTGTCTCAGCTTGCCAGCCAAGTTCTGGACGAACTGGAACGAACTCTTCTCATCGGACTGCGTCACGCTCATCGAGAGTGACAAGTATGCGAGTCTGAAGTACGGGTGCTTCTGCTTCTGTATCTTCTTGATGCATCCATCAATCGCCTTGCTGATCCCGTCCAGATCCCCCGAGCCCATGGCCGCGACGGTGTTTGGCTCCGCTTGCCCTTCGCCACCAGTTCCACGGTATCCGGTCGCGTCGACCCAATAGACGAGCCCCAGCTGCTCGAACTCCTTGAACGTCGGCAGTATCGGAGCCATATCCTTAGATATCTCATCCGGAGGCTTCGACGTGGTCACAATCACCGCAGGAACCCCCTTCTTGAGACCCTCGGCCAGAAACAGCAGCATCGCGACCTCCTTCCCAATGAATGGAGGCCCGACACATGTGATGTTGGACCCGAATGGCATGCCGCCCATGAGTAGGTCGTCCAGGCGCTCAATGCCCGTCTTGACCTTTGCCTCCGCGTATTCCTCTTCGACGGCCCCTTCCATGCCCTCGATATCCTTCTTGAGATGCGCACGCAGAGACTGCTCGCGCTTCTCCAGCTCCTTCTCGCGCTGGTAGAGGCGAGATTTCATCTCCTGCTCCCTCTCCATCAGATGCTTCTCGCGGTACTCCATGGTCTTAGCTTGCTCGTCCTCCTCCGGGACTTCGAAGGACGTCCTGACCTGCTCGACCTCGTCAACGCTCTCCAGAACCTCTCTCTCCATTGCCTTGAGCTCCGCGTGGCGAAGACCTATCTCATCTTCTTTGGCGATGAGATCCTTCTCCTTCTCCAGGAGCTCCCTTAGCTTGGAGTTCATCGTTTCATGCTCGGTCTTCAGCCTCGTCTCGAGCTCCTTAATCTTGTCCTCCCTTCGCTCGAGTGCGGTCATCTTCCTGGCTATCTCCTCTTCTTGGGCCGTAACCGCGGAGAGCTTGGTCCTGGTGGTCTCTGTTAGGCTGTGATACTGCTTCTCCCTGTCTGAGACTGTCTCCCGGGCGCTCTGCATCTCCTCCAGTTTGGAGTTCAACCCTTCTACCTCTGCTCTGAGCTGGGATTCCTTGTCAGCCAGGGCCTTCTCGCGAGCCAGGACCACGTTCTCCTTCTCGATGAGTTCGTTCATCTGCTTGTCGGCCCTTGCGACCAGCCTTTCAGCGCGTTCTGATTTCTGGCGCAGCTCGTCCTCGGACGTCTTGACGGCTATCTCCTTCTCCGCAAGGGATTCCTGCCTCATCAGCAGCTGCTGTTCCAGAGTCTTCACGGAGGTCTTCTCCTTCGCAACCGTGCCTAGCTCTTCCTTGGCAGCGGCGATCTCCAGAACCTTCATGTCCAGAGTGCTCTCGCGGACGCCGATCTGCTTCTCGCGGTCCGCGAGCGCCTCTTGGAGCTCGTCGATCTCCTTGCGCATTGTGCCGAGAGCAGTCTCTTCAGCCTCGACCTCAGACAATCTGCTCTTGATATCCCGTTCCTTCGCTTGAGCATCAATCAGTATCCTGTTGGCTTCCCTCTCCCTTGCAGAGACAGCATCTTCCTTGGTGAGAACCGCCTTGGTACGCTTCTCCAACTCCCTTCTCTGGCTCTCGAAGTCGGAATGCCTCAGTTGTATGGTCTCTTTGGCATCCTCAATCCCAGCCTGTTGTGCCACAAGCTTCTGTCTCTCATCGCGCACCTGGAGAAAACGCTGCTCCATCTCGGCCTCGGCAGCCGCGACCTGGGTCTTCCTCTCTTCAATAGAAGCCATTTCGTCGGCGAGCCGCTTCTCATAAGTTTCGACGTCGGACTCTCGGGATCTGAGCGCGTCCTCTCTGTACATGAGCGCGTGCCGTTTCTTGTCGAGCTCCTGGAGCTGCTCCCGCAGCTTGCTGTCGCTAGCTTTGAGGACTTCACGTTGCTGGACTGACGTCGAGCTTGCTATTATGTGCAACATCGCGCCGCTGAGCTGGATCGCGACTGCGCTGCCGAGATATGCCATCGGCAGGATGCTGGCCAATTCCTCAGGTGTGAAGTGGAAGAGCATGGGAAACACGAGTAGCACCAATGGGAAGACCGCAGAGACTATGCTGATCGTCCTACGGGAGCTCTGGCCCTCCCAAGTCATCGCGAGCGATATCTCCGTGAGACATATCCCCAGGAGAGAGGCTGGATAGAGCCAAGCGGGCCTGCCGAGCTCGACATAGCCGTATTCATCTAGGACGATGAGAGCTATGATGAAAACGGGAGCCACGAATGCAACGATGCTCATTACGAAGTGTGTCTCCTCCCTGTCCGTGAGATACGGTTCCCACTTGACCGCCAAAGCGATGGCAGCGACCACAACGCCTGCAACGAGTGGAATTATCCATTTCAGGGTGGTGAATATCCCGGGAGCACTACGGAGGAATTCCCAGTTGATGAGGCCATATGCGATCATGGCGGTCAATGCAAGCGCGAGCCCAGATGCAATCCCTATCGTGTGTGCTAGTCGGCCCATCCTTAGCTGCAGTATGGCGGCCTTGCGCGACCTCTTCACCTCGACGGACTCTATCTGCTCCGCGTAGGTCCTCTGAGTCGACGAGGGTCTCGATGATGGTTGCTTCTTAGAAGATGCTCTGGGGGCCATTTTCCTCTGTCCCTTCCCAACAAATCTCAACGATGTTCTGGAATCGTTGAGCGAAAAGCGCCCTAAGTGTACTTAAACATAGTTGTGGCGATTATCAATACAATGAAGATGGAATTCGAGAATACAGATGAAGTTTGCCTCAGAAACTGTTGCGCATGGCATTGGCTGCTGAAGGAGAGATTCAGAGACACTTGCGGTGCAATCGTGTATAGTGCGATTGGACTTGCTGGATTTTATTGAGCTCACTAGTTTCACCATGCTCCCCCCTGCAGCCGTTTAACTCCAGAACGGCCGATAATGCGACGCTGGTGACACTGCTTGCAGATTCAGAGGACAGCAGCGCTCGAACAACCGCTCGTGCAAATAGTCGGGGAGGAGCCGCTGCTCCATGAGAGGGTTCTGGAGACCTCGATCCTGCAGCTAGACGAGCTTATAGGCGGCTTCCGTTCAGCCCAGGTCGCGCTGCTCGACAGCGACAACAGCTACGCCTCCAGCCTTTTGCACCTGCTCTGCGTCCGAGCGATTTCGCAGTTCGACGAGGAGGTCGTCTGGATAGACGGCGGGAATGCAATCGACCCATATGCCATCAGCTCTCTGTGCAAGCGGCTGAGGCTCAACAAGCGCGACATCCTATCCCGAGTGAACGTGTCAAGGGCGTTCACCGCATATCAGCTCGTGACTCTAATCGACGAGAAGCTCGAGAAGCAGGTCGAGAGAAGCTCACCATGCGCCGTCATAGTGTCATCCATAACCGAGATGTTCCTCGACAAAGACATGAAGTGGATGGAATCGCACCAGCTCTTGAGGAGATGCCTGGAGGACATATCCAGGGTGACGAAGGAGCACGAGACCATCTCCATACTCACAAACAACACTCATCAGCAGGTCCGACCAAGCCCAAAGCTGGCAACATTGCTGTACGAGCACTCGGACCAGATCGTTCAGATGCGCACCAGAAGAGATGGCTTGCTCTTCCGGCTGCCGAGGGCGGAGCGAGAGATCGTGTTCTCGCCCGTGCCTTGGAATCAAGCAACGCTAGACGAGTTCAGGGGGAATTCTGACGGGAAGAACGGTGCCTACATACCGCTTGGCCCTTGAGGCGATGGCCCAGCAATGGAACGATTTCCGCAGGGCGCTCAGGAGCTGTGATCGAGAGGCTTTCGACTCGCTCGTCACCAGAGCGCGCATGCACGCTTCGGCGTCGACATACGCGATAAGTCTCGACCCGACGGAATCAGCCCTTCTCTCGATGCTCCTGGAACACGAGAAAGAAATACTGGCTCTAAGAAGGAACCTGAAAGAACAGAAGGAAAGCAACGGATCCCAGGATGGGGGAACTGGGAGCAGTGAGTCCGAGAGATGAAAGGCTGGCTGTTCGACATATACCCCGACTACGAGACGAACTCCATCGTATACTGGATAAGGACTCGAAAGAGTGCGCACAGGATTGTCGACCGCGCCTTTCGCCCAAAGATATTCGCGCATTCCACTCCCGAAAACCTCAACGACCTCGAAAAGGCCCTTCCAATCCTAGACGAAGTGCGCTCGACCGAACGAGAGATGAAACGTCTTTGGCTCGGGGATGAAGAGCGCGAAGTCCTTGGGATCACGATAAGGGACTACGCGAAAGTGGAGGACGTTGCACATACTATCGACAATCGCGGAAGGTACAAAGACTACACTCTGTTCAACGTCGATCTCAGGTTCAGCCAGCGGTACTTCTGCGAGAAGAATATCTTCCCCATGAGCCTGCTGGAATTCAGGCCCAAGCCGCGGATGATAGACGATCCATACGAGATCGATTACGAAATGCCACCGCTCTCAGGGATAGAACTGAACGCTGTGCCGGAAGCTAAGAAGGGCATACCGACCTTCGACGACAGGCTGACCTCTGCCAAGGTAGGGGACGATGTCGTAGACGGTGACGAGGAGACTATTCTCGAAGGGATTCAAGAGATCGTCAAAGCTGAGGACCCAGACATTATATACACGGACAACGGCGACGCTTTCCTGATACCGTACCTGTACGAACGGGCCAGACATGTCGGACTGAAAGACGTCAAACTAGGCAGAGACGCCGACGACCAGAGAACGGACAGAAAGGGCAAATCATACTTCACATACGGCCAGATCAAGTACAAACCACCATCGTACAAGCTCCGCGGGAGAATCCACATCGACCGCTCCACCTCGTTCATGTTCATGGAGAGCGGCCTGGGAGGCCTGACGGATCTCTCGCGCATATCCCGTGTGCCAGTTCAGGAGTTGGCTAGGCTCTCCCCTGGGAGCGCCATCAGCGCCATGCAAGCCGACCTGGCGCTCAAAGATGGCTGCATAATAATGTGGAAGAAGAACCTGCCAGAGAAGTTCAAGACGGCGGAGGAGCTCATCGTAGCTGACCGCGGAGGTTTCATCTACGAGCCCGCAGTCGGAATACACGACCACGTCCTGGAAGTGGATTTCACATCTCTCTATCCGAACATCATGGTCAGGTTCAACATCTCGCCTGAGACCATCACCTGCTCTTGTTGTCCTGAACCTACCAGACGCGTGCCCGTTCTCGGATATGGCATATGCGACAAGCGACTGGGATTGATACCACGCGTCCTCAAACCCGTGGTGGAACGCAGGACGAAACTAAAGAGGATGGTTCGAGCTGGAATCGGAGACACGAAACTCTACAAAGAAAGAGTGAACATCCTCAAGTGGCTGCTAGTGACCTGCCTCGACTCTGCAACCGAGATCCCGTTCCGAAAGCGCGGAAGGTTTGATGTCTCCACCGTTGAAGAGGTGGTTGAGAGATACACACGCGGAAACTGTGGTGAGCATCCAGTCACCGACGAGCTCGAAGCGTTCGGATTGGACGAAAGCCTTGAACAATCGCTGAAGATCGTATCGAAGGTTTTCAAGTTTCCAGCGCCAGAGCACATGATCGAGCTGAATCTCCGGGAATGCAGCATCAGACTAACGCCCGATCATCCGTGCTATGTGATGAGAGGCAATCAGCTCGAGCTGAAGAGAGCCGACAACATCACAAGTGGCAACATCCTCCCAGCGCTCACGCCTCTCTACAGCGGTGTATCCAGCTCCTGCAACTCGATCACCCACATGCAAGTCAAATCCGTGCGGAAAATCAGGCCATCAGGAGACCATGTCTACTGTCTCGGAGTGGCTGAGCCCTTGCACGGGTTCGCGCTCGCCAACGGAGTGCTCACGCACAACTGCTTCGGATACACGGGCTACAGGAACGCGAGGTTCGGGAGAATAGAATGCCACGAAGCCATCAACGCATACGGAAGAGAGATAATGCTGCAGGCGTCCGAGATGGCAGAGGCCCACGGGTTCGAGATACTTCACGGAATCGTTGACTCGCTCTGGCTCAAAGGGACAGGCGACCCAGAGAAGTTCTGCGAGCATGTGTCCGGCCACATAGGCATCCCGCTCGAGCCAGAGGGAATGTACAAGTGGATAGTGTTCCTGCCACACAGATCGAACGGAGTGGGAGTCCTGAACAGATACTATGGCATGTTCGAGGACGGCAAGTTCAAGCTGCGCGGAATCGAGCTCAGGAAGCACGACACGACGGAGCTGGTGAAGGACATGCAGAACGAATTGCTTGCCAACTTCTCCAAAGCAGATGACTCGCAGCAGTTCATAGAGCTAATACCCTCCGCGCTGGACATCGTCAACGACTATGTTGATACCGTCAGATCTCAAACTGTCCCGCTCAACAAGCTGCTGATGACCAAGCGGGTATCGCAAGGGCTAGGAGCATATCAGCAGTTCAACGACAGCGTCGCAGCGCTCATGCAGCTGGACGACGAGGGGTTCGATGTGAACCCGGGAGAGGCCGTGAGATTCTTGATATGCGACTGCAAGAGCAAGGACCCGAGGAAGCGAGTGAAGGTCAATTCCTTCATCTCCGGAGGTGAAGAATACGATGTCGATGCGTATGTCGAACTCCTCCTGCGAGGAGTAGAGGGCATGCTCCTTCCATTCGGATACACGAAGGAAAAACTCTCAGAATTCTTCGACGCGAAGAACCCGAGAAAAGGCTGATTCGAGCTTTGTGTCAGAAAACGTACTGACCTACAGATAAGAATATATAGCGTCGCGACAGAAATGGGGTGCGTTTGCAAAAGGGGAAAGACAGTTCGCCAGCAACAGAGCATGCATTCAACCACTGGCAAGGAATTGACGATAAAGGAGGAAGGGAGACCGCCTTGGGCAGGATGCCCAAAGGGACTCGCGATTTATCCTTGGCCTCCGTCCGATGAGGACGACTAACAAGGTCGAGGGAGAAGTCCCCAAGCCGGGTACTGCAAATTCGGGGGGAGAAAGGCGGACCCTTCCTCTTATAACATCCATTCTCGCCCCTCAAGACAATTATTAATGCGCTGCTGAGATACTGCGGACAGAGAAGGTGAGTGCCATGGACAACGAGATGGCTATTGTGATAAGGCTCGCAGTCGCCTTGTGCGCGCTCATACCCTTCGTCGTCTTCTTGACATCGTATCTGCGCACAAGGATGACAAGGCTGCTACTGGCAGCGCTCGGGTTTGGCGTTTTCGTGGTGAAGGAGATACTGCTCGCCGCTGGAACGTTCACCATCGTGATCAATGAAAGGAACCCGCACGCGCCTACCGTGACTCATACTGGACTCGAGCTCCTAGAAGCGGCCATCGATCTCGCGATCATCCTGCTGTTCGTTGCAGCACTTCTCTGGAAAAAGGGTGCGTCAGTTGAAGGACAAGCCGGAGCTGGAGACAAGGAAAAGAGTGTATAGTCTCGTCGTCAGCACTCCAGGCGTCCACCTCAGGGAGATAGAGAGACTGACCGGACTCACCCTGGGGGTGGTGAGGTATCATCTGGACCGCCTGCAACGAGAGGAACTCATCTTCGCGAAGGAGGATAGGTACTTCAAGCGCTTCTTCCCCAAGGGGCGCATCCCAAACGTTCCGACCGAGACCTTCGAGGCCCTTCGGCAGGACAGCCTGAGACGGATAGTGCTGCATCTCCTCGAGAGCCCTGGATCAAGTCATTCCGTCATGATGACAGCCCTGCAGCTCCCACCCTCCACGCTTTCCACATACCTCTCGATTCTTCTCAAGAAGAGAGTCGTGAGAAGAGAACGCAAAGGAAAGGAGAACCAGTATTTCGTCGTCGACGAAGAGAGCGTCATGAAGGTGCTGATAGTCTACAGGCCGACCTTCCTTGACACGCTTGTTGACCACGCGATCTCCATCTACCTTGAGAGAGGATGACTAGAACAGGGATAGAAGAAGGACGGCAATGGGGACCAGCAGACATCCCATCAGTTGTATCCTCCGGACGCCTGCGAGCGGCGGAATGAGTCCAAGAGTCGTCGATGCCGCCATCAACAGTGCGCCTCGCGTACCCGTGAGGGTTGTAGAGAGGCATACTACGAAGAACAGAGATGCGATGGCAAGCTCCCTGGAGCACAGAAGCCTGCGAAGACTAACTAGTCTACTCTGGAATCCCACGAGGACGCAATGCGACATCAAAGCGGAGAGGACCATAGCTAGCAGGATGGACGTCATGGGAAGTATGTCCGCGGACACAGGATCCGTGAAAGCATCCTCGCCAAGAAAGAACGCGATAGCGTCCATCGACCCGCTCCTTGCGCGCGCAATCACGAAGAGTGCCCCGACGGCGAACACCGCTCCTGCAGCCGTGATCGACGCATAAAGCCAGATGAACCGCAGGGCTCCTTCAATCTCGTTTGCCTCTGACACTTCGTCCGTGCTCGGAACGCAAAGGGTTGCAGCCAATCCCGAGGTCATCCCAGGAAGCCAGCCGACGATGATGCCGCCTACAGATGACAGGACGAAATCGCGCAGCAGCGCCCTGTATCCGCTAGGGCCGGCGGGACCAATGTCGATGTCTGAGACGGCTCTCGAGCCAAGACTCAACAACAAACCGGGAATCCCGAACAGCCCCGCAAACATCGGCAGGAGAAGCGATGACCTCGGCACGAAGTTGCCAGGGAGCCATGGCAAATCGGGAACATGACACGTGTAGTAGTTCGTCCTGAATACCACCATGCCGAGAATGCCCGCCAGTGAGAAGACGATGACCGCCCCTACGATCTTGCGGATGGGTCGATGAGCCTTCGCTCGGATGCGAACGCCGGAGAACCCCTCAGAGAGAAGAAGGATCCCCG
>Ga0315268_10007071_pt1 | contig 11866 bp, 12 predicted proteins | sample C1_top_MG_FD_204535 | JGI IMG/M metagenome (GOLD analysis project Ga0315268, IMG submission 204535) | Sediment microbial communities from Yellowstone Lake, YNP, Wyoming, USA - C1_top | ecosystem: Environmental > Aquatic > Freshwater > Lake > Sediment | place: USA: Wyoming | collected 2017-08-01 | reverse complement strand
GAGTCCAAAAAGCTCCGGGAACAGATAGAAAAGGAATATGCCGAAAGGTACGATATTTTAAAATCGATGGCCGGTCCGGTTTCGAACGAAGGAAAAGAAAAGGCGGAAGATAAAGAAGAATAAACTCTTTGTTATGAAAAGAAGGCCGTCTGAACTGTTCAGGCGGCCTTATCATCCTTTTCCTGCGTTTTAAGGGAAAAATATATTTCAAAAAAAGCGAAAAGAAGGCTCATGGTAAGCGGTCCGAGCAGGAATCCTATGGGGCCGAAGAATCCGATTCCGCCGAGAACAGAGAGAAGAATTATAAAGGGATGCATCTGCATTCCGCGTCCTACAAGTTTCGGCCCTAAAAAATTATCAACAAGTCCTACCGCACCCACTCCCCACACAAGAAGACCGAATCCCGGAAAAACTTTGCCGCTTAAAAAAAGGAATAGAATTGCAGGGATCAAAACAAGCGATGTTCCGACACCCGGAATGAGTGCGGCTATTGCCGTCACAGTTCCCCATAGAACGGCATTCGGAACTCCGAAAACGGCAAATCCTGCCAAAGCCAAAGCCCCCTGAATGACGGCAACCGTGAGATTCCCTTTAATTACCGAATTAATTGCCGATGCAATTATATTAAAAATCTTCTCGTCGTCAACATCGGCCAAAGGACTTAAGCCGACAATGGCTTTTTTAAGCCCTTCCCCGTCTTTAAGCAGGTAGTAAAGGGCAATCAGGAAAATAAAGAAATTCAAGATCATTTTTGCAATATTTGAAAATATGCCGCCCATGTTTTCAAGTAACCAGCCAAGCCCCTGCTCGAGATATTTGTCAAAATTCAAAGAAAACTCAATCGGAACTGGAATGTACCTTTGCAAATGAATAGTTATCTCTTTAACAGCATTCAGAATATTATCTTTCCCGCCGCCCTCAGTGACGGAAGAGTATAATTGCTGAGCTTCCTGGATAATTTGTATTCCCAATATTACGACAGGTACAAGCACAACTGTAATTATAATTACAGCAGTGATCAGGGATGCTATTCCCCGGCGTTGACGGGTATTCCTGAGCACCCTTTGATGTACCGGTTGAAACACAACTGTAAAAACCATTGCAGAAATAAGGGTATAGATGAAGGGGCGGAAAATAAAAAATGCAAGAATAAGAGTCCCTGAAATAAGAGCCAGCAGATAATAAAATTGCGGTTTCCGGTTATTCATTTATAATTTCCTGATGCAATTACCAACTCTTTTGGAGATAATCCCGATATTCCATCTTTTGCTTTGACAATAATTTGATATTTATAATAATTATATAAATATCAAATTAATAACTTATCCGCAATGTTTTATTAAGCTGTCTAAGGAGGGACCCAAGATGACGCACAAAAAGAATGCCGTGGTCACCGGCGCGGGGTCAGGCATAGGAAAGGCAGTAGCGCTTGCCCTTCTGCGCGATGGGTATAGCGTGGCCCTGGCCGGGCGTCGTAACGATCCGCTTGAGCGAACGGCAGCCGAATCGGCCAACCCGGCCCAAGCCCTGGTCGTGCCGGCAGACGTGCGCGATGCCGACGCGGTGCATGCTTTGTTTGCACGCGTAAAGGAGAGCTTCGGCCGGCTGGATCTGCTCTTCAACAACGCAGGGATCTTCGTGCCCGGCATCGAAATCGATGAACTTTCCGTGACGCAGTGGAAGGATATGATAGACACCAACCTCACCGGATCTTTTCTCTGCGCCAGGGAAGCCTTTCACCTGATGAAGACCCAGAACCCGTGCGGCGGTCGCATCATCAACAACGGTTCAATTTCCTCGCATGCCCCGCGGCCAAACTCAGTGCCCTACACGAGTACCAAACATGCGATCACGGGGCTGACCAAAGCCATCTCTCTGGACGGACGCCGCTACGATATTGCCTGCGGCCAGATCGATATCGGCAACGCAGACACCGGCATGGCGGCCATCTTTGCCAAAGGTGTGCCCCAGGCTAATGGACAGATGGCGGTCGAGCCGTTGATGGACCTCGCTCATGTAGCCAGCGCGGTACTCTATATGGCCGGTCTGCCACTCGATGCCAACGTCCAGTTCATGACCATCATGGCAACGAAAATGCCTTTTATCGGGCGCGGGTAATGCCCCCCTTCAGGCCTTCTGACGCTTCTTGTCAAAGGCGGTGATCTCATCCATGGTCGCCAGAGTCGCCCTGGCACTTTCGTAAACCGGAGTGTCCACCATCTGTCCCTTGTGGTTGATTGCCGCCAGCCCCTTGGCAATGCCCTCTTCCTCAAAGACCTTGACAATCTCTTTAGCCAATTCCACATCTTCGGCAGATGGCGTATAGATCCTGTGGGACGGTTCGATCTGGCTCGGATGGATAAGCATCCTTCCCTCGTATCCCAACTGATGGCCGAAACTGGTGGTCTTCTCGAACAGCTCGATATCCTTATAGGCCACGAAGGGACAGTCAATGGCGATGCATCCGGCGGCGCGGGCGGCCACTGCCACATGTGCTCGGCCATACAACTGTTCTTCTCCTTCGAGGGTGAGTTTCACCCGCATATCCTTGCAGTAATCCACGGCGCCGAAGATGATTGAATTCACCCTCTTGCTGGCGACGGCTGATTGATAGGCATTTATGACACCTATGGCCGTCTCGGCCAAAATCTGGATGGCTACACTCCCTATGGGCAGGCCTCTCCTCCGCTCTAACTCCTCAATCTTCCATTCGAGGCGTTTCACGTGATCCGGGCCGGCGCATTTGGGCAGGGCTATTCCGGAAAGTCCCTCATGGACAGAGGCCTCGATGTCATCGTCGGTCCACGGGGTAAACCAGTTGTTGACCCGGACGTAGACCGGGGAGCCCCCCGATCCGGCAATCTTAATGTTCTCCCGGAGCTTCTCTCTGCATTTCGGCTTCTCGGCGGGAGGAACGGAATCCTCAATATCGAGGGTAATAATGTCAGCCGGCGTCGTCGGCGCTTTGGAAATCATCTTGTCGCTGTTTGCAGGAATATAAAACACGGATCTCATTACGGCCATTTTCAAACCTCCTATCGGGATTGGATTAACTGTTTAATGGTCGGCGCAAGCTCGTCGGGCCGATCCACCACGTGAACGCCCGCTTCTCTCAATGATTGAATCTTGTCCTTCGCCGAACCCTTTCCTCTCTCAATGATGCTGCTGGCGTGGGAAAAACGCATGCCTTCCGGCGCCCAGGCCCCGGCAACGAAAATCACAAGGGGTTTGGTAAATTCCCCCTTACGCACGCAATCGGCCGCCTCCTCCTCGTGAGGGCCGCCGATCTCTCCGAAAACGGCCACCCCTTTCGTGTCCGGATCCTTCTCAAAGAGGGGCAGAATATCGCCAAAGGATGTGCCGGTTACCGGCTCTGTTCCGACGTGAACCACGGTGCTCAAACCGAGCCCTGCCAGCTGGATGGCCCAGGGTACCGTGGCCGACTGCCCTCCGCTCCTCGACATGACCCCCACGCATCCGGGCAAAAAGACCTTTCTGGCGAACTCAGGAGTACCCCCGAGCCAGCCGGCAGCCGCGAGCCCGGGGCTGATTATCCCGATGGAGCCGGGTCCAAGGAGACGCACGCCTTTTTGCTTCGTATAGGCCACCATCTCCAGAATGTCGTACAGGGGGACGCGCTCGACAGGGCTTACGATGAATTTGATTCCCGCATCAACCGCTTCCATGACAGCATCCTTGAGGGCGGGTCCCGGAACGAAGGTGACGCTGGCGTTTATTGGCCCCTTCTTCTTAACTGCCTCATTCACCGTGTTAAAGACGGGAATCCCGGAGACTTCCTCCCCGCCCCTCCCGGGCGTGACCCCGGCCACTACATTAGTGCCGTAGCCTTTCATAAAAGCGGCCCGCGCCGAGCCTTCCCTACCGGTAATTCCCTGAATCAGAACAGTCGTTTCTTTTGTGAGTAGAATTGCCATTTTTTCACCTGCCTTTTCGGAGACTGCCGTTTCAGGCTATCCCATGTTTTTTTCTGTACTCATCCAGACCGGGGGTGGGCGCATAAATGGAGATCGCGCTGTTACCCCGGAACCAGCACTCATACTCACAGGCGAGGCACTCGGTGCCCCGCAGTTTGGCAAATTCCACATCCCCTCCGAGGACGGGTCTGCCGTCTTTAATCACCAGAATGCCCCGTGCATAGGTCTTGCATGCCTGGACGCAGACATGGGTTTTACAATCGCGGCATTTCTCTTCATCAATGACGATCTTGATAGTCCTCTCTTCAAATTCCATGGGACGTTCCCTCCTCTATCCCTCGTTCCCGGCGATATTCCATGATCAAGGTTTTCACCCTTTTTGCAAGAAATTCCGTTTCGTATACTTTATCGCCCCCGTAGATCTCGATCCGCCCCGGCAGATCTTTTGTCCCTTCCCTCAGGATCTCAAGGGATTCCTCTTCCTTATTGCCGCAAAGCAGGAGCACACAGGGGAAACCGGGTCTTTTGGGCAGCTCCTCACGGAGGGCCTTTACAACCCCGTGGGCATGGTGCCACTGTTCCTGGTTTGCATACATGAAGCCGCCCAGAAAATAAGCCTCGATGCCGGGCTGGGAAAAAATCACTTTTGCCGCCCGGTAAACTTTTGCCGCCGTTGGGTTGCCGCTCGTATCGGCGTAGTTGGCAATCTTCAGCCCCTCGCGGGTGATGGCATCCACGCCCAGAATGGCCCCGCCGCCTCCGAGCCCGTGGTAGCCGACATAATTTAATCCTTTGATTTCCTGAACCATCTGAGCGATATAGCATGTCCCACGCAGGTCTCCTTCTTCGATCCACCAGGCGATCTTGTCCAGCTCCGTGGGAGGAGTAGGTGCCTCGCGGGCCACATCAATGCCGAATTCGGGATGGCGGTAGACCGAGGAGTCATCAATGGCAATTCGGCAGTCTCCGGCAATTACCTTGCCGTCCTTCGTCAGGACAAGAGGGTTGATCTCCGCGATCCGGCAATGGTAATTTTTAAAGGTTTGATACAGACCCATAACGGCCTGACCGACAGCGGGGAGAATCTTCGTCGGCACCCCCAGTTGCACGGCGAGATTAAGCGCGTCGTAGAGGCGAAAGCCGCGAAGGACATCAACGTTCATTTGGGCAATTTTATCTGAGGGCACATCCTCTATATCCATACCGCCTTCGGTGGTGAACATGACAACGGGAGAGCGGGCCTTCATGGAGGCGTCAATGATGATGCCGACATAGTATTCCTTGGCGATATCCAGCTTCTCTTCTACCAGAACCTTATTAACAGTAAGAGCCTTTATTTCGGAACCGAGGAGATTCCCGGCAACCCTTTTCGCTTCCCCGGAATTTTCGGCGAATTTAATGCCTCCCGCTTTCCCGCGGCCCCCGGCCCAGATTTGGGCCTTCACGACAACGGGCTTGCCTATCTTTTCCGCTATCTTTTCCGCCTCTTCAGGGGTCGCAGCAACTTCGCCCCTGGGAATTGCCACCTTTGCTTCTTTGAGAATTAGTTTGCCCTGATATTCATACAAGCGAGCCATAATCACCTCCTGAGTGGTGCCGCTTATTCCTATATCTCATCTTCCCTCACATCACTTGTTTATAACATTAACCGGATTCCCCCCCAGAAACGCCTTCAGGTTATCCACTGCAATATCCATAAGCCTTGCTCTCGCCTCTTTGGTCGCCCATGATATATGAGGCGTGATGATGCAGTTTTTTGCGCTAAACAAAGGATTATCGGCTTGCGGCGGTTCAACGGATAAAACATCGAGTCCCGCACCGGCAATAATTCCCTTATTAAGAGCCTCGGTCAAATCCTCTGCTACAACGAGCGGCCCGCGGGAAGTGTTGATAAGAAATGCTGTCTTCTTCATCTTACTTAAGTTCTTTTTATTGATGATGCCCTGTGTAGCGGGAAACAGTGGGCAGTGGAGGCTCACAACATCCGATTCCCGCAAGAGCTCGTCCAGTTCCGCCCAGCGGAAGTTCTTACGGTGGCTTTGATCGCTTTTATAGGCATCGCAGCCCAGGACATTCATCCCCAATGCCGTTGCTACGTCGGCTACCCTCTGGCCTATGCGGCCAAAACCGATTATTCCCATCGTCTTGTCTGCCAGTTCAATCAGGGGATAATTCCAGAAGCACCAATCCAAAGACCTTGTCCATTCTCCCTTATGGACCGCGCTGTTGTGATCATGAACATGGTTGCACATCTCCAGAAGGATGGCAAAGGTCATCTGCGCCACCGATGACGTGCCGTAGGTAGGAATGTTGGCAACGGGAATATTCCGCTTTTTTGCCGCCTCAATATCTACAATATTGTAGCCCGTGGCAAGGACGCCGATATATTTGAGTTCGGGCAATCGGGCAATGATATCCCCGCCCAGGAGCGTCTTGTTCGTAAAGAGGATCTCCGCACCCCGGGAGCGCTCCAGTGTCAGTTCGGCAGGCGTTCTGTCATAGATGACGGTATCGCCCAGTTTTTTCAGATCATCCCAGCTTATATCTCCCGGGTTCAATGTGTATCCGTCCAGTACAACGATCTTCATATTCTCACTCTCCCCTCAAACTTTACTCCAAGCCATATTCAGCGTCCTTTTGGCATTTGCTATCACAACGTCGCTATCTTCATCTCCAAAGGGCTTTACTTCAAAGCTCACGATGGGAGGATTTATTTCGTTCAAAAACCCGATCTGCTTGAGGACCTTCAGGAATTCAACCACCTCATCAACGTCATTTTCTCCTCCCGGGAAGCCGAATCTTGGGTGCACATCTCCATAGGCCGGAAGATCGGGGCTCTTAACGACACAGTTTCCGATATGGGCATGCACCAGAAATTCTTTTATCGGCAGGATCGCCTCCGCGGCTGTCTCCCTTATTAAAGGAAGATGGCTCAGATCAACCATCAGGCCGAAATTGTCATATTCCTTCTTTATCTCCTCTGCATATCTTTTTGCGAGTTCTACCGGACCGACAAGGCTTTTCTTATCTATATCGTAATCAAAAACCTCATGGACAACCCTGATGTTTCCCTTTGATCCTGCATAGTCACACAGCTCTCTGGTTGATTTTATCAGGGCCCGGTAAGCCTCTTCCTTCCTGCTTTCCTCATACTTCCCGCTTAAAAAAGCGAATCCGACGGCGTCCAGTTCACAGGCTTCATCAATGCCTTCTTTTAACGTTGCCAAAGCTTTCAGCCTGCCTTCCTCGTTTGTATCGTTTATGTTGAGTCCTGTCGTAAGCAGGCGAGGCTGACCGCCGTAGGCCACCGTCATATGCGAGGCGGCAAGGATTTTTTTGACCTCCCCCCTCGTCTTTGCATCTTTGATCCAGCCAAGCTCGATGGCGTTGAAATAATCATCGGAAGCAATCTTTTTTATTGACTCTAAGATCGGTCCTTCGCCTTTAATTGTTGCCGGATAGGCCATAAAATGGATCAAACCTACCTTCATATACTTATACATCGATTCGTTCATTTCAGCACCTCAATCATCCTAACAGTCTACAGCCTGCATTCACTCCCATTCCTTGATTGCAGCCACACTCGGCCCCATCGAACAGTCCGTCTGCTCTTCGCAGATTATATCTATAACGTAGGGTTTCCCGGATTTTACCGCCCGTTCAAATGCCCCGGCTATTTCCTCAGGCTTCAATACCCTTTCCGCCCGGCAGGCAAATCCTTCGGCAATTTTCACGTAATCTATCAGGTTGAGGTTTTCCTTCATCTCCACAGCGAACTCAAACTGGTACGCATACTTCTGGTTCTGCCTGATGAGACTCATATAGGCATTGTTCAGGATGATGACGATTATCGGTATTTCATATTTTGCCGCCACCGCCAGTTCCTCAATCATAAAAGTGAATCCGAAGTCGCCCATCACGGCAACTGCATTATACTCCGGCTTTGCAATTTTAGCCCCGATGGCGGCAGGTATGTCGAAGCCGAGTGTCCCCGCCCCGCCCGACGGCAGATACATTCTCGGCTTGTTGATCTCCTGAAACTGTCCCGACCAGATCTGGTTTAAACCGCAGCCTGTTGTAAACATGGTGTTTTCGCCAAAGAATTTATTCAATTCATAAAAAACTCTCTGCGGTTTTATGGGAACGTTGTCGTAATAAGTTTTCCTCTTTAAGGCCTTCTTCAATTCGGGAAGCGTTTTCACCCTTTCGGCAGGCTCCTTCCCGGCGCCCCTTGATTTTGCCTCTTTTAGAAGGGCGTTAAGGGCCAGCCTGGCATCGGAGACGATTCCCACTTCGGCTTTCAGGATTTTATTAATCTGTCCGAGTTCGATATCAATGTGAATGAACCTTCTGTTTCCCGCATATACCTTGATATCTCCCGTATGGCGATCTGTAAAGCGGCAACCGATTCCGAGGACAACATCCGATTCGAGAAATATCCTGTTGCCCAGGGGAGACCCAACCTGAATTCCCATGCATCCGACGCTTAAAGGATGATTATCGGGCATGGCACCCTTGGACATGTATGTGGTGATGACGGGCAGTTGCATGTATTCGGCAAATTTAATGCATTCCTCTACTGCGCCGGAAAGGACGACCCCTCCGCCCATAATCATCACGGGATTCTTTGCCTCGTTGAGCAGATCAAGCGCCTTTTTAATCAGGTTCAAATCAGGCTTAACTTCCGGTATCGGTAAAGGCGCATCCTTTGCTTCATCATACTCAATGTCTGCCATTTGGACATCGAGGGGCAAGTCAACAACCACCGCTCCCGGCTTGCCTTCCCTGGCGGTGCGGAAAGCCTCCCGCATTACTTTCGGCACATCGGCAGGATTGGTGACGCACCATGTGGCCTTGGCTATGGGCTTGCAAATTTCCGCTATATCAACGCACTGGAAGGCATCCTTGCCGAGGAGAGATGTGATGTTCTGGCCGGTTATGGCAATTAGTGGTATGGAATCAATATTGGCAGTGTATATGCCTGTCACGAAGTTTGTCGCCCCCGGACCGGACGTGCATATCGCCATGGCCATCTTCCCGCTGGCCCGGAAAAATCCGTCGGCGGCATGTACAGCGGCTTCTTCGTGGCGAACCGTATAGTGCTTGATTTTTTTGGAAGTTCCAAGATATTTGTATACAGGGTTGATGCCTGCTCCGGGAATGCCAAAGGCGGCGGTTATCCCCTCATTTTCAAGAATTTTGACGACAATCTCGGCAACTTTCATGATTCCACCTCCATTTCACAAAACGGGAAAAACGGGAAAAATGTATCCAAAAAAGATGAGTTAAGCAAATATCATTGTTTGGTGAATAATATATATAATACTGAAAAAATCAATCCTATATTTTGAAAATAAATAATTGAAAGCCTTACCTTAACCGGCGATCCTCAGGGGCCATCCGATTGCTTCGTCACACCATTTTGCAATGGAGAGGAGGCGATCGTCGGCCAATCGCGGGCCGATTAGTTGCAGGCCAAGCGGCAGTCCCTGCAGGCCCTGCCCAGCAGGAATTGTAATGGCTGGGACTCCGCACAGGGACCAGATGGTGCAAAAAGCCGGATCTCCGGTCTGGGTGAGGTCTGCGGGGGCCTGACCGGTTGCAGGCAGTGTAATAGCCGCGTCAAATCCGCTTAAAAAGGTATCCATATCCCCGGCAAGTTGATCTCTTTGTGCCACATCACGGGCCAGAGCGGATTGCTCTATGCCCAATCCCTCATCGATAAGCCCGTTGAGACGCGGGCTTAGCCGCCGGCGGTCGCGGCGCTGCAAATCCGCAAAAACCCTCGCTCCCTCGGCATACATAATGGTGCGGTGCACAGTGTGGGCGCTTTCGAATGCCCGCGGCAACTCCTGTTCTTCCACCGTGGCGCCTGCATCGCGCAGGCGCGCTACCAGTGCAAGGAAGTGGTCCCGGGTGTTTTGATCGGCCAGATGCCAGACCGGAGAGCGCACCGCGGCCAGTCGCGGGGGGCATGAACTGGGGGCTACTTCGCAGGAGATGACAGCGTTTTTGCTGACGGCAGCCGGACCAGGTTTCTCCCATCCCTCCAGAACCACTGCCAGCAATGCGGCATCCGGCACGCTGCGGGTGAACACGCCCACCTGATCGAGGCTGGGGCTGAAGGGATGAATTCCGTCAAGAGGGATGAGGCCGACTGTCGGCTTATAGCCCACAACTCCGCAAAAAGCAGCAGGCCGGATCACCGACCCGTTGGTCTGGGTCCCTATCGCTGCGGAGACGAACCCCATTGCCACCGCCGCGGCCGAGCCGCTTGACGATCCTCCGGGTGTATGGGCAGGATTCCAGGGATTGCGGGTCTTGCCGGGGGTAAAGAAGGCAAATTCCGATGTGACGGTCTTGCCCAGCACAAATGCACCGGCTGCCTCAAGACGCCGGACTACTGTGGCCGAGTTCCGGGGGACAAAATCATCAAAAATAACAGACCCCATGGTGGTAGGAATGTCTTTGGTTTCCACGATGTCCTTGATCCCGATACCGATGCCGTGAAGGGGACCAAGAAGTGCGCCGGACAGGCGTTTTTCATCGGCCCGGCAGGACAGGTCAAGGGCTCTTGAAGAATCTATCCACTGGAAGGCCTGCACCCTGTCTTCGAGTGCATGAATACGCTCCAGAAGAGCGCGGGTTATGTCTTCGCTGCTCAAATTCCCATTGCGGACCGCCCTGGCCGCTTCTATTAGCCCCAGACCGTAGAGAGGTGTTTTTGATACGTTCTTCAGCCTTTAGCCTTCCTGATCCGGAAGTCTTTTGTCAAAATCCGTCCCTCCGAGAAGAGAAACACAACGCCGACCAGGCAGACAACGCTGCCGGCAAAGGCACAGATAATTTGGACGAATGTCGGTGGCTCAAAAACACTGATCAGACATAACGCCGCAACGGCAACAACTATGGTAACGAACCCGCCCAGTTTTTCCAACATAGTTCACTCCTCATTACGACTAATTTCGCGTTAACGAATCTTTGTCCGGTGCTCGACCGGAGTACACAATGACGCAAAGCATGAGACAGCCTACGGCAATCACGAGACCAAAAATAACAATTGGATGTACGGGCAGTTTGGTGATCAGCGCCCACAGAATGAAATTACCAATGACGGTGCCGACTACAGACAAAAAATGTCGCATCTTTCCCCTCCTGACATAAATTATAGTGATTCACCGTACACCCCACTCCGAAATCCCGGGAAGCCGTTGTCATCTCATTAGTACACCAGGGACGGCACCCACAGACCGATCTGCGGGAAGAGGTAGAGCAACAGTATGGCCAAACACTGGATCACCATGAACGGCATCATCCCGATGAAGATCTGGTTGAGCGTCACGTGCGGCGGCGCCACCCCCTTCAGATAAAACGCGGCCATCGCGACGGGCGGCGAGAGAAACGCCGTCTGGAGGTTCAACGCAACGAGCAGACCGAAAAAGAGCGGATCGATGTTGAAGTGCGCCAAAAGCGGGATGAAGATCGGCATGAAGATGACGATAATCTCGGTCCACTCCAGCGGCCAGCCAAGGAGGAAGATGATCACCTGCGCAAGCAGCATGAACTGGGTCGGCGTCATGTTCAGCGACTTTACCCAATTGTTGATGATCTCCTGACCGCCCAGGAGCGCGAAGGCCGCCGCGAAAATGCTCGAACCGATGAAGAGCCAGCAGACCATCGCCGAGGTCTTCGCGGTGAGGAAGACCGACTCTTTAACAACGGTGAAGTTGAGCTGTTTGTAAGCCGCCGCCAGAACAAATCCGCCGAAGGAACCCATCGCCGCCGCCTCGGTCGGGGTTGCGAGCCCCACGACGATCGTCCCGAGGACCCCGAGAATGATCAGGGCCAGCGGGAAGAATGATCCGAGAAGCATCTTGAAGATCTCAAGCCGGGCGAAGGTGAAGATCACATAAAAGATCACCGTTGCGGTC
>Ga0315268_10007070_pt1 | contig 11868 bp, 14 predicted proteins | sample C1_top_MG_FD_204535 | JGI IMG/M metagenome (GOLD analysis project Ga0315268, IMG submission 204535) | Sediment microbial communities from Yellowstone Lake, YNP, Wyoming, USA - C1_top | ecosystem: Environmental > Aquatic > Freshwater > Lake > Sediment | place: USA: Wyoming | collected 2017-08-01 | reverse complement strand
GTCCCCAGACCCTAGCCCCTCAATCGGTTAATAAAATAGGGGCTAGGGTCTGGGGACTGGGGACTAGGGAGAGAGGCAGACTGCTGAAGGATGCTAAGGCGTTGGAGAAGGCCGGCTGTTTTGCAGTAGTTTTGGAGATGGTGGAGCCGAAGCTGGCCGGGCAGATAACCAGGGCGCTTAAAATTCCGACCATTGGGATCGGTTCCGGCCCGCGTTGCCATGGCCAGGTTCTGGTCACTTATGACCTGCTGGGTCTGTACCCTAAGCCGCCCAGATTCGTAAAACCCTACGCCGATCTTTCCTCACAGATCCAGCGGGCGGTCAAAAGATTTATCGCCAGTGTAAAAGCTTAAGCTGCTGGGCATTTTGAACCTTGACCTCTTCCTGCAGACCGAAGATGAAGATGACCGTGGAGATTAAATAGAGGGACAGGAAAACGATGCCGAACAGGGTGTAGAGATTTTTTTCTTTCATTTTACTTCCTTTTTATTTTTGTCCCGCCTCTGTTATATTTTATTATAATTGTTGCGGGATCCCGATTCCCAATTGAAAAATTGGGAAATCGGGAATATAATCCAACTGTGCCCCCGTAGCTCAGCTGGATAGAGCAAGTGTTTCCTAAACACTAGGCCGCACGTTCGAATCGTGTCGGGGGCATGAAAAATTTTTAATGAACATCATTCTAATAGGTTTCATGGGAGTTGGCAAGTCCGAAGTTGGCCGTCTTTTGGCCCGGCGGCTGAACCTGAATTTTTTGGACACCGATGAGCTGATCGAGAAGACCGAGGGCCGCAAGATCTCCGAGATTTTCATAAAGGAGGGGGAGGGGTATTTCCGCGATCTGGAGACCGAGGTCCTGAAGACCCTGGAGGATTACGATAATTTCGCGCTCTCGACCGGCGGGGGCCTAGTCCTGCGCGAGGAGAATGTGGAGCTTTTAAAAGAGATCGGCCCGCTGATCCTTCTTACCGCCCGCGAGGAGGTTATTTTGGGGAGGGTCAAGCACACCGAGGATCGCCCCCTGCTGCAGGGCGATAAATCGCAGAAAATAAAAGAGATTTTATCTGAGCGCAATCCCGTATATAATAAGGTGGCGGACTTTGTAGTAGACACATCTGATATTACACCGGAGCAAGCAGTCGAGGAAATTTTGAAATGGTTAAAAAAATAAGAGTCAATCTGAAAGAACGCAGTTACAACATCCTGATCGGCAGTGGCATTCTGTCTGATTTGCGCAGACATATCAAGCGCCGCCAGGTGGTCATCGTCACTGATTTCACCGTCGGCTCGTTCTATGCCAAAACTATTCAGAATAATTTAAAAGGTTTGGAAACCCATATCATCTCCCTGCCCTGCGGAGAAAAATACAAATCCCTCTCCGCCGCGGCGGCTCTCTACGACCGGCTGATCAATTTGCAGATCCACCGCGACGCGGTGATCATCGCCCTGGGGGGAGGGGTGATCGGGGATTTGGCCGGCTTTGTAGCGGCCACCTATATGCGGGGAGTGGACTTGATACAGGTGCCCACCACCTTGCTGGCCATGGTGGATGCCTCGATCGGCGGCAAGACCGCGGTCAATCACCATAAAGGCAAGAACCTGATCGGGGTTTTTCATCAGCCCAAACTGGTTTTAATTGATGTAGATACTTTACAGACCCTGCCGGCCAAAGAGCTGAAGAACGGTTTGGCGGAAGTGGTCAAATACGGTTTTATTAAAAATCCCCGGATAATCAAAATGCTAATGGGAAATCCCAGGGTTAACTCCGCTTTCTGGCAGAAATTGATCTATCTTTGCGCCAGAATAAAGGCGGAGGTGGTCTCAAAAGACGAGAGGGAGACAACTGGCTATAGGATGATCCTCAATTTCGGCCACACCATCGGACATGCGCTGGAGGTCCTGGGGGGTTATAAAAAATTATCACACGGGGAGGCGGTAGGGTTGGGAATGCTGGCGGCCGCCCGGATAGCTAAAAAGAAAGAAATTGCAGATAGATTGCAGACCATCCTGACCAAGCTGAAACTGCCGACCCGGGTAAATTTGAGCGCCAATCAAATTATTAAATCCTTAAAGCTGGACAAGAAGGTGCGCGCCGGAAAGGTCCGCTTTGTTCTCCCGACCGCTATGGGGCGGGTGACGATTAAGGATAATGTGCCGGAAGGTCTGGTCAGAAAAGTATTGCGGGAGATGGGGTGCCGATGAAAGACATAAAATCACAATTGGATATAATTAAAAGAAGCTGTATGGAGCTCATTCCTGAGGACGAGTTAATCGAGAAGCTCAAACGCGGCAAGCCCCTCAAGGTCAAATGGGGAGCCGATCCGTCCGCCCCCGATATCCACCTGGGCCACACGGTGGTGCTCAATAAGCTCAGGGAATTGCAGAACCTGGGCCATGAGATCATCTTCCTGATCGGCGACTTTACCGCCCGCATAGGCGACCCCACCGGCAAGTCCGAGACCCGCAAACCCTTGAGCCAGGCGGAAGTGGAGCAAAATTCAAAAACCTATCAGGACCAGGTTTTCAAAATATTAGATAAGAAAAAGACCAAGGTGGTCTACAATAGCCACTGGCTTTCCAAATTGAAAATAGAGGATGTCATCAACCTGGCCGGCAAGTATACCGTGGCCCGCATGCTGGAGCGGGATGATTTCATGAACCGCTTCGAGAAAGAAAGGCCCATCTCCATCCACGAATTCCTCTACCCCTTGATCCAGGGTTACGATTCGGTGCATCTGAAAGCCGACATTGAAGTGGGGGGGACCGACCAGAAATTCAACATGCTGGTGGGCCGGGAGCTCCAACGGGAGTTTAGGGAAGAACCCCAGGTAATCGTCACCCTGCCGCTGCTGGAGGGCACGGATGGAGTGCAAAAGATGAGCAAGTCGCTCAACAATTACATCGGCATCACTGAACCTCCTTCGGAGATCTACGGCAAGACCATGTCCATCTCTGATGAGCTCATGCTGCGCTATTTTGAGGTTTTAACCGATGTCCCGCTCCATGAAGTAAAAGCGACGCATCCCAAAGAAGCCAAGCAGCGCCTGGCTAAAATTTTTGTTTCTCGTTTTTATAATGAGCAGGCCGCGTCTGCCGCCGAGGCCGAATTTGAGGCGGTCTTTGCCCAGGGCCAACTTCCCCAGGAGATCAGTCTGTTCAAAGTAAAAGAAAAGGCAATGAATGTGGTCAAACTATTGGTGACCGCCGGCCTGGCGCCCTCGAATTCGGAAGCCCGCAGATTGGTAAGTCAGGGCGGGGTGCGCGTCAACGATAAAGCGGTAAGCGACGAAAAAGAAATGATTGACCTTTCTATGGAGAAGGTTTTAAATGTAGGAAAGAGGAAATTTGTGAGGGTGATATGCGAGTAGGGATCGGTTACGATGTTCACAAGCTGGCCCTGGGCCGGAAGCTGGTTCTGGGCGGGGTGGTGATCAAACATATAAGGGGCCTGGCCGGCCATTCGGACGCGGATGTTTTGACCCATGCCGTAATCGACGCACTGATCGGGGCGGTGGGGCAGGGTTCGATCGGTGATTTCTTTCCCGACACCGATCCCCGCTTCAAGGATGCCTCCAGCTTAACTTTCCTAAAGGAGATCGGGAATCTGATAAGAAGCCAGGGATACCTGATCGGCAATATCGATTCCACGGTGGTCTGTCAGGAGCCCCGGCTGGCTCCCTATATCCGCGCCATGAGGGATAATCTGGCCCGCACCCTGGATATCGATATCAGCCTGGTCAATGTCAAGGGCAAGACCGAAGAAGGACTGGGATTTACCGGCAAAAAACAGGGCATCGCCGCCTACGCCATCTGCATCGTCCATAAAAAAGTCTGAAATTTATTAAACCCCTCTCCGATATCTAATTGGTGAAAACCTCATATGAGAACAACTGAAGTTAGAAGTAGTAGGAGTAGATTGGAACGATCTATAAGGATGCTGGAGGGGCTAGGCCGTCCGGTCGGCGGACCTTATAGGAGAGATGGGGGCGGGGGAGCGGGAGGCGGCTCACCTATTTTTTTGGAACGTCTCAAACTCAGAATTGACAAGGCCTTTGTGCTTTATAAGGCCAACCAGGGCTTTTTCGCTTTGTCAGAGCTTGAAGACCTGCAAAGGGAAGTCGGCTTGTCTCCCATCCATCCGGTCGGGCTAAGGTCATCCCAGATCTCGCCTATCGATACGGCGCTTCGTGCGATCGACACTCTCCTGGCCGCGGCCAGGGAACTGAAGGGCAGAGAATCAAGTTGCCTGTTGATATCCGGAAGCGCCGAGTTTGCTTCGGATCTATACTCAAAAAGGGCCGAACTGGACGCGGCGGCCAGATCCAGGACGATAGACCAATTATTGGGATGTATTGAGGACCTGATCTCGCTTGAAAGGGCCGAATCAGCGGATAAGATCTTGAGGTTTTTACAGGCGGCTTCCGATTTCTCGCACGATCAACTTTCAAAGATGGGAACGCTTCTGGTAAAGACCGGAAAATTAGATCAGGCGCTTACGCTGTTAGTGGGCGGCTATCGCTCCGGAAAGACCTCCCTCTACTTTGATCTGGTCGCGGGATGGCCGGAATTCGTCGAACAAAACCTAGCCGTCTTTTTACCCGGGATGAGGGATGCGTTGCGGGAAGGGATCCAGTCCTTTAAATCGAAAGGTATAAATGTTGCGGGGCTCATCGATTGTGAATTGTCGATCCTCACGACCCTTTTGGAGCATTCCCCCCGCGCCGCGCTGACCGCTTACCAAAACATACTTTTGCCTTTGGTCAATAGAGAAAAACCCATCGATCCTACCGGCGCCCTGCGGCCGATCGCCGAAGCCATCCAGGAGGTCAATCAAAGACCGGAAGTGGCCGCGGCCTTCCCTTCGACCAATGAAATGCTGACCACCTATTTCGACGCGATCGCCGAGTTCGTAAAGCAAGTCCTGATATTGAAAAATATCAACCCGCAGGAAGGGCTCTGGCATGAAATACCTATCATATTAAGAATGGTCCCTGATGCGAAATTCACCCCGGCCATGGCGGCCTTTACGAAGCTTTACCTGGCCTATGCGGTCAGCCCTCGGGACTTAAATCCCAAAGCTATGCGACAGATACTTCCGCTCCTGCCGAGAGATAAATTTGAGGCGGCGCTGAGGAGCATGGCGGATATGGTCTGGACCGGTATCGACCCCCTAACCCGGATGGATGAGTTGGTCAAGTGAAACCTGCGACTGAAGTCGCGGTTAAATTTAAGCGAGAATTTATTCTCGGCTTTCTAAAATCCCCCATAAAAAGTGAAATTTCCCAGAAATCCATCCGATAAATAATCAGGAAGAGAAGTAACACCCTGGAGGTGAGGTCGGTGTCTCTTCCCAGAATAGAAGGACCATTCAGTCCGCTGACACGGAGCCAAGAGTTCCGGATAGGGAAAAATCGTGCCTCAGGATCCCCCAATCTTCTAGAAAACCACCAAAAATATCATCTTCATGAAGATCATTATGTACTGCGCGAACAGATAATAGACACCCGGAGAGGTGTGCGGGACGGCTTTTGGTTCTATACCAAGCATTTTGAAAGGTTTTATACCTTGGATCAGCTTTTTCCTCAGGGGCATTACCGGGAACTGGAAATGATAAGATATTCGGAATTAACCGCCCGGATTTTATCTTATGAATTCCCCTCTAGGACCGAAATCGATCGTTCGGTAGTGGATTGGTTCCCGGCTGACACCAATCCGCACCTGCCCATCCCTCAGGGGATTTTTTGGGATCTGGGAACCGGCTCGATTGTGGCCCGGAGTACGGACGATAAAATAATAGTTTTTAATGGAAACACCAATCTTCCTGAAGCCGCGGTCTTCATGGTTCTCACCAAAGAGGAAATCGGCAGGAGAGTGGTGCCTATCCAGGCCGCTTCCATTTGTATATGCAATCCCACCGATCAGCATACAGTTCTTGCCCGGGCAGCCAGTCCGCTGGAGCTGGAGCTACATTTTCTCCATCTTTATGAGGCCCATCCAGAACGAGACGTGCCGTTCATTGTAGGCCAAGCCATCCAAAATACAATTCGCTGAAAATCTGATATAATATCCCCGTTGTCCCGACGCTTCGGTCGGGATCCCGAAACACATTAAAATTATATAATAAGGAGATCGGGATGAAATTAGGCGTTAATATCGATCACATTGCCACGCTCCGGCAGGCCCGCCAGGAAACCTTTCCCGATCCGTACGATGCTGCGCGGGAGTGCATCGCGGGAGGGGTCGATGGCATTGTCTGCCACCTGCGCGAAGACCGCCGCCATATCCAGGATAAAGATGTCTATCGCCTGCGCGAGCTTCCCACCAGATTAGACCTCGAGATGGCCGCCACGGATGAGATGGTCAAGATCGCCTTAAAGCTCAAACCGGATTATGTTACTTTGGTGCCGGAGAAGCGGCAGGAGATAACCACTGAGGGCGGATTGGATGTGGTAAAACATTCTCGCAAGTTAAGGCCTATTATCAATAAAATACAAGAAGCCGGGATCACGGTCAGCTTGTTTGTTGATCCGGTCCTGGCCCAGGTCGAAGAATCCGCTGTACTGCAGGCCAAATTTATTGAGATCCATACCGGTATGTTTGCCAATGCCAAGACCCCTTCCCACAGGAAATTGGAACTGCAAAAAGTCGGCACCGCCGTGCAGAAGGCCAGATTGATCGGCCTGCGCATCAATGCCGGTCACGGTTTGGATTATAAGAATGTCAAGGAAATCGTCGGTGTTCCCGGAATTGAGGAGTTGAACATAGGGTTCTCGATCGTAGGGCGGTCGGTTATCGTCGGAATGCGCAGGGCAGTAGAAGAAATGAGGGAGGCCATGAGATGAAAATTGCTATCGGTTCGGATCATGCCGGATTTAAGTTGAAAGAGGAGATCAAGAAATACCTGGACAAAGAAAAAATCGCCTATAAGGATTACGGGACCGCCTCGGAAGAGTCGGTGGATTATCCGGATTTTGCTTTTGCGGTGGCCAAGGATGTGGCGGCCGGGAAGTTCGACCGCGGCATATTGATCTGCGGGTCGGGAGTGGGCATGACCATCGCGGCCAATAAAGTCAGGGGAGTCCGCGCGGTCAATGCTTATGATGAATATACCGCCAAGCAGAGCCGGGAGCACGGGGATTGCAATGTTTTATGCCTGGCGGGGAGAAAACTTAAGATCCAGCCGGCCTTGAAAATAGTCGAGGTCTGGCTCAAAACCTCCTTCTCCAATGAAGAGCGGCATCTCCGCCGCATAAGGAAGATAGAAGAGCAAAAATGAAAGCCCTCATCATGGCGGCGGGATACGGGACGCGGCTGGAGCCGCTGACGCTGGCGGTGCCCAAGCCCATGGTGCCCATCGTCAACAAGCCCACCATGCAGCACAATCTGGAGCTTTTGCGCCGCAACGGCATCCGCTCTGCCGCGGTCAATATCCATTACCATCCGGAGCAGATCAGGAATTTTTTTGGGGACGGCAGCGACTTTGGCGTGGATTTGATCTATTCGTTTGAGGAAACCCTGCTGGGTACGGCCGGTGGGGTAAAAAGGATGGCAGAGCTGGCAGGAGGGATCAACGAGACCTTTGTGGTGCTTTCCTCCGACGCCTTAACCGATATCAATCTCCGGCAGATGGTCTCTTATCATAAAAGCAAAAGGGCGCTGGCCACGGTCTCGCTTTCTCCGGTTACGGATCCCTCGAACTTTGGCGTGGTGGTAATGGATAAAACCGGGAGGATCTCCGCTTTTCAGGAAAAGCCTAAGCGGGAAGAAGCTTTAAGTAATTTAGTGAATACCGGGATCTATATTTTTGAGCCGGAAATCCTGGACCTGATCCCCCCGGATAAATTTTATGATTTTGGCAGTGAGCTTTTCCCCAAGCTGGTGACGGAAGAGGAAAGGATCTTCGGATATAAAATGGTGGAATACTGGTCGGACGTGGGGGGCTTGGTCCCCTATATTAAGGCCAATTATGATGCCATGCAGGGCACGGTCAGGATCTTTATCCCCGGGAAAAAAGTGTCTTCTTCTGTGTGGGTGGGGAAGAATTGTGAGATCGACAAGACGGTTAAGTTTGAGGGGTGCGTGATCGTGGGGGACCGTTGCGAGATCCGCAGCGGGGCTTACTTGAAAGATGTGGTGCTGGGAGATCGCTGTGTGGTAAGCCACGGGGCCAACCTGGAGGGCAGCATTATCTGGTCGGATTCGTATATTTCACATAATACCCGCGTCTTTAAAAGCGTGATCGGCAACTGGTGCCATATCGGGGAGGGGGTGATGGTGAAGGGCAATTCCATAATCAGCAATCGCTGTCAGATCCGCAAAGGCACCCATCTGACCGAGGGCGCCTCTCTTAAACCCAACGAGATTTTGTGATATAATTCATTAGGCATCAAGGCACCAAGGCGTCCAGGCATCCAGGTTCGAACATATTATGTTAATTACAGTTCTAAAATCCAAAATACACATGGCTACGGTGACTTCAACGGAACTCCGCTACGAAGGCAGTATCGCCATCGATCCTAAGCTGCTCCAAGCGGCGGGATTATATGTTGGGGAGAAAGTGGCGGTATTGAATTTCGATAACGGCCAGCGGTTCGAGACCTATACCATAGAAGGGGCTCCGGGAGAGATCGGCCTGCGCGGCCCCGCCGCCCGGCTGGGCAAGAAAGGCGAAAAAGTGATCATCCTCTCCTACGCCCACTTGACCCCGGCGGAGAATAAGAGGTTTAAGCCCAAAGTTATATTTGTGGATGATAAGAATAAGATTAGAAAATGATAAAATGCGTAATAAAGTTAAGTCAGTTAGGTCGGTTTAGACAGTTAGGTCAGTTTAGACAGTTAGGTCAGTTTAGTCAGTTTATTTATAACCGAATCAACCGAATTAACCGACTTAACTGTATTAACAGACTCAACAGACTTAACATAATAATTGGATTTTTAATTTTGCTGGGATTTGCCGCTTTTGCTGTAGCTCCTGCCAAACGAGCAGTCATGATCCTCCCTTCCCATAATTACCAGGAAGACGAATATCTGATCCCCCGCCAGATCCTGGAGGAGGGTGGGGTGGAAATCAAGGTGGCTTCTTCCTCGCTTAATGCGGCGGAGGGGATGAGGGGAGGAATGATACAACCAGATCTGAAAATTTCCGATATCGAGACAGAAGATTTTGACGCCATAATATATGTGGGAGGAATAGGGGCGGAGGAATATTATAAGGATGAGGAGGCACTATTGCTGGCCCGGGAGGCCTATCAGCAAAAGAAGGTCCTGGCCGCGATCTGCATCGCGCCGGCCATCCTGGCCCGGGCGGGGGTCCTGAAAGGTTCTAGGGCCACCTGCTCCTGGTATTCCATCAGTGAATTGCGTAGAGGAAAGGCCAGGTATACTGGAAAGGCCGTCGAGGTTTCCGGGAAGATCATTACCGCCAGTGGGCCGGGGGCCGCCAGGGCCTTTGGCCGCGCCATCCTTAAAGCGCTTTCTGAATGAAAAGTCTCCTTTTTATAATCCCCCTTTTAGTTTTACTATCGCTTGCCAGCTTCGCTGAGCTCAAAATCGTGGCCCCGGCCGAGGTTTTTCAGGGACGCTGTTTTATTGTTTTTGCCGCATCCCCCGAGGCCTATAAAGAGATCCACGCCTATTTTGACGGCAGGCAGTACGCTTTTTTCCCCTATGAAGAAGGGAAGCGGGTGATCATCGGGTGTGAGCCGGAGAAAAAAACCGGGGAATATCCCCTGCGTGTGGAGGCTTTGAATCAGGATGACAAATTGGAGGCAGTGGAAACTGTAATCACCGTCAGCCCGCGCCTTTATCCCAAAGTATCCTTCTGGCTCAAACCGGCCAAGAAAAAGCTTTTGACTCCGGACCTCATTGCCGAGGAATGGGCCCGAATAGAAAAGGTCATATTAGTGGAAAATACGGAAAAACTCTGGGACGGAAATTTTCTAAAACCGGTGCCGGGGATTACTACCATGGCCTTCGGTACCCGGGAATATGTGAACAGGAAAAGGAGCGGGAGTCACCGGGGATGGGACTTTCGGGCCAAAATCGGCACTCCTGTGCGGGCGCCCCATGCCGGGGTGGTGGTCTTTGCCCAAAACCTTAGGGCCTTTGGCGGCACGCTGGTGCTGGATCACGGCCAGGGGATCCAAACCCTATATTTTCATCTTTCCAAGATTATTGCCCCGGTGGGCGCAAAGGTTATGCAGGGCGAGGTTATCGGAAAGACCGGAAATTCGGGTATTTCCTCCGGCCCCCATCTGCACTGGGGAATGTCAGTGCACAATGTCCGGGTGGACCCTATGCAGTGGGTGGAGACGGTGATCCCGTGAAAAGCATTTACAGGATTTTAGATGCTAATCTGAACCGCGCCAGGGAAGGTTTGCGGGTGGTGGAGGAGGTGTGCCGGTTCGTGCTGAAGGATAAAAAATTAACCCTGTCCGCAAAAAAACTGCGGGGCGATCTGTCGAAGATAATCGGAGGAGCGGAAGATTGGAAGACCTTGATAAAGGCCCGGAAGGCCTTAAAAGATGTGGGCCGGAAACTTTACACCCGATCGGAGGGGCGCAGGATAAAAGTCAAAGATATTTTTACGGCCAATATTAAACGGAGCCAGGAGGCGGTGCGCTGTCTGGAGGAATTCTCAAAAATGATAAATCCTGATCTGGGCAAAAAATTCAAGGCAGTCCGTTTTAAGCTGTATGATATAGAAAAACGGGGCTTGAGGTCTCTACTTCTTTTCTAAATAGCCCCTTACGAAATGTCCGATGCGGATGACCGCTTCGGCCTGACCGCCGGTTTCAAAAAGCTCAATTATTCTACGCCAGGTTTTCTGATCTTTTTCCATCTCCTGAAAGATTTTAAGGGCTTTTTGGAAACGATTTTCTTTTTCTTTCAATCTGTCATGCCAAAGAATATTTACAAATATGGCTATTTTGTCGGGTAGTTCCTCAAGAGGAATTTCTTTCAATATGTTTCCCAGCTGGGTGTAGACCTCGGGCCTGAAGATGTTTTGCACCAGGTCCAAAGCCACAAAAAGACCATTGCCCCGGTCATGTTTTCTCAAAACCAGAGTGAGCTCTTCGATATCTTTATCGGTAAATCGGCCGGTTAAGGCGGCTGCCAGGAAACCGGGCAGATAGCTGATGGCGGCAGTGCTTAAATTTTCTGCTCTGGCAAGTTGTACCGCATCTTCGGCGGCCCGGCGGGTGGCTTCCAGCTGGCCTTCAGCCGCTAACTTTTCGACGTCCATGACTTTAAAGGTTAACCTTAGCGCCGACTGGGTCAGCCACATCTTCTCAAATGAGTTTCCACTTTCTGCCACTATGGTTTGATAAATAAGCTGGAACCTGGCCAGGACGGGATAAGCTTTCAAGAAAGACCAATTCAAGTATCTGACAGCCGAATCCAGAATATTTTCAAGTTCACCGATTTCCCCCTGTTCAGCAGCGGTTCTTAAAGAGTTTAAAAGCCCGCGGGCTCTTTCGAGGATAGGGGGCTCGGAGAATTCGGCATTCAAGATATTTTCGATTCTTTTTAAACTCCCATAGTTTTCAGAAAGGGCGGTAAAAGTGATTTGGCGCAAGGCCAGGTATTCAGAAATAATATATTCAAAAGCGGTAGGAGAATATTCGAAGAGCAGCTCTTTGGCCAGAACGGCCCGGGGGTCGCTTAGATCGAACTTAGTATCGGATAAGGTATCGAAAAAGATGCCGAGGATGGCTAAACGAGCTCCCTGTTCCGGTGTAAATACAAATAATTTGCGAATTAAGGCGGTAATAATCTGTGGATCTGCGCCTTTCTCCCCGGCGCCTTCAGGAGAGAGGGAATAGATTAAAATTTCAGCGGCGCCAGCCGGGTCGCATATGGGAAGCA
>Ga0315268_10007069_pt1 | contig 11869 bp, 10 predicted proteins | sample C1_top_MG_FD_204535 | JGI IMG/M metagenome (GOLD analysis project Ga0315268, IMG submission 204535) | Sediment microbial communities from Yellowstone Lake, YNP, Wyoming, USA - C1_top | ecosystem: Environmental > Aquatic > Freshwater > Lake > Sediment | place: USA: Wyoming | collected 2017-08-01 | reverse complement strand
GACTATCGCCTGGCTGTAGGTCTTGCTGTTGGCCACGATACCAATCGTTGCCGTCTCCGCGCTGTAGCCGGTGCCTGGTGACATCCCAGTTGTTGCGGCCGCATGCTGCATCGCCAAATCGGCCACGTTCTTGCGCTGCTGCTCGGTCAGCTGCACGGAATCTAGGGCAGCCAGCCGCGCCTCTGACAGGCCTGCCTCGGCCCATGCTGAGCGCCGCGCCGCTGTTCCCACTGGTGCAGAGGACGCCCTAAGATCTATCAGGAGGCTGTCCGCATTCAGCGGATTGACCACGGATGCATTCTGGCCTCCTATTAGGCTGACGTTGGATGCCAGGGTGCTGCCGCGCCAGGTCACATCGAAGTAGGCAGGGTTCGTACCCGGGATGTTGAGTCCGGTCTCGGCTCCTGGTCGCACGTCCATTAGTGTCACATAGTACTCGCTGATGTGCAGGCTGTCGCCCACGCGGATCTGCTGAGGGGCCAACGCTGGAACTGGGGCTGTTGAGGTGGGCACGCTTGCGGTTACGAAAAGCGAGAGGCCGGCAAGCAGCAGCACTGCCATGGCCGCGCCCCTCTTCCTGCGCAGCGCGAAAGCAACAATGAGCCCAATGACCAGCGTGATCGCGAAGGCCAGCCCGATTCCCGTCCAATCAAGCGGCAGGCCGAACGGCTGCGGAGTCGCGGTTGGCACGCCAGTTACTGCAACGCCTGTTGGAAGCACTGCTGCCGAAGTCCAGCCGATCAGCACTTCGAGCCGCCCGCCAGCTGGCTGAACGACAAAGGTGTTCTGGCCAGCCTTGCTGTGGCTGCCACCAGTGACCACTATCGAGGTTGTGCGTGCACCTGCAGGCAGCTCGATCGTGATGGGTGCTCCTGGGACTGCGTCGACCGCGAATGCGACCTTCTGTCCGCCCGCGACGGTCCTGACCAAGTCGGCGGCTGTGCAGCGGGTCTTTACCTTTGTCTGGGTGGCGGCAAGCACGGGCGCAGAAAAATGAACGATCGCCAGATCATCGGCCGTCGAGGCGTCTATCTTGGAGCCGAGCAGGCCCGATGCATCTGAGAAGGTCCAGCCTGGGGTGCAGTGCGGCAGCCGGAGGACTTCGAGTAGCGAATTGAGCTCTGGCACGATGGTGAACTCCGCGTTGACCGCTGCGCTGTTGTCAGCTGCTACAACGATGCCCATCGAGCTAGCTGTCTGGGCTGCGGCAGTGCAGGCGAGCAGCAGCACGAACGCGCCAATCAGGCGGAGTCGCATAGGCCTGTATTGCCCGCGCTTTTAAAAAGCGTGCGCTTTTAAAATCGGCCAGCGTTTTGCATGCATGAACGAATGGCTGTTTGTGCAGCAGCTGATCATCGCCGCCGCGATAGGCGCGCTGATAGGCATCGAGCGCCAGATCGTAAAGCGCCAGACGCTCATCGGGCTGCGCACCTTTGCGCTAATCTCGCTGACCGGCTTCCTATCCGTTGAGGTTGCTGAGCAGCTAGCAGCACCCGCGATAGTGGTAGTTGGTTTCGTGGGCGTAATCGCGTTCAGCCTCTGGTTCCACTACTTCAAGATGTCCACTGCCCGCGCCGCCGGGCTGACAACCGAGTTCGCCATCCCTCTCACATACATCCTGGGCATGCTGGTGGCGATGGGGCTCGTGTTCCAGGCAGTGGCCGCTGCACTAGTCATCACGCTGCTGCTTGTTGCCAAGAGGCAGCTGCATGGATGGGTGGCGAAGCTGCACACTCGCGAGATACTCGATGCGGTGGAGTTCGGCATCGTCGCATTCCTCATCTGGCCCCTGCTGCCGGATCAGCCGCTGCAGTTCGCGGGGATCCTGATAGACCTGAAGCAGTTCTGGCTGATGGTCATCTTCGTCAGCCTCATCTCTTTCATCAGCTTTGTCGGCCTGCACTTCTTCGGCCCCCGCTCAATCAGGGCGATCAGCCTGCTCGATGGGGTCATAGACTCCAGCGCGCACATCGTGACTTTCGCTGCCCGGCTGAAGAACCAGGCCGCTGCTTTTGCGATGTCATGGTCGCTGGCGAATGCTGGAATGCTGCTGCGCAACCTGGCGCTGATAGCAGTGGGCTCGCTGGCGACGCTGCACCTGACCGCTGGCCCGATTCTCGCCATGACTGCCGTGTTCCTCGTCTATGCCGCGCGCCAGAGGTATGGCCAGGTCGCCATGGAGTGGAAGCACCCCTTCGCTGTCAAGTTCGCGCTCCAGTTCGGCTTCGTGTTCCTGGCCATGCTGATCGCGATCCAGTTCCTGCTGGCATACGGCCGGGGCGTGGTCCTGGTTGGCGCCTTCCTGGGCGGCATCATCTCATCCGCTTCTGTATCAGCATCCCTTGCGATCGCGCTGCTGTCTGGCTCAGTGGGCGCTGACGAGGCCGCCATAGGGGTGGTGCTCGCCTCGTTCTCCAGCCTGCTGGCCAACCTGCTATACGCACGCATCTTCGGCTCCAGCCAGCTGGCGCGCAGGGTGGCGGTCCCACTGCTGCTGGCCATGGCCGCAGGCGCCGCTGTCCTCGCTGCAGTGGTGATGGCGTGATCGAGATAGACGGCGCCGAGGGCGGCGGCCAGATGCTGCGCACCGCGGTCTCTCTGGCCGCGGTGGTGCGGCAGCCAGTGCGGCTCTACTCCATACGTGGGGCGAGGCCGCAGCCGGGGCTCAGGGCGCAGCACATGACTGGCATTGATGGGGTCGCAAAGCTGTGCGGCGCCCAGGTGTCGGGCCTGGAGATCGGAAGCCGTGAACTGGTTTTCGAGCCTGGTGCAATCAGGGCCGGCACCTTCAGCTTCTCGGTTGGGACCGCCGGCTCGGTCAGTTTGGTGGTGCAGACCATGGCTCCGGTTGCTGCGTTTGGGCCTGGCCCGGTCGCCGCGCGGATAGAGGGCGGCACGCATGTTTCGTGGAGCCCGCCCTTCGAGCACCTGGCGCACGGCTTCTTCCCAATGATAGGCAGGATGGGCTATGTGCTCGACAGGTTTAAGATCGCCCGCTGGGGCTGGTACCCCAGAGGAGGAGGACTAGTTGAGTTCGGGGCCAAGCCTGTGCAGAAACTAAACGGGCTTGACCTGAGCTGGCGCGGCGACCTTGTCTCGATCGGCGGCGTCTCGGTCAGCTCGCAGCTGCCACCGCACGTTGCCCAGCGGCAGGCGGAGTCTGCTGCGGCCGAGCTGGCCGGTGCTGGCTACCAGGCGCAGATAGGGCGGCTGGATGGCGCTTCGCCCGGGCCTGGCAGCGCAGTGGTCCTCTGGGCTGCGTTCGACAACGGGCTGATGTGCGCGTCTGCCCTGGGCAAGCGGGGACTTGCTGCAGAGACAGTTGGCAAGAACGCTGCGAAGGCGCTCATTGATGAGATAGGCTCTGGCGCGGCGGTTGACCGGCATCTTGGCGACCAGCTGATGATCTATGCCGCGCTGGCAGAGGGCCGGACGGACATAGCTGTGCCCGAGATCACCACGCACATGCGAACCAATGCGGCCGTGATAGAAGCGTTCCTGCCGGTGAAGTTCAGGCTAGAGAGAAAGACTATTTCTATAACGGGCGCAGGTTTCGCTAATGCCTATCTCTAGGCAGAGCAGCCACTATTGCAAGAGCTGCAGCCGCCATCACGACCAGGATGGCGAAAAAGCCGAACTCCGACAGGGTGAATGCGATGCCTGCGGTCAGCGGGCCTGCGATATAGCCTATGTTCTTCGCCGTCTGAGCAACGCCGAGCGCGCCACCTGCCTCTGACTTTGGGGTGTGGAGCGAGAGCGCCATCGTGATGGTCGGGACAGCAAGCGCGAACCCCAGGCCAGCTGCAACCATGCCCGCCCCTGCTGTCACTGCGTCGCGCGCCAGGAACATGCCTGCCATGCCAACCACCATGCAGCCGTATCCTACCGCCAGCAGCTTCCATGCCCCCCGCCTGTCTGCGTACGCGCCAAGCGGCAGCTGCAGGATGATGCCAGGCACAAGGCCTGCCGCCAGCAGCACTCCAATGACCTCCAGCGGGATGCCAAGATTCGTGTTGAGATGCACTGTCAGAAGGCTGCTCCAGCCAGAGGTGATTGTGAAGGTCAGCACCATCAGCCCGATCAGCATCCAGCTGAGCCTGCCGAGCTTCCTGACGTCGCGCAGGTCCCGTCTCATCACCGCTCGCAGATTCACCCTCTTGGGCTCTGTCTGGTTCAGCCTGAATGCCACCAGATATGCTGCAGTCAGCATGGCTGCTGCCACGATGAAGCCGGCGTCCCAGCTGTAGAGCGTGAAGAAGACTCCTCCTGCGATGGGCGCTGCCAGCCCGGCGGTGTCCTGGATGGTGTAGAAGAACCTCACGTTCTCCTCTTCATAGCGCTTGAGCGGCGCCACCCTCAGATAGGTCCAGCACGCAGCCCACAAAACCACCCCAGACAGGATCTCCGCAGTGCGCGTCACGAACAGCGCGCCGATCTGGTCCGAGAACGCGTAGCCAACCAGCACGAAAATCTGGGCGTAGAGGGTCCAGCGCAGCAGCCGCCCGGGCCCCCACTTGTCAGCCGCGGCCCCTGACGGCAGAGAGAGGACTGCGCCGATCACGCCCCAAAGCGCGAAGAAGACCCCTGTCAGGAAGAACGAGCCGGTGATCTTGTTGACATAGATGGAGAATATGGGCGCCAGGAATGCCATCCCGAAGTTGAACAGGAAGAATGTTGCTGTGAGGGGCATGGTTGGCGCAACGCGGTGGCGCAGTTGGTGGCTGAATGCGCGCAGCTCGCTGGGGTGTATCATGTCATCACTTCTTCATCAGATCGTGCAATGGGTGCAGCCGCCCGCGAAGTCGCTGGAGACTTTCACCATCTCGGACGACGCTGCCGGCTGCCCCTTCTTCTTCACGGAATCGATGTACAACACCTGCTCGCCCTTCGAGCCGTCCCTGTAGATCGTCACTCCCTTGCAGCCCAGCTTGTACGCCAGCATGTAGGCGTTCTCAACGTCCTTGACAGTTGCGGTGTGCTTGAAGTTGACTGTCTTGGAGACCGCATTGTCTGTGTGTCTCTGGAAGGCAGCCTGCATGCGGAGGTGCCATTCAGGGGCGATGTCGTGCGCCGTGACGAACACCCGCTTGACATCATCCGGGATGTCCTCTATGTGCTGGACGGTGCCGTACTTGGCAACCTGCGTCATCAGGGCCTCTGAGTAGAAGCCCCTCTCCTTTGCGGCCCGCTCGAAGAACGGGTTGGTCTCCACAAGTTCTGTGTTGTCCATCACGTTGCGCACGAAGCTTACCGCGAACAGCGGCTCGATTCCTGAAGAGCAGCCGGAGATGATGGAGATCGTGCCGGTTGGCGCGACGGTGGTTGTGGCTGCGTTGCGCACCTTGAGCCCATCAGGCTTGTCCCAGATGGAGCCCTTGAAGTTGGGGAAAGGCCCGCGCTCCTCCGCTATCGCGGCAGATTCCTTTTTCGACTCATCGTTGACGACCGCCATCACCTTGCTCGCCAGCTCCAGCGCCTCCTCCGAGTCGTACGGGATCCAAAGTTGTAGCAGCATCTCGGCCCAGCCCATCACGCCCATCCCTATCTTGCGGTTGGCGCGCACCATCTGGGTGATCTGCTCGAACGGGAACTCGGACATGTCGATCACGTTGTCCATGAAGCGCGTTGCTGTGCGCACTGTTGCCCCCAGCTTGTCCCAGTCAACCACGTACTTGCCATTCTCCTCCTTCACCATGTGCGCTAGGTTGATCGATCCCAGGTTACACGCCTCGTAGGGCAGGAGAGGCTGCTCGCCGCACGGGTTGGTCGCCTCGATCTCGCCTACCTGTGGTGTCGGGTTGTCCTTGTTGATCCTGTCGATGAATATGATGCCCGGGTCGCCTGTCTTCCATGCCATCAGCACTATCAGGTCGAACACTTCCTTGGCGTTCAGCTGGGCTGCCACTTCCTTGTTGTGCGGATTGATGAGCGCGTAATCGCCGCCCGTCTCGGCCGCTTTCATGAACTCCTCCGTCAGCGCAACTGAGATGTTGAAGTTGGCCAGCTCGCCCTCCTTTGCCTTGCATGTGATGAATGACAGGATGTCGGGATGGTCGACCCTCAAGATGCCCATGTTGGCGCCGCGCCTGGTGCCGCCCTGCTTTATCACTTCGGTGGCTGCATTGAACACCTTCATGAATGATACCGGCCCTGAGGCCTGGCCCTTTGTGGACCCCACCACGTCGCCCGCCGGCCTCAGCCTGCTGAACGAGAAGCCTGTCCCGCCCCCGGACTGGTGCACCAGCGCGGTCTGCTTGACTGCCTCGAATATCCCCCCCAGGGTGTCCTCTATCGGAAGCACAAAACACGCAGAAAGCTGCTGCAGCACTCTGCCTGCGTTCATCAGGGTGGGGCTGTTGGGCATGAAGTCCAGCGCGACCATCATCTTGTAGAACTCCTCCTCCCGCTTCTCCACGGCGGCGTTGGGATCGTACAGCTTGTCTGCCAGCGCGATGTTGTGCGCCACCCTCCTGAACATCTGCCTCGGAGTCTCGATCACGTTGCGCTGGCCGTCCTTCTTCAGATAGCGGCGCTCCAGCACTTTTGCCGCGTTGATGGTCAGCTTGAGGTCATCCTGCACCCCAAACAGGATGGACTTCGTCTCGCGCAGCGCCTTTCTCTTCTGCCTGTAGAGGATGTAGGATTTGGCGATGTCGATCTGGTTCGCCTGGATCAGTGCCAGCTCCACGGCGTCCTGCACGTCCTCGACTGACGGGATGTTGGAGTCGCCGAAGTTGCGCTCCGCCAGCAGCTTGATCACTTCGTCTGTCAGGTTGTTCGCCATCTTTCTGAAGGTGGATGCGCGGTTGAACAGCTGGCCTGTCAGGGTGCGCTGGGTCTCTGCGTTCTCTTTTATTGGGGTGTCTACAGATGCGCGGTAGACCGCCTGCGCTATCTTCTCGCGGTCAAACGGCACGATGCGGCTATCGCGCTTTTTTATTTTAGTGAGTTTTTCGCCCAGCATTAGAAAACCCCGTGGAAAAAGAGGTAGACTAAACTTCTTTTAAAGGCTTCTGTCGGACCGCATGGCCCACTCAGAAAAAGTTTTTGGAAAAGTGCGGTCGCCGGGATTTGAACCCGGGTTATCAGCTTGGAAGGCTGAAGTCCTACCAGTCTAGACTACGACCGCGTGCTGGTGATTGCGCAGCCTGTTTTTATAATGCTGGCGCCATATGGGGCCATGGGAGATGCTGAGCGGGTTGCCAAGGACATCGAGCTGCTTGAGGACCAGCTGCGCGCAATGAAGCCGGGCAGCAAGGCGGAGTCTATCTTGATAGATCTGGCGCGCCGTTACTGCACTGATGCACAGTTTTATCTGGATAAGACAGACTTCGTGACTGCTTTTGGCTGCATCAACTATGCATGGGGCATGATCGATGCGATCCTCACCATCCATGGCCAGCCTACTTTGAAATAGTGGAAAGCCAGTCTTTGATGAGTTTTGTGAAAGACGGTTCGCCCTGTTCGCGGATCTTGAGCTGGACATGTGCTACTGGCTTGTTCAACTTCATCAGCCGCTCGATCGCAACCCCTGAGCCGGCAACTACCACATCCGCTGGGGTTGCGTTGATAGAACGCTCTAAGTCGCGCAACTCTACGGCCGTGTAGCCCAGTGCGGGCAGAGCCACTTTGATGTGCGGAAACTGTGCAAGGATCCTCCGCACCGTGCCTTTCGCATAAGGCCGTGGGCCCACTGGCCTGCCGCCGGATGCTAAAGTTGCTGATAGGCCGGCCGCACTGGGAAGGCCGCCGTGCGTGATCGTAGGCGCATCCTCAACAACCAGCACCCTCTTGCCTTTCACCAGTTTTGGCTTATCGACCCCAAACTCTGCATAGAGCTGGACCACCTTCGCCCGCGGATTCAGCATCTTAACGTTCTTTCGAATAAGCGCGATGTCTGCCGGTTTCGCCACATCCGCCTTTGTTATCGCGATGATGTCGGCCAGGCGAACGTTTGCCTCTCCTGGATATGCGCCTAGTTCAGCGCCTGGCCGCAGTCCGTCTGCCAGCACGATGTGCAGGTCAGGCTTGATGAAAGGCAGGTCGTTGTTACCTCCATCCCAGATGATGAGGTTGGCCTCTGACTCCGCCTTGTGCAGTATTCTCGCATAGTCGACGCCGGCATAGACGATGTTGCCAGCGGTGATGTGGGGCTCGTATTCCTCGCGCTCCTCCATCGTGATTTTGGCCCTGTCCAGGTCTTTCAGCGTGGCAAACCTCTGCAGCGCGGACTTTGCCAGATCGCCGTAGGGCATTGGGTGCCTGATCACCACTGGCTTCAGGCCTGCCTTGTGGGCCAGGGCAGCCACGGCCTGAGCAACAGTGGACTTGCCAGAGCCCGTTCTGACCGCGCACACCGAAACCACTGGCTTACGAGGGCGTAACATCGTGGCATTTGGGCCCAGCATGGTAAAGTCAAGCCCAAGGGCAAGGCAGCGAGCGGCCATGTGGCCGACCTGCTCATGGCTCAGGTCTGAATAGGCCAGAACCGCCTCGTCCGGCTTGAGCTGTTTAACCAACCGTTCCAGCTCTGACTCTAGGTGTATCGGGATTCCTTTCGGATAGCGCGGGCCTGCTAGCTCTGGAGGGAAAAGCCTGTGGCCGATGCCCGGAATCTGGGTGCAGGTGAATGCCACCACTTCGTAATTGGGATTGCCTCTGTAGAACGTGAGAAAGTTGTGGAAGTCGCGGCCTGCTGCTCCGAGTATGATAATGCGGCGGACCATCGCTTCAACTAGGTGCGCTTCTTTAAAATCTTTGCACCGCGGCGTGTGACTACCATGAGAGGCTTCCGCTTTGGCTGCCTGCGCCTGATGATACCTTCCTTCTCCAGTTCGTCCAGCGCCTCTGCCACGGCTGCGGGATTTTCCTTTGCCTTTTCAAAGAGCATCCATAGGATGTGTTCGGGCTTGTGAGGCATGACTTTCTGAACAAACTGCTGCCGCCTGCCTGCGAGGAAGTCCTTCCACTTTAGGCCAAGTGAGTCCAGCTCGGCCCTCATCTGCACCGGCTCGACCGGCTCCGGCACGCGCTCTACGCGGGCCAGAATCTCCTCGCGCAATTCCTCAATCATGTCCGGCTTCAGCAGCATCTTCTCGCTCAGCCGCTCGAGCATTTCCTCCCGTGTCAGGGTCTTTTCAGCGATGATCTGGCGGGCGATTGGTACCCCAAGTAGCCGCTCAAGCAGCGGCATCCCCTCTCCGGCCTTCGCCTTCTCCTTGGCGCGCGCTGCTGCGGCGTACACCTCCTCCTTCAGCGCGGCCCGCTCTGCTGCTCTTTTCTGAGCTTCCTGCTCCGCCGCTGCCCGTTCCTGCTCGAGCTTATTGAATAGAGCATCACCGAATTCGCCCATGTGCGCGAAGTCCTTCTTACGCAGATCCATGTATCTATTTGCGCAGCCAGGCTATTAAAATCAGAGGCTGCGCAGCGCAGACTCGAGGGCGATCTCAAGCTCGCGGTCTGTGCTGTAGAATATCTTTCTGATTGCTGGGTTGCCAGAAATCATCGCTGAGAGGGTGCTCTCGGCGTCCTTGCGGCACAGCGCCAGAACGGGAATGCCTGCAGCGGCAGCCATGGCCATCTCCATGCCCACGCCGTGAGAGGGCGTGCTTACCTCTGCTACCAGCACGCCGCATCCAAGTAGCGCCGCCCGATCGCGCTCGAACACCGCCTCCGGCTCGGCCGGCAGCCTGTGGGGCGCAAAGCACTCGAGGCCGGCGCTCTCGCAGATCGCCGCGATGCGCTCGTACAGCTTGATATCTGCGTGGTCGGGATTGGAAAGTGGACCTGTGACGTGGGCTCTCAAGCTTGGCCACCCCTTCTTTTCTCTTCCTTCGCTTTGACCTCGTCTAGCTTGAACTCTGTGCTCTCCTTGACTCGCTTCAGAAGCTCATGCCCAATCGAGAGAGCGCGCTTGAGCGTCGCGTGGTTGTCGGCTATGAGCCTATCGTGGTCAGGCGATTGGCCGATGTGGTTGACTACTGCAAGCACTGCACTAAAACGAACATCTGCATCCTTGTCCTTCTCGGCCAGCAGGAACAGCTTCTGGAGCAGCATCTTGCGCAAGGCGGTCTCGCGCACTGTGTGGCGGCTGAATACTGTTGCCGCTGCATCGCGCACGTAGGGGCTGGCGTGCGACAGCAGCATGTAGCCCCTTTTCCACATCTGCCTAGCCTCCGGCGTCGTCAGCTTACCGTCGGCGTAGACCGCATTGCTCCACTCCTTTATGGTTGGCGTTATCTCGCGGTCTATCTCGGCCCACTTCTCGTCCTTGGCGTGGTCTGTGAGCTTCTTGAATAGACCATCAATCTCCTCAACGGTCGGCACTTTGACTGCTCTTCCTACCATGTTCAGCCCCTGAGGCAATTGCTCAGCGCGCGCTTAAATAGCCGCTGTCAGCCCTTTATGGCGTCTATCGCGTCCCCTATTTTCCCCATCAGCGCATCCTGCTTCTCTGGCTCGAACTTACCTTCTGCGCGTCCGATCGCCTTGCCTTTGTAGAATAGCAGTAGCGATGGTATCGTTTTGACGTTGTAACGCTTCGCGATCTCCGGACTGCTCTCGACGTCTATCTTTCGCACCTTGAGCTTCAGCCCGGGATGCTTCACAAGAATCTTTGAGATGAGCGCGCTCTTGGCGAACTGCTCATACGGGATGGACTTTATGCGGCATGGCACGTGCGCGTTGTCCCAGAAGTCCACCAGAACCACCCTGTCCGACTTCAGCACCTCGTCGTCGAAGCTGGCCATTGTCACGACCAAGCCTGGGTCTGTGGGCTGCGTTCCATATCTGTCTTCGAGCAGCTGAGCGCGCGTACGCGGATCTGACTCGACCTGATCCTTGATTCGCGCGTACTCCTCGGGCGTCTTGGCCAGGAATAGAGCCCCTTTGCCGGCTATCGGGCAGGCGCGCACGCACGCGCCGCAACTGATGCACTTCGCATTGTCCACCACAAGCGTCTTCTGCGCATCATCCCAGGTGAAAGCCTTTGTTGGACACACTGGGATGCCGCTGCACTCTGCCGCGTTGTCGCACACCTTGAAGTTCAGTACGATCGCCATAGAGCCACCTCCCAATGCAAGTGCGCCAGCCGGGATTTGAACCCGGGCCACTACCTTGGCAAGGTAGAGTCCTACCAGGCTAGACTACAATCGCATCCCGAATACAATACGCGAATAATCGTTTAAAGCTTATGCCTCTATTTTGCTTTTCTCTTTTCCGAATGCGAACGCAGCTGCTCCAACTGCGGCTATCAGCGCCGCCATCGCACATCCGCTTCCCTTTGCCTGGGGCTTTTGCTGTGGCGCAGGCGTTCCCCCTATCCACGTGGTTCTCTCAAACTCCCCTTCGAAAGACGCGCCTGTGATCTGTATCACATAAGGGAACGAATATATCATCGATTCCTCCAGCTGCGGCAGTGTCACCGCGAACGTTTCCTTTTTCTCCTCCTTTGGCATCAGGTGGATGATTCTCTCCGGCCGCTCTGCTGAAAGCTCCTTTGGCATTACTATAGTGATTGGAACCAGCAAGTGCGCATTCCGCGTGTTCTTGATATTCATCACAATCTCCTCATTCCTCTCCCCAGTTTCTGTGGTGTTCATCTCAACCGTAACAGGCACGTTGAACAGTCCTGTCCTGACAACCGACACTTCGACTTGCTTGTCAATAGTAATGTTCACGTCCTTTTTTCCTGTCACGCTTGCACGCTCGGAAATCAATGACTGGTCAGCGCCTGACGCCATCCTTATATGCGAAGCATCGAGCATCCCTGCCTCATTGAATGTAGGGTCTATCGCAACCCAGCCGCTACCTGGCACATACGCTTCAAGCCATGCGTGCGGCCCCCATGTCTTCCCCGAGCTCACATATC
>Ga0315268_10007068_pt1 | contig 11869 bp, 8 predicted proteins | sample C1_top_MG_FD_204535 | JGI IMG/M metagenome (GOLD analysis project Ga0315268, IMG submission 204535) | Sediment microbial communities from Yellowstone Lake, YNP, Wyoming, USA - C1_top | ecosystem: Environmental > Aquatic > Freshwater > Lake > Sediment | place: USA: Wyoming | collected 2017-08-01 | reverse complement strand
GTTCAACCCATCGGCCAGCGTGATGAGCATAGCGACCCAGATCAGCACGTTCCAAGCCGGCTTGTTGCCAAGAACATCGTCCCACTTGACGACGCCCGTGATCAGCATCAAAGAAATGACGACCAGAGTCACAGTGGTCGGATCTACCAGGCTGCCCCCGAAAATCCACAACGCCAGGGCCAGGATGACCAAGGCGGCCATCACCAACTCTTGCCATTTGACCTGGCCCATCTTGCCTAGCTCCTCGCCCGCCCAGGCGGGGACCTCTTGACTGCTCTTAATCTCGGGTGGGTAGAGCTTGTAGATGAGCAGAGGCAAGACAATGAGAAGAATTGCGCCGACAGGCAAGAACCCCAAGAACCATTGCGCCCACGAGATGTCAAGCTGGGCCGTTTTCCTGGCCAGGTCAATTGCCAACACATTCGGCGCGAGAGAGGTGATGAACATTGAGCTGGTGACGCATGTGGCGGCAAAGGCCGTCCACATGATGTAGGAGCCGATCTTGCGCGCCATCTCGCCCGGCTGCGAGCCGTACAGGCCGGGGATGTTGCGGATAATTGGAAAAATCGTCCCGCCGCTGCGTGCGGTGTTGGATGCGGTAAAGGGAGCCAGAATCAGGTCGGATAGAGTGATGGCATAGCCCAGGCCCAGCGTGTTGCTGCCCAAGGCCTTGACCAGCGCGAGGGCAATGCGCCTGCCCAGCCCGGTCTTTTCATAGCCTGTTCCAAACATGAACGCGCCAAAGACCAGCCAGAGGGTGCTGCTGGCAAAACCAGACAGCGCCCACTTGAGCGCCTCAGTGGGCATCTTGAAGGCTGGGTCGGCCAGTTGCTTGGCATCGAACAATGTAACGTTCCCCAGTACGGCGATCAGGGTCACACCGATGAGGCCAATAGCGGCTGCAGGGATCGGCTCCAGAATCAAAGCGACAATGACGCCAGTGAAGATGGCAAAGTAATACCAGGCATTTTGGGTGAGGTCTTTGGGAACGGGGAGAATGGCAATGACCATTGCCATAAGCAGAGGTGCGACGGCTTTCCAGGGGATGGACTTCATCTTGACCTCCTTGTGTGTCAAGGGCAGGATTATACCATGCGCATCAAAAGCTGTTTGCGACCTCGTGTCTTGTGTGTTAGAATATTGCCAACCACAACCATGCAGATTTCCCCTCTTATTCCCATCCTGTGTTTGCTTGCCGGCGCCCTTCTCGTCGAACTCGGCGCGCTCGTACGTCTCCGTTGGCTCAGCCTGATTATGGTGATTGCCACCGGGGCGGCGACGGCGGCCACGTTGCTGCTGGTGCGCTGGCTGCCGGCCACATCCGTTGTGCTGGACTGGCGGCCGGTGACTGTCTTTGGCTCGACGGCCAGCCTGCGTGCGGACGGGACAGCCTGGCTGTTCGGGCTGGCATTACTCATCACCGGGTTTTCGGTTTCGTTGGTGTGGCTGGCGGCCCCAGGGAAGGCGCCGCCAGCGGCGCATGGGTTGACGTTGGCGATGCTGGCCGTGGGGCTGAGCAGCATATTTGCGGCCAACATCCTTACACTGGCGTTGTGCTGGGGGATGCTCGACGCGCTGTTCTGTTTGACGCTGCTAGCACACGGTGGCCCGACCAGCGGGCGGCGGGCGCAGTTGGCGTTGGGGATCAATGGCCTAGCTACGCTGGCTGTGTGGACCGTCGTCGTGTTGATTGAGCAAGATCGCCTCAGTCCATACTGGCACTTGCTGATCCTCCCGCCGACCGTGCGCATCCTGATGGGATTGGCGGCTGCGTTACGGTTGGGCCTTTACCCGCTGCACATCTGGCAGCCGGTGGAGTTGGTCAGTGAGCCGGATCGATCGATTTTGATTTACTTTGTCCCGGCCACGGCTGGACTCGCGTTGTGGGCACGCCTGGCCGTCATCCGGGGATTGCCGGATGGCGATGTTTGGCCGATCCTCGCGCTTGTCACGGCGTTGGTTGGCGGCGTGCAGGCCTGGATCCAATCTGATCCCCGCGAGTCGCTGCCTTATCTCGCATTGGGTTATGGCGGAATGTTGATATTGACGGCAACCATCAGCAAGACGCCTGCGGTGGCGCTCGCGGCCGGTTCAGCGAGCTGGCTGCTGGGGCTGACGGTGCTCTTTATCGGGCGATCTTTTCTGCGGGGCGGGGGCGGGTGGCCGTGGGCCATTCCAGCCGCGTTGGGTGTAGCGACACTGGCCGGCCTCCCGATGACATTGGGCTTTGTGAGCCGTGCGGCGTTTTACCAGGGCGCAAGCGCCAGGCCGGGATGGATTTTTGTCTTCGCCGTTATCGCCGAGGTCCTTTTGATCGGTGCGCTGCTGCGTCGCCTCTTGACAGCAGAGACGGCATCTCTGCCGCAAGGCAGGCTGGCGTGGGGCGGCTATGCCGCCGCGCTGATTGTGGCCGCCGCGCCGGTCATTCTCTTGGAAGTGATTCCCTCGCCAGCCGCTGTGCCGCTCACCGGGCTGAGCGCGATCGCCTGGATTGGGTGGGGTGTGCCGCTGGCTGGCGGGGCGGCCCTGGTTGTGTCGGCCGAGCGGTTGCGCCCCCGCTTGAACCGTTGGGAGGTGGTCGCCGGCCGGGTAATCCGGCTCGACTGGTTTTACTCGTTCTTTCTCGACACGGCGCGCGGTCTGGCGCGCGCTGGTTTGTGGCTGGCCGATGTGTTGGAAGGCGATGGAGCCTTTCTATGGATGTTTTTGATTCTGGGGCTCGTGCTGCTTTACCTGCGCGTGTCATTGGGTCAATGAGTTGACGGATGGGCGATGCCGACGCTGACTGACATTCTGGTGCGCTTGGCTGTTGTGCCCACGACCACAGCGTTGTTGGGGCTGGCGTTTACGGCCGGTCTGCTCATCGCCGTGACGGATTGGCGCGCGTCTGTCCTCGTGTTGGTGGCGCAGTATATCCTCGCCGGGCTGCTCCTCACGCGCGTTATCCGGCCTGAGATTGCCGCGATCAAAACGTTAACCGGCGCGATGATTTGCGTGGTACTATACGTCACCGCGCGACGGGTCGGATGGGGAAAACTGCCGCTTGAGGAAGGTGAAGAACCGCCCAGTTGGTGGCTACTCGCGTTGATGATGGGCGTGCCGTTTCGCATCCTGGCCGCGCTGATGGGGTTGGCGCTGGCCTATAGCGCCGCGCTGCGGATACCGCTGCCGAATGTTCCGCTTGAGGTGACGTTCGGCGCGTTCACGCTGGGGATGATGGGCGTGTTTGCCATCGCTCTGGCCCGCGAGCCGCTCAAGGGAGGCATTGGTCTGCTGACGGTGATCACTGGCTTTGAGATGTTTTACAGCAGTATAGAGCAAAGTCTGGCCGTAGTGGGGTTCCTTGGCCTGGTGAACTTTATGATTGCGCTGGGAATCTCGTACCTGACGACATCGCAGGCAGTGGCTGACGAGGAGAGCAGCTCATGATCGCCGGCGTGTTTGCACTCATTGTCTTGCCGCTGGTCGCCGCCGGGGTAACCTTTGTCTTGCGCCGATTCCAGACGGTGACGGCGCTGCTCGCAGCCGGTGTGGCGGGGGCGCTAGGCGCGGGCGCGCTGTGGCTGCCACTCGACCGGGCAATACAACTGGGTGGACGCCAGGTGGCGATGGGAGAGCCGGTCGAGCTGCTTGGCCGGCAACTGGTGCTCAACGGGGCAGACCGTATTGGGCTAGCGTTCGTGTTTCTTGTGGCAGGGGGGCTGTTCCTTCTTGGCTGGCGGGCGCGGCCTGGACCGATGTTCTTTGCATTGGGATTGGCCCTCCTGAGCTTGTTATCCGCTGCAGTGGTCGTCCGCCCCTTTCTGTACGCCTCGCTGCTGTTAACGATTGCGGCGGTGCTGGCTGCCATCTTGGTGCAGGGCGGGATGCCCGGCCAGACGCGCGGCGCGCTGCGCTACCTGGTGATGATGACGCTGGCGCTGCCTGCGTTTCTAGTCGCCGGTTGGCTGGTGGAGCTGTACGTCCTGAATCCCAGCGATGTAGGACTGGCCCGCAATATCATGGTGGCGCTGGTCGCGGGGTTTGCGCTGCTGCTCAGCGTCGTGCCGTTCCACATCTGGATCGGCCCGGTGGCTCAAGAGTCGCCGCCTGTGGCCACTGTCTTTGTGCTGACCGTCTACAATAGCGTGGTATGGTTCCTCCTGCTGAATGTGTTGCAGGAGTATGCGTGGCTCTCGGCCCGGCAGGATGTCTTTCGAATCCTGCAGCTCTTGGGTCTCTTGACGGCGGGCGTCGGCGGCGTGTTGGCGTTTTCCAGTTATGACTTTGCGCATGTCTTGGCTTATGGCGTGCTGGCCGATTACGGCTGCGCGCTGGTTGCGCTGGGGACGCACACTCCGGCCGGGCTTGCGGCGGCCTTGCTGGCTACTCTGGCGCGGCCTGTGAGCCTGGCGATCCTTGCCCTGGGCATCGCGCTTGCTCGCGAACGCACAAAATCGTCCGAGTTTGAGAGACTAGCCGGGCTGGCCTGGAGCAGGCCATGGATGGCAGTTGCGTTGGTCGTAGGAGGGTTTTCGCTGGCGGGCATTCCACCGCTGGCGGGCTTTTTGGGGCGATGGGCGCAGGTGCGGCTGCTGGCGACAATGCAGCCGGTCTATGCAATAACAGTGTTGGGTGTCACGTTGGGCGTAGCCGCTGGCGCGTTGCGCGGCACGGACTATTTGCTTCAAGCGCCGAACGAAGCGACGCCTGATTCCCTTTCGCCCAGTAAGGAGCGAGAGGCGCGAGAGCCTCGTTTGATGATCGCACTCATCGCGGCTACTCTACTGGTTGGGCTGATTCTCGGTTTGTTCCCCGGCGTGGTGGAATCGCCCTTGCGCGCAGTCGTGTCCTCGTTTACTTTTTTCAGTGGCCAGTGATCACTGAAAAGCCGCTTCCACCTTCGGAATGATGTTTTTCCAATCATAGACTTGCACAAATGCGCGCGCGGCGGCGCCCAGTTCAGTGCGGCGGCCCGGGTTGCGAAGGAGCGCCACAACTGCGGCGGCAAATGCGCGCGGCGAATCGGCGATGAGCAGTTCGCGTTCGTTTGTCACCGGGAATCCTTCGCACCCCAGTGAAGTGCTGACCACTGCCTTGCCCATCGCGCCTGCTTCCAAAATCTTGAAGCGCGTCCCGCCGCCCACGCGCAGCGGCACCACATAGACGACTGCTCCGGCAATGTATGGCTTTATATCGTCTACGGCGCCAGTGAGCGTCACGTCGGGCCGGCCGCGGAGGACGTCCAGCCGCCGGTGCGGATTTCGTCCTACGGCGATGAAGCGTACGCCGGGTTCCTCTTGCCGGATGAGCGGCAGCACCTCTTGTGCGAACCACAACACCGCGTCAACGTTCGGGCGAAAGTCCATCGTCGCCGAAAAGACCAAGTTTTGCTCCCCTCCTGCTCCCCCCGTGAGAGGGGGGAGTGATTGAGCGTAACTTGCCACATCAATCCCGTTTGGGGCGACTTTTACGTCCAGTCCTGGGACGAGGCGACGCAAAGCTGCCGCGTCCGCATCCGAGACGGCGACGACGCGATCCGCCGCGCGACAGGTGGCTGCTTCAAACATGCGCAGCTTGCGCCACTGCACGAACGAGTACACCGCGCCGACCCAGCGCGACGGGTTCCCTGTGCGGGCATCTGTTTCAAAGGTGCGTTGCTGGAGGAGGTACTCGCAGTTGTGGGCGTCATACACATATTGCGTATTGCGTATTCCGTCTTGCCACCTGCTTCTTGCGTCCTGCGCCATACGCCCTGCGGTTTGCAACATATACCGCGCCAGCTCGATTCCTTCGACCTGGACTAGATCGTAACGAGTATCGGCAAGCCAGGCGTTGAGCTTGGCAGCGAACGCAGGCGACCAGAGACGCAAGCCCATATCCGGCCAAGGTGAAAGGAACATGTCGGCGGCGCGGCGGGTCATGCTGCGGCGCGGCACGAGGGCGGCATCCACACGGCGGCACAGCGTCGAAAGCGGCGAGGGGCGGCGCAGCTCGCCCTCGGACTCGACGAACGTCAGCAGGTCAATCTCGTGACGCGCGGCCAGCCCGGCGATGAGGTAATAGTTCCTCATCGCCGTGCCCTTGTGTGGCGGGTAGGGGAATTGAGGTGTCAGGAAAAGAATCCGCATAGGAATATCGAGTGTCGAGTGACGCATGACAAAGGACGAATGACCAGATTCCTCCTTCAGCGTCCGTTATTGGTCTTTCAGTAACTTGTGATAGATCGTCAATGTCTCCCGTGCTGTATTCTCCCACGAAAATCGTGCGACGTTGGCAAACCCCTTCAAGCGCAGTTGTGTGCGGAGCGGCTCGTCTTCCAACGCACGCTCCATCGCGGCGGACAGGCCGTCCAGGTCATCCGGGTTGACGAGCAGCGCGGCATCGCCGGCAATTTCGGGCAGCGAGCCGCGCTCCGAGCATACGACCGGCGTGCCGCACGCCATCGCCTCCAGCACGGGCAGGCCGAACCCTTCGTAAAACGACGGCAACACTAACAGGGTAGCGGCATTATAGAGCGCGACGAGTTCTTTATTCGGCAAGTTCTCTATGAAGCGCACACGGTCGGCCAGCTTGAGTGCGGTGATTTGGGCAAAGATTTCGTCGTACAGCCAGCCGCGCCGCCCGGCCAGGATAAGCGGCGGTGTGGAAGGTTTACGGTCGCACAGCGCGCGATACGCCGTCAACAGCCCGGCCAAGTTCTTGCGGGGCTCCAGTGTCCCTGTGAACAACATAAAGCCTCGATCCAGCCCGTGGCGCGCCAAGATTGGGGCGCAGGCTGTTCCGTCCAGTGGACGATACATTAGATCGGGAGCGAGCAGCACCACGGTCACTTTGTGCGGCAGGACGCCTAGCAGTCGCACCAGGTCATCTTTTGTGGCGGTCGAGTCGGCGCTGATGTGATCCGCAATGCGCACCGCCCGCTCGATCTGGCCATTGTAATAGCGGCGGCTCTCGGCGGTGAGGAATTGCGGATAGTACAGGAACGTCAGGTCGTGGATGGTGATGAGGCGACGGAAACGCCCCTGCCAGGGCGGGATAAAATCGGGGCTATGCAGCAGGTCAAAACGCAGCCGTGCCAGCTCCACCTGCAACGCTAGTTGCTCCAAGCGGTTGTGGGGCGGCGTCCACATAGGGATATCCTTGAAGCGTGGGGCCTGAACCAGCGGCGCGCCCTCCTTGCGACTGCGCAGGATCATATAGTCGTCACTGGTGTTCAATCGCGCCAGTTCTTGAATCAGGTGGACAATGTATTGCCCGATGCCGCCGCGCTGGTAGTAGACGAGGCGGGCATCTAGTCCGATTCTCAATTCGCACTCCGATTGCTCTGGCTTGGGGAGATTATAGCGGTACAGCGTCAAACGTCAAGATGTTTTGCTAAGAGTAACCGATGTGCTATAATCGACGCAAACAAGTGCGGGCAACACGGGGAGGATCGCATGGACCTGAACCAGGCCACTCAGATGATCAATTGGATGGAAGAGGAGCGCCGCAAGGACAAGGCGGCGCTTTCGGCGCTTCAGGAGCGAACGCTAGGACTGTCAAACGAGATGGCCGAGCAATCCAAGCGTATCCAGGAGCTGCAATCGGCGTTGGCCACTGCCCAACTCGCCTTAGGCAAAGTCACTCAGTTTGATCGGCTGTTCGAACAATACAAAGCCGGTCTCATGGCCGAGATGGATCGCCGCGAGGACGCTCACCAAAAGGCTCTGCGGGAAACAGAGCGACTGCGCAAAGTGGAGGCGGATGCGACTAACCGCAACATCACCGAAATCCGCAAGGAACTGCCCAGGTTCAAGCCGTTAGAAGACGAAGTGCCCATGCGCCGCGCGGAGGAGCGCCGGCTGGGCGAAATCCTGACGCGTGTCGGCCAGCGGGTGGAGGACCTGGCTGCGCGCACTGAGGAGCCCGTCCAGAGGGTGTCCTACCTGGAAGAAGGCCGCCGGCAGGATAACAAGCGCATCGCCCAACTCGAAGAGAGTAGCAACAACTTCTCAAAGCGGCTAGACACATTGGTCGGCAAAGTGGCGCTGCTCGAAGACAACTTGCAGCGGATGCCGCCCCGTATTGAGGAGGTTATCCGGCGAACGCAAGAGCAGGATAAGGTGTTTGAAGAGTTACGTCTCAACGACTTTCGCCGCGCGCAGGAGATAAAAGCCTTTACCGAAGAGGTCAGCAAGGCGATTGCGCCTATCCCAGATCACGTCGCCGGCTACCAGCGGATGCAGGAAATGGCGATGGCGAACCAACGCTCGCTGGAGGAGATCAAGGGCTTGCAGACGCGCATCGAGGGCCGCCAGGCCGAAGCGGCCGAGATGCAGCGCATCGCCGAGGAGCGGATGAAAAAGCAGGTCGAAGAGTGGCAGACCGACCAGGAGAAACGCTGGAAGCGCCAGACGCTCACCTGGTTCGAACAGTGGCAAGAGCACGACCGATTGCACGAATCGTGGGAAGTGCGACTGGAAAAGGTCGAGCAGATATTACCGGGCTATGCGCGGCAGTTCAAAGTAGTGTGGGATGGTCTCGAAGAAATCTCCAAAGTGTCCCTTTCGGCAGCCCGCCAGGTCGTGGAAGTGGAGCAGGCAGTGCTGGAAAAAGGGCGGCCTGCCAGAGCCGCTCTAGGCAGCAGTGACCGGTCCGCTTCCGCCAAAAAGTCATGAGGGAGATGGAGCGTGCGCGTCATCGGCACTGCTGGGCACGTTGACCACGGCAAGTCTACACTCGTCCAGGCGCTGACGGGCATCAACCCCGACCGCTTGAAGGAAGAGCAAGAGCGCGAGATGACGATTGACTTGGGGTTCGCGTGGCTGACGCTCCCCAGCGGCGAATCGGTCGGCGTGGTGGACGTGCCAGGCCACATTGATTTTATCGAGAATATGCTAGCCGGCGTGGGCGGCATAGATGCTGCTTTGTTGGTCGTGGCCGCCGACGAGGGCGTGATGCCCCAAACGCGCGAACACCTGGCGATCCTTGACCTGCTCAAGGTCGGCAGCGGCATAGTCGCATTGACCAAGCGCGACCTGGTAGACGATGAATGGCTCCAGCTGGTGACCGCCGATGTGTCCGCGACGTTGAAGAACACGTGCCTGGCGGGCACGCCCATTGTCCCGGTGTCCGCTCGAACCGGGGCCGGTATCCCGCAACTGCTTGCGGAGCTTGATCACGTGTTGGCGGCTAGCCCGCCGCGCCCGGACCGTGGCCGTCCGCGGCTGAGCGTGGATCGCGTCTTTACGGTGGCCGGCTTTGGCACCGTCGTCACTGGCACATTGATTGACGGCGCGCTCGTGCTGGGGCAAGAGGTGACGATCTTGCCGAAGGAGCTTACCGCGCGGGTACGGGGCCTGCAAACGCACAAGAAAAAGATCGAGCGTGCGGTGCCGGGCAGCCGCGTGGCGGTGAATCTTTCTGGCGTGGAGCTGACCGGCGTGCGGCGTGGCGACACAGTAACATCTCCGGGCTGGCTCCAGCCGACGGCGCTAGTGGACACACACTTTCAACTCCTAGCCGATGCGCCGCGTCCGCTGCGGCACAACAGTGAAGTCAAGTTCTTTCATGGTGCAGCCGAGGTGACCGCGCAGGTGCGGCTCCTGGGCGATGAGCAGCTTGCTCCCGGCTTGGAAGGGTGGGTTCAGTTTCGCCTTTCTGAGCCGCTCAACCTGGTCAAGGGCGACCGTTTCATCGCGCGTTTGCCCTCGCCGTCGCTTACGCTGGGTGGTGGCGTCGTGGTGGATGCGCACCCGACACATCGGCATCGTCGATTCAAACCCGAAATCATTGCGCACCTGGAGACCCTCGCGCAAGGTTCGCCATCCGAGATTCTTTTGCAGGCCCTCGACGCTGTCGGGCCGACGAGTGTGACTGACCTGCTCAGGAAAACGAACATGGCAGCCGAGGTGGCAATGCCGCTGTTGAACGAGTCGGTCGCTGCTGGTGATGTGCTTGTTCTCGGAAATCCATCGGTGCATCTGCAATCTAATCATGCCATCATCTCCCGCGCAGTCTGGGCGTCCCTCTCTGGCAGAATCGCTGGGGAGTTGGCCGCCTACCACACCGCCTATCCCCTTCGCCCTGGGATGCCGCGCGAAGAGCTCAAGAGCAAGTTAGGGCTGGCACCCAAGTTATTCAACGAAGTGATGGCGGTCGCAATGGCCAGCGGCGTGCTGGTCGAGTCTGCGGCGTTTGTCCACGCGCCGGACTTTATCGTGACGTTCACGGTGGACCAGCAGCGCGCAGTGGATTCACTTCTCGCGCGATTCCGCGACGCGCCGTATGCGACCCCATCGGTGAAGGAAGCCGAAGCCGCCCTGGGCGCGGACGTGCTGGCTGCACTGGTGGAACAACGCAAGCTGATCAAGGTCAGCGACGATGTGTTGTTTCTGCCGCAGACCTACGGGGCGATGATCGAGCGTATCCAGCAGCACATTCAGCAGGCGGGTAGCATCACAGTGGCGCAGGTGCGTGACCTGTTCGACACCAGCCGCAAGTACGCTCTGGCGCTCCTGGAGCACCTGGATGCGAAAGGCATTACCAAGCGCGTAGGCGATGAGCGGGTGCTCCGGTAGATGGATGCTTACATTGCCTTTCGCGCTCTCGGCGCTATTGCGCCTCGCATTCCGCCCAGTTTAGGCTATGCCGTTGCCCGTGGGCTGGCTGATCTCGGCTACAGGCGCAACGTAAAGGCCGTGCGCGGATTGCGTGCCAACATTCGCCACGCCATAGGACCATCGGCCTCAGCCACCCGGGTGGACGGCACGGTGCAGCGGGCCTATCGTGTGCTGCTCCAAAACTACTTGGATCTGTTCCGTCTGCCTGCGCTAAGCTTGGAACAACTGCGCGCATTTATCTCGATTGCCGGTTGGGAGACAGTCGAGGCCGCGCGCGCGTTGGGACGTGGAGTGATCCTTTGCTCGGCACATCTGGGTCACATCGAAGCTGCTTTGCAGATTGTCACCGTGAATGGCTTGCGGGTCCTGGGGCCAGCCGAGCATATCCGGCCGGAGCGACTGTATCGCTACCTCACGGGCCTGCGCACACGTCATGGGGTGCAACTGGTTCCATCCGATGGCCTGATGCTGGAATTGTTTCGTGCGCTCCGGCGCGGCGAGGCGGTGGGACTGGCACTCGACCGCGACACGACCGACACTGGCGTGGAGGTGACCCTCTGCGGTGAGCCAGCACATGTGCCCGATGGTTATGCCCGGATCGCGGCACGGACGCGCTCGCCAGTGGTCATTGGCTTTTGCTATCGTGCGCCCGGCGGCCGTGTGCGGGCCGAGTTGGGACCGGTCTTGGTGCCGGATCGAACTGCCGGCCGTGAGGAAGCCTATTGTGCCGCGTTGGATTTTGGCGTACGGGCGCTGGAGCGCGCTGTTACTACGCACCCGGATCAGTGGGTGCTGACCACTCCCATTTGGATTACAGAATGAAAATCGCTCTCGTCTCACCTTACGATTACAGCGTGCCAGGCGGCGTGAACAATCACATCAGCCACCTGGCGGGCGAGTTCACGCGGCTGGGACACGACGCGCGCATTCTGGTGCCCAGCTCTGAACAGGTCGCTGACGAGCGGGTCATCAATGCTTCGTCGGCCATTATCTCTATCCCCTTTGCTGGCTCCATCGCACGTTTCAGCCTTTCGCCGCGCACGTACCGGCGCACCAAACGTATCTTGCAAGAAGGCCGCTACGATGTCCTGCACTTGCATGAGCCGTTGATGCCAACGCTGCCGCTGGCGGTTCTGCGCCACCACGACCTGGTGCCGCAGGCGATCTGCGTTGGCACATTTCATTCCTACCGCCCGGTGAGCCGGACGTATTACTATGGCGCGCCGATCTTTAGACGGTTCTTTAAGCGGCTGGATGGACACATTGCCGTTTCGGAGACCGCGCGG
>Ga0315268_10007067_pt1 | contig 11871 bp, 11 predicted proteins | sample C1_top_MG_FD_204535 | JGI IMG/M metagenome (GOLD analysis project Ga0315268, IMG submission 204535) | Sediment microbial communities from Yellowstone Lake, YNP, Wyoming, USA - C1_top | ecosystem: Environmental > Aquatic > Freshwater > Lake > Sediment | place: USA: Wyoming | collected 2017-08-01 | reverse complement strand
AAATGGATTTAACAGATAACGATATTAAGCAAGACAACCGGGAAGCGATAAAGGTTCATCCGGTTAAAAAGAATCTTTTCAAGTTGTTGAACTGGCTGTCAAAGAGACAGAAAGGACAGACCTTTTGCAAATCCTGAACTGCCGGTTCAACCGGCACCAGGAAGGCGCCTTGATTTTCTCATGATAATTTTAGGAATTGAAACATCCTGCGATGAAACAGCTGCCGCAGTAGTAGAAAACGGAACCAGAATATTATCTTCAGTTGTATTGTCCCAGATTGAAGTTCACCACCCATACGGAGGTGTTGTCCCGGAACTGGCCTCCAGAAAGCATATCGAAGCTATAGTCCCTGTGGTAAGGGAAGCCATAAAGAGCTCAGGTATCGGATCTGACCGTCCCGATGCAATAGCGGTCACGCGGGGACCAGGCCTTATAGGCTCTCTCCTGGTCGGTTTTTCATTCGCAAAGGCCTATGCCTTTGCGCTTAGCATTCCGTGGACTGGCGTCAATCATCTGGAAGGACACATCCTTTCCGTATTCCTCGAACCGGACCCGCCCCCTTTTCCTTTTATTTCGCTTCTGGCTTCAGGAGGACATACCGGTATTTATCATGTTGTTTCTCACACAAACATGGAACTGATGGGGCAAACCCGAGATGATGCTGCAGGAGAAGCTTTTGACAAGGTCGCCAAAATGCTTGGACTCGGATACCCGGGTGGAAGCATTGTAGGAAAAACAGCAGAAAAAGGCGATCCTCTCAAAATAACTTTCCCCAGAACCTATCTCGATAAGTCAGGCTTTGATTTCAGCTTCAGCGGGATAAAGACTTCAGTCAGCCGCTTTATCCAAACCCATGCGGATGAGTACAAAGATATGATTCCTGATATAGCGGCAGGATTCCAGGAAGCGGTCGTTGATGTTTTATCCTACAAGCTCATCAATGCTGCAAAATACAGAGGCTGCGAACATATTTCAATAGCAGGCGGAGTTGCTGCAAATAAAAGGCTAAGGGAAAAGACAAATATTGAAGCTGATTTATCCGGCATGAAGGTCCATATCCCCGACCCTTCCCTTTGCGGAGACAATGCAGCCATGATAGCTGCAGCAGGTTATCACAGCCTGATAAACGGTGTTATTCAGGATTTGAATATGGATGTATTTTCGAGAGCGCTTTAGAGACCTTTGCATAACGCACCCCTTTGCCCGATTTATTTAAAGACTTGGTTTCTGGTCTCTGGTTTGTAGTTTCTGGTTTTTTTACTTTTAACCAGTAACCAGTAACCATAAACCATGAACCTAAGCCTTGAATATCGCCTTTCTTGTGCTTGGCCAAAATTGGGCGTTCTTCAAAGGCCTCAATTAGTGTTTTATTTCTAACACGAAGGTCGGAAAGTCACAAAGAAAAAAACAGCAGATTGGAAAAGGAGAAATATAAAATGGCCATAAATAGAATCCTCCGGGTAGCAGTAATAATATGTGCCTCTTTTCTTTGCACGTCCTGTGCCATTAACAAACTTGACAACTCTCTTGATTACAGGACGCGCCCCTTTTCTCCTTCAAAACCTTTCGAAGGTGTTCTTGGTGTTGATGATTTTATTGATTTAAGACCTCAGGGAACAACAAGCGACGCAAAGAAATGGATAGGGTTTATTCCCGGAGTATTATGGATCGATTTTGTCTCTGAAACACCAGATACTTATACAGGTTTTTCATCATACAATTCCTTTCCTTTCAAATCATCCTTTGCAAGGGCAATATACAGAAACATCGGTGAAAATGCTCTTTTTGAAAAAGTCGTTTACCTCCCTGAGAATAAATATGAAAAAACAGCATGGCGACTGGAAGGAATACTCAGGCAAACAACGCTCAAAGAGAGGGGATATTATTACGGGTCAGGTTTTTATGCATGGTGCACCCGCATAATCGGCCTTCCTTATGTTTCGTATGAATTAGACCTTGATATACTGCTCCGCTTGCGGCGAATAAGCGATGATAAAATCATCTGGACCCATGAATTGAAAGGATCAAGGACTGACAGGTATTATAATATTTATCAGATTATGTCAGGAAAAGATGAAAAGCATATTCTCTCTTACAATTTTTCAAAAATTCTGGAAGAAAAAATGCCTCCTGCCATTGAATCCCTCAAGGAAACTGTCGCAGCATCATCGCGGTAAGGGAAACAGGCTGAATATTGCCCTTGGGTCTCTGCCAAAGTTTCTACAGCAGGTACTTTTCCTTATGTCGCATAATTCTACTGACCGATTTTTCAGCATCCATTTTTATCTCTTTTGAATCATGGATGCTTTTCAATATTTCCTCAAAAGAAAATTCGATATCAGAGCCGGCATGACATATAAGGGCCATGTCTATTCCTGCAGAAAGAATTTGCCTGATTGAAGTTTCTATTTCATAATGATTCTTTATGGCACCCATGTCAAGATCATCCGTCATAACAATACCATCATATCCCATGCAATCCCGCAAAAGCTCTTTTGCTATTCTTTTAGAAAGGCTTGCCGGCCATTCGCTGTCAATTTTCACATAAAGAATGTGGGAAAGCATCACTCCTGAAACATTATGCCGTATTGCAGCCTCAAAAGGTATAAGATCAAAAGATTCCATTTCGGTCAGTTCCGCATCAAAGGCAGGAAGTTCAAGGTGTGAATCAAGCACCGTGCGGCCAATTCCGGGAAAGTGCTTGGCAACTGCCATTAACTTTCTTGACTGGAAGCGTTCTATAACCATAACGCCCATTTTGGAAACCCAGTATGGATCGGAACCGAAAATTCTTCCGGACATGACACTTCCGGCGCCTTCCTGCGCAACATCCATAACAGGCGCCATATTCATATTTATGCCAACCTCCAGAAGCTCAGAGGCTGTTGTCTCAGCATAGCCGGCAGCATCTTCCTCGCTTTTCATCGCAGGATTTCCGGGGAACTGTGTGAAGGGTTCTTTAAGTCTTGCAACCTGGCCGCCTTCCTGGTCGATGGAAATAATCAGTGGCGGCTGTCCGCATGACCGGGCGTAATCCTGCGCCGATTTACAAAGATTTTTTATCTGTCCGGGGTTTTTTATGTTCCTTGTAAAAAGTATTATTCCACCTACCTTCAAAGTATCAATAAGAAACATGAGTTCCCGTGTAAGTCCCGTGCCTTCAAAACCAACCATCAGCCGCTGGCCCGCTATCTGTTCCGCGGAAAAATCCGAAATATTCATTATAATATCTCTGCTAATTGTTATTGATCCAAACCCGACAGCTTCATAAAAAGTTAATTTTTCACACGAAGGCACAAAGGCACGAAGAAAGGCCTATTGAAAACATTCAGGTTTATCTTTGTGTCCTCCGTGATCATTGTGTGAGAACGGTTTTTTGTAAAGCCGTCAGGCCTCAAAGAGTCATTGCTATCAGTGCGGCGCCAATTGCTCCGGTTAACTGGGCCATTTCTGAAACCTCTATGGATTTACCGGTCCTTCCCTCGAGGGCTTTTACAACCCCTATATTCTTTGCTACCCCGCCCGTCATCATGACAGGAGAAGTCAGGCCTAACCTGCCTGCCATTGCCGCAACCCTTGAACCAATAGATTCATGAATTCCCGCTATTATGTTTTTCCTTTTTTCGCCTTTCGCAATGAGCGATATCACTTCAGATTCGGCAAAAACCGTACAAAGACTGCTTATCTTTGCCGGATTGTCGGCCTTAAGGGACATTGATCCAAAATCATTTATATCCACTTCAAGCGCTCTTGCCATCACTTCAAGGAATCTGCCTGTCCCGGCTGCACACTTGTCGTTCATTGCAAAGTCTTTCACTTTTCCTGCTTCATCCATGATTATCGCTTTACTGTCCTGCCCTCCTATATCAATCACAGAGCGAACAGCAGGATTCAGGAAATGGGCGCCGGCCGCATGACACGTTATCTCGGTTATGCTTTTTCCCGCAAAAGAGACGCTGTTCCTGCCGTAGCCGGTTGCAACAATTCCTTCGATTTCAGACCGGTTGACACCCGTTTCCGAAAGAATCTTTTCAAAAACAGCGTCACCTGCATTTTTTGAGTTATAGCCTGTGACTATAACCGCGGTTGACAAAAGCTTTCCGTCCTTAACCAGGGCAGCCTTTGCAGTAATAGATCCCACATCAATACCCAAAGTAATCATCTCTTTTCACCTTGACTTTAATACTTCCATGAATGCGTCTATTCTTGTTTCGATCTGGCTTTCAGAAAAGCTTCTTTCATCAACCATGTCAGCTTCTATCATCAATGTAGGAACTTTTCTTTTTTCCTGCACAATCCTCTGGATATCATACTGGCCGAGGGAATATGGCTTGCAGCTTCTGTTCGAATGCATGACAACTCCATCCGCATCGTACTTATCTACCATTTCTATTACGGTCTCAGCCATCTCATCAACACCGATATTAAGATATATCCTTGAATACCCTTCGGCCATGGTACCCAAAAAATCATTTTCATTTATATATTTCAAAGAGCCGCACCATGCTGATGTGTAGGTATCAGCCACCAGGCATGCATCGTGTGCGGCAAATTTTTCGGAAAGCCATTTTGTCTTATACCATACGGGAAGGTTATCCCACAGGAGCCTGTATTTTTCATTAGGGACAGCGCTGATCCCTGATGTTATCCTCTCTTTCATTTCCTCAAGCAATCCGGTATAGTAGTCAATAACAGTCTGGGTCCCGCGAAGTGTCACTATCAGTGCCAGATGGAAGAATGCGTCAAAAGCGCTCAGGGGGGCAGGCTTATGCGCTGCCGTATCCAGCACTTCCTGCCAAAGCCTCTGCCCCCTGACAGAAAGTTTTCCAACCTCAGCCATCCTGTCAAAATCACATTTTTTCCCGCACACCATTTCCAGAAATTCAATGTATTCGTCAACCTGTTTTCTGACATATTTTCTTGCTTCATCCGAAAATTCAGTGTGACAGAAAGGCGTGTCGAGAATGAAAAGCGGCACTTTAAAATATCTTGCCTGGACCTCATACCATTTCAATACTGTCCCGCAGATGTTATTGCAGCATACCAGCATGTCCGGCCTCGGCAGCCCTCCGATGGGCCCCCCGTTTACCGGAGCACAGGCTATATCAGCTCTGGCATAGGAACAGAGGTCTCTTGAATAGCCCATCTGTTCGGATTTTTCGCAGAGATCAACACCCATCTTGGATGCTCCTATCATAGCCCCGTGGTTTTCAGGATATACCGGAATTATATCCATTACTATCAGAGGCTCAACAGGGCCGCCGCTTGTAATCCATGCGACTTTCTTTCCAGTCTGTTCGGCGGTCTTGGCCTCCATATAGTAATTGGTCATGATCTCTTTCATCTTTTTGACGGATTTTATCTTCCTCTTCTCTTTTTCCGGATCCGGAGTCTGGCTGTTGCCGGTCATTTCATTCTCCTCTGTTTATTTAAGCCTCTAACATTTCAAGAAAAGCTTCACACCTCGTCTTAAACTGTCCTTCGGACGGAAGCTGTTCCTCAATCTCAAAAAGCATGCTCGGAATCCCTTCCCTGTCCAGCATATCCTTCAGGTACGGGTAATCGAAAGAATGAGGGTCGCAAAATTTCAGGAACAGAAAGATGACTCCTTTCGCACCGCTTTCCCTTACGATCTTTATAATATGTTCGCCTCTTGTCAAAAGCCCCGAATGTTTTGCAGGACAATTGATGCGTTCCCTGTACCTTTTTGCTATTGATTCCACAATATCGCCTTTAAGGCTGATCTCTCCTTCAAAGTACCTCGAACCGGTGCAGAAATCATCTCCAACTACGGTTCCTCCCGAATCTTCAATAATGGAATAGATATCAGGCAGGTTGCAGACTCCGCCTGCAAGCACGACTCTTTTGCCGGCCGGCTTAACGGCCACATTTCCTCCATGAAGAGAACCGGTAAACGCCGCGAGTTCTTCAAGAAGGTGATCCCTCTCCATAACCATCGACGCTTTCACTATTGCATGAAGATCGGCACTTCCGATCAATGCCGGGTTTTCGCTTCTTATCCTGTAAATTTTCCCGAGATAACTTCTTATCCTGTTATATTTCACCACGGAAGATTTAAGATCATCCTCTGAGATTACAACTCCCAGTCCATTTTCAATGTCGCCCAGGAATTTTCTTAAAACATCGGACATGTACTCTCCGGAGCTTTTTGTATCAAGCTTGACCGGCAGAACAACATCGATATGAAACCCGGTTTTTACATTTATCCTCCATATATCCGAAAGCCTTTGTATTGAATCGCAGGTATGTGGAAAAACAACTCCGTCAAGGAAATCAAGACTTCCTGACAAGGCATCTTCAAGGGCTCCGCGGATAAGACTGCAACTGTACGCCTGTAGATGGGCATCAGCAAGGGATACATCTCCTCTTCCAAAAATTCTGAAAGGAACGGCTCCAGCAGCCAATATTATCTCCTCAGGCGTATACGAACAAAAATAGCCGACAATTTTTTTGCCTGTCTTCTTCAACTTTCTTGCATATTCGTCAGGGTTTTTTGCTATCCCGTGGAACAAGGCTAAATTATTCATTTAAGAAATTCTCCCAGTTCAAGGTATTTGTCATTCGAAATTTGCTGTGTGAATGAAGATCTGTTTTCATGCGAGTGACTTAAATCATGCTGCTTAAAAAATCAACTGAATCTCAAAAGAAATTGTTAATAAATTACATCTTGACCAAAAACTAACGGGGTGATATCGGTAAACAAAAGGGAATAGTGTCTGTATTTAATTCACTCGCTAACCCAGCCGCAAACAGCAGGGAAGGTGCTCGCTGTTCCGGTTCAAAGAGGTCGGGGCATCGAAAAGATTTCTCAGATTAACCTGGTATATTTTACATTGATAAAAGGGTTTTTTAATAGTGCTTACCGATAAAAACTCCAAAACCAACGATAGCGTTCCCGTATCAGCAAAAACCAAGGTGAAATTCGAAATTTACGGTGAAGAGATGATCGAAAAAGAGGTCAAACTCAGCGGTAACAGCGGAAGGGTCTATCTTCCACCCGACTGGGTCGGCCATCAGGTTAAAATAATCAGGACGGATTAACCTCAGAGGAAACAGCTTGTGGATAATATACTCATCAGAAAACTTAAAAGTGAAGACGCGGGAGAAATCAGCAAAATATACATCTCCATAACAAAAACATCCAGCGTCGGCGGTTTTAAAAACATTGTTGCGAAACAGGCTCAGAGGAATGAAGATGCTAGTTTTGTAGCCGAACTGAATGGGAAAGTTGTCGGTTATCTGATAAGCTACACACTAACAGGGGGATTCGGCATAGCTAAAAGCGCCTGGATAGCCAACCTCGGCGTCAACCCAAAGTTCATGGGCCGAGGAATCGGCGAAAAAATGGCCAAGGAAATTTTCAAGTATTACAAGAATAAAAAAATCAAGTATATTTATACTTCCGTCAAGTGGGACTCCACCGATCTTCTCTCTTTTTTCAAAACCCTGGGTTTCGATAGGAGCGAATTCATAAATCTCAAAAAGAATCTTGAGTAGAACTGTCCGAAGATTCTCGGCTTTTCTGGTTTAGGTTAGACTCACGTCATATTCTTCGCCACAAGTTCGGCGATGTCTTGTGTCTTGATTTCCTCTTCTTTATTCAGTTCTTTCATGCCGTCTTCGAGCATGGTTAAGCAGAACGGGCAACCCACCGCCACATTCGCCGCCTTCCGACCGACGATTTCTTCCGCTCGTTCCAGATTGATTCTTTTACCAATGATCTCCTCCATCCACATTCTTCCCCCACCGGCGCCACAACAAAAACTTTCCCGACCATGTCGATTGAGTTCTTTGAGTCCATCTTTTGATATGGACTGCAAAATCGATCTGGGTTGATCATAAACCGAATTGTATCGCCCCAGATAGCAGGGATCGTGGTATGTTAGAGATCCTTCCAATGATTTGTTTAAGGTGATTTTGCCTCTCTTTACGAGCTGCTCAATGAACTCCGCATGATGGATCACCTGGTAATTTCCGCCCATTTGCGGGTATTCATGCTTAAGCGTATTGAGACAATGGGGGCATGCCGTGATAATTTTTTTAACATTGTAATTGTTCAGGGTTTCGATGTTTTCTTGCGCCATCATTTGGTACAACATCTCATTGCCGACACGTCTGGCAAAGTCGCCGGTGCATTTTTCTTCCACCCCCAGGATTGCAAAACTGATACCCGCCTTTTGCAGTATTTTGACCAGGCTGGCTGATACTTTTTTCGTTCGATCATCGAATGAACCGGCACAGCCAACCCAGAATAAATAGTCGACATCAGAGTCATCCGCCATCATTTTAACGCATAGCCCGTTCGCCCAATCGGCGCGTTTATCATACCCGATTCCCCAGGGATTGCCATTTCGCTCGAGCCCTTTAAGAGCCTTGTTCAACTCTTTGGGATAGGTTTCCGCCATCGTCGTCTGTCCCTGTCTCATGGCGATTATTCGGGGAACATGTTCGATGGTCACCGGACAGACCTCTTCACAGGCGCGGCAGGTGGTACAGGCCCAAAGCGTGTCTTCGGCGATCACGTCACCAATAAGCTGCTTTTTACTGTTGAGCGCGGCCATCTCCGCCTTAATTTTGTCAGTTTGGCCGGCGTCTTCATCTTGTTTGATGGTGGCGGATAACTTCGCTCTTTTAATAATGTTATCCGCATTATCGAATAGTTCGGATTTCAGTTTATCATTGAAGTCATGCAGATTTAGCGGTTTGTCAGTGATATAAGCGGGGCAAACCTCTTTACACCGGCCGCACTCGGTACAGGTGAAAAGGTCCAATCCCTGTTTCCAATTGAGCTGGTGGATGTGATTGATTCCCAGCGATTCGTTTTCCCAGGCCGCTTCATCTTCCAAAGCCAAAAGCTTGGGTTTCTCATGTGGATATCCCAGGTTCTTTAAAAACACATTGGGAAGCGAGGTAATGATATGAAAGTGTTTTCCCAGAGGGAGGAAATTAAGAAAGGTCAATTGGGTGATGATATGTAACCAGAACATACAGACCATGGTATTGCCGGAGGCATTCGCACTCATTCCGGATATGAGGGCCGCTGTTCCAACTGAAACAGGTGTCCAAATAAACTCGGAACCATACCGCTGGTTATTAAAAAAATGAAGATGCTCCGGGTTGTTATGTAACATAATTAAGTTATACCGGGCGCCATCGTGCAAGAGATCGGAAATCATCAAAACCCCAATCATGGCCAAAACAAAATACGCTTCCCATGTATTGTGCAATCGTTCCGGTTTAAGAACCGCCCGACGAAAGATGGCGTAACTAACCATCAGCAAAACGATGCCTTCCACGATGTCTTTCAGGGCAATATAGAGATACCCCAGCACATAATCATCACCTAAAAAAGGCAGATGATATCCTTTTAGAAATCCTTCTCCATATAAATTCAGGCTACGAATTAACAGAATGCAGAATCCCCAGAAGATTAAAGCGTGCATGATACCCGAGGCCCGCTCTTTTTCCCTTCCCACCAGGCGTTTCTGACCAATTGCCAGAATCACCATATTCTTAAGTCGTTCTTTGATATGACCGGTCCGATCGGCGGGTTCAAGGGCCATCAGCAACAGGATTTTGTGATACATCGTGCGGCCGAAAAGCGTCAGGCCGACAATGAGCAGTAAAGACATCAAAAGGGGATTCATAGGTACCTCATCCATATACCGAACTTGCTGCAAATATGTGAGGCAATCCAAGACTGGTTTTATGGTCCTGGAATTGCCTCATCGCAGCGTTTCCTGTAAATACAGGATTGGTGGCGCAGATTGAAATTAGAAATCCTGGACTAACGTCTAATTTTTTTGATCTCTTCACGGAGAATCGGAACCACCTCGAAGAGGTCTCCGACGATACCATAGTCAGCCACATTGAATATGGGGGCTTCAGGGTCTTTATTAACAGCCAGAATTACTTTTGAACCGTTCATTCCCGCAAGGTGTTGAATCGCTCCGGAGATACCGATTGCCATATAAAGGGTAGGCGCTACAATTTTACCGGTTTGCCCGACTTGCTTATTATGTGCCATAAAGCCGCCATCTACCATAGCGCGAGATGAGCCAAAACCGGCTTTTAGATCATTGGCCAGTTCTTTTACAAGATCGACTCCGGCTTGATCCTTAGCTCCTCGCCCCACTGAAACGACGATGTCGGCATCGGCAAGATCGATTTCACCGCTTGCATCCGACAGGAGTTTCTTGATCACAGCCTTTAAATCAGGCGCCGGAGAAGAAAGCTTGACAACGTTTTGGGTCCCTGTAATTCCTTCTGTCGCCTCGAATGCGCCTGCTCTGACAACTGCCACCAGTTTTTCGGTATTGACTTTAACGCGTTGCATCACTTTATTTGCGATGGCTGGTCTTATTACTTCGATTTGATCTCCGGAAAGCATCACGTCGGTAATTTCAGTAGCGCACGCGGCATTAAGCTGAGCTGCAACCCTGGGGGCAACGGCCTTGCCGCTTTCGGAAAAACCGAACCAAATCAGATTGGCGCCAAATTGTTTGGCGGCGTCGACTACACAGGATGCATATGGACCGGCTGAAAAAAGCTCCAGTCCGGGATCATCGGCGATATATTGAGTATCGGAACCGGCATTTACCAGGCCTGGAATTAAAGAATCGATATTACAGCCGATCGCCACCACTGCGGTTTCCGCTCCGATGGATTTGGCTTTTGACAAAAGCTCGGCGGTGCTGCCTTTTAGTACACCTTGTTTGATGTCTGCAATTACGAGTATTTTAGCCATAATATTGTTTTCCTTGTATGAGTCAGATTCGTGTCAAATTATGATAGTATATGAAATTTTGAATTCGTTATAACACCTTTGCTTCATTGGCCAGAAGATCGACGACCCGGGCGGTGATTTCAGCAGCATTGCCTTCAAATTTTTGCCCGGCCTTGCGCGTTTTCGATGCTATAAATTCAACAATTTCCGATTTTGGAGTGGCGCCTCCGACTTCATCACGCGAAGTCCCTAGTGCCGCCAGATGCATCACATTGATGGTCTTTTTCTTTGCCATCATGAGGCCGCGCATTTGGGGCAGTCGAGGCACATTAATACTATCACTGACCGTAACCACGGCGGGTAACTCCAGTTCAACAATTTCTGTTCCGGCATCACCCAAACGGGATACTTTAATGTGCTGGTCGTCCATCACTTCGATGGCAATTACATTACTGACGCAAGGCAATCCCAAATACTCTGCCAAAATGATTCCGGTTTGGCCGCTATCCGTATCCTGGGCTTGTTTGCCGGTGATGACAAGATCATAGTGTCCCTTTTCGAAAACTTTTTGCAATATTTTCGCAAAGATCGATGAATCTGCCTTATCCAATGCCGGATCATCAATATGAATTCCGCTATCAATTCCCATGGCATAGCATTTTCGGATAATATCGGTGTTGTCTCCGCCGCCGATGCTCACCAAGGTTGTTTCCGCTTTGCGATTTTCCTTGATCTGGACAGCGGCTTCCACCGCATTTTCATCCCAGGCGTTTATAACATATTGTAGCCCGTCTTCAACAATGGCGCCGTCCTTCAAGTGGATGTTCAATTCCACATCAACTACTTTTTTTACTGTTGTGAGTATTTTCAATTTGTCCTCCCAATTGTTTGGTTCGGTCGCTTTTAGATAAATGTATGATATCTACTATTAATTCAGATTCCTCAGCAGGAATGTCGAGCGTCATGTTTAGAAAACGCAAGGGACTCGGTTAAAACAAAAACTGCCTGGAGATACGATGTCGGGCAGAGCGTAAAACATTCCTTACAGTTATTGCACTCCTTAGAGGCGATTTCCGGAATGAAACTGATCTCTTTCGATATTCCTCTGTCAACAAATCCAACAG
>Ga0315268_10007066_pt1 | contig 11871 bp, 15 predicted proteins | sample C1_top_MG_FD_204535 | JGI IMG/M metagenome (GOLD analysis project Ga0315268, IMG submission 204535) | Sediment microbial communities from Yellowstone Lake, YNP, Wyoming, USA - C1_top | ecosystem: Environmental > Aquatic > Freshwater > Lake > Sediment | place: USA: Wyoming | collected 2017-08-01 | reverse complement strand
TTTTATCTCTTATTTTTGGGTCTCCATATAAATGATTTATGGATTCAAAATTCGTTTTGTGCGGGTGTACCGTCTTTTTTTCGCCTCTATTTTGACGAATAGGCTTATTCTGTTGAGGAAAGCCGTAACGATGTCATCTGTTAAGACGGTTTGTAGGTCGTTGCTGAGTTTTTTCATTTCGTTTCCGAATACTTTCCTCATTTTGGTTTGCAGCTGTTTTCGTTCTGTAGATGTCACGGTAATAGATTGCATGAGAGGCGTTTCTCCTACAATGCTTGTTTGATTGCTTTAGCGGGTTTGTATTTAACTAATTTATGAATTCTGAATCTATGTTCACGGTGGGGTCAGGGTCTGTTAGTATGGATGTGGGAAAACCTTTTTTGTTTTCGCAGAGTAGACCCTCTAGTCTTGTATATGATCCAAATAGGCTTGTTTGTGTTTCTGGTTGTGTTTTTGTTTTTGTATGGTGTTGTGGGTTGTGTTTGAGCGGTGTTGTGCGCACTTTCTATGTTGTTGAAAGTGACTTTTCATGTTGTCAAAAGTGATTTTTGTTGTTGCTAGAACGCGTTTTTCAAAATCGGGTTGAGTGCAGTTTTATGTTGGTTTGGGTGTTTGTTGGAATTGTGTTTTGATGTGTTTGTTTTTTAGGTAGATGGGTATGCCTATGTTGAGCAGTGCGAGTAGGAAGATGGTTGGGTTGGTTCCGAAGCTGTACACCCCAATCAAGGGTGCGATGCTTGGGAATGATATGCCAGTAAATGTGAGTAGCCCTGCGGTTTGGCTTAGTGGTTGAAGTTGAATTATTGCTCGCGCTTGTCCTGTCGTGAGGAGTTGGTTTACCAGTGTTTGGTAAATTGTGTGGAGTGTGACGCCGATGACGGGTGCGGGTGAAAGAAATATGGCGAGGATTCGGGCTTTGTTCCAGTGGAGTAGGAGTCCTGTGGCTAGGAAGAGGTTTACGATTCCTGCGGCAATTAGGTAGATGATTACTGCTGCTTGGGCAGGTGTGCGTCCAACGGGTCGGGCTATATCTGAGGGTATAGCTGGCGTGCGGATGGATAGTATGAGTACGACGTAGTCCATGAATGCTGTGGCGAAGCCTATGATTGCGAGTATCGGTATGCCCCATATTGGGAATTTGTATTCTAGAATACGCTTCATTAATAGTGAATGCGGGGTTGAGTTAGCTTAAGATTTGTGTGCGTAGTGCAATGAATGCTGCTCCAGCCACTGGGCGGAGTAGCCTCCCCCCTTTTCGAGTTGGGTTTGAGTCTGGTTTGTGGCGGTTATCTCACGTTGATGCTTCAGCGGTTTTCCAGCGCCTTCGCTATGCGCGGTGTGGATGGAGAAAAATGGGAGGGGAAAAAGGGCGGTTTTAGCTGAGGAGAACTTCTTTCAGGAGGCTCAGGTCTGTCAAGCTATTCATTTTTATCATCTTATCAGACACTGTGTAGAGCACATTGTCGATGTATAGTGCTCTTTTCACCCAGTAACTGCTGTTCCACTGTTCCACGTTGGTTCCTTGATGAGTGACGTTGCCTTTGAGTACGAATCCGTTAGTTAAGGATGTGTTGAAGACGTATTCGCCTTGCCAGTAGCCCGTGCTGTAATATGTGTCGCTTAGCCATGTTGCCCCATTGATTGAGATTGGCAGAGCTAGTAGCTGCTTTGATTTGTCGAATAGGAAGGCTTTGTGGTCGTAGAGTACGCTTGTGTCTGACCATGAGGCTTTGACGATGTACGGCGGTGCAGCCTCGGTTGGTGCTGTAACGTTCGTGACGTCGAAGAGTGACAGTTTGACGTTGTTGTCCTGTTTGCCCACGCCTATTATGTGGTTTTCATCGTAGGGGTGCAGATAGCCTGAGAACCCTGGAATTTTCAGGTAGCCCAAGACTTCTGGGGCTGTTGGATTGCTTAGGTCGATGACGAAGAAGGGGTCGATTTGTCTGAATGTGACTAGGTAAGCTCTGCTGCCCATGAATCTGACTGAGTATATGCGCTCGCCACGGGCTAGGTCTTCAAGTTTTCCAACTGTCCCTAAGCTCATGTTCAAGACGTAGAGGTTGTTCGTTGAGTCTGTGCCCCATCCAACTGTTGTGGCAACTCTAAAGTAGCCATTGTATTCATCCATGCTGAATTGGTTTAGAACGTAGCCGAGTACTGAGCCTTGAGCTTCAAATGCCACTTTCTCTCGGTCCAGCTTCACTCTGTAAATCAGGGTTTCTTCTCTGAATTCGCCGGTGTTTAATCGCATAAGCCACCAGTTCATGTTGGCAACGGTTAGGTACATGTTGTTTTGTGAAACGTACATTTGGGAGCCTGTGCCTGCGAGAAAGGTTTCGTGAGTTGGCTTTTGTGCATCGTTCTGGATGTTGACGGCGAGGATTGTCGTGAAATAGTAGGATACATCTGTGACGTTTATGTATCTTATTTCAGATGGCTGAATTTCTTTCGTTGTGCCGTCTGTCGTGACTTGTGGCAACATGATCGCTAGTTGAGTTTCGTTGCTGCTTGGTGGCTCTGGATACACTATTGGGCGTATCGCGGGCTGAACTATGCTGGCGTAAATGTAGTTGCCAATCATCCTTGACCCTGCCAACGTGCCGTTCATCGTGATTGCTCGAGTTAAAACTGGATTCGTTATGTCGGTGAGGTCGTAGACTTTGACGATTACTTCCTCGGTGTAGACGTATATGTAGTCTGCAACAGGTAGGGGCACAGCTTTGTAGACGGGGTATGAGTAATGGTTTCCTATGACGGCTAGTTTGTTTGCGTTGATGTAGATTTCTAGATTGTAGGTTTCGTTAAGGGTTATTTTTTGTATAAAGGTCGACTCTGAATGTGGGTCTGCGCTGATTATGTAGATGTTGCTGCCTGAAACCACGTAGAGGTAGTTTCCATCTGTTTTCACGATGTCTGCTTCACCCACGCCTGCAACTTGAACGTTAGTTGTTGAATATGCAGGGGCAGCCTTTAGGTCTCCGGCCAAATTGACTTCTTGGGCTCCTCTGAGGCCCATAAATTGAGGTTCTGAGGCGAATGTTTTGGCTTTGTCTATGTTGTTCTTGAGGAAACTTTCCATTTCACTGTAACTGGTGAAGGTTCTGAGCTGTGAAAACGTGGGTTGAATGATGGGTTGGATGCCGAAGTTGTAGGCAAAAGCTGCGAGCGTAAGGGCTATGAGCATCGCTGCAGTGCCATAAGTTATTGTTTTTCTCTTGACTTCTTTTTCCAACTTTTTTACACCTACACGATGAATGGAGCAGGCTGGCACTTTATACTAATCATTGGTACATTCTGTCCAGAAACTAGAACGTATGGTTCGGAAACGTCTAAAATGGTCGCAGCCGCCAGATTCGAACGGCTTCATACCAGAATATGATTGAAACCACGGCGCCAAAGACGGCGATGAAAATGTTTTCTCTGGTCCAACTCTGCACTAGCATGATGAGATATGCCAGATAGAATGTTGTGGAAAAGATGGCGTAAAAGAAATAACGCGGAAACAGGAGCCGTCCCAGTTTGACAAAGTGCCTTAGCACACCAATTTTCACTTCTCCAACTAATGCGTAGTCGCCGCCAACGTTCTGCTTCTCAACCAAACCCAAATTGCGCAACTGCTCCAAATGATGCTGTGCAACGCTGGGACTGCTATAATGTAGGGCTCGTTGAACTTCACGAACACTGACTGGACGACCATTCTTCAAAAGAAACCAGTAGACCCGCCAAGCCTTGCCACGCAGTTCGTACTCCAGCCGCGTTTCATCCTCAGAACTCAAGCTCAAATGGTAGTCCACTTCAAAGCAATTTCAATGGGCTGATGTATATAAATCCAATTTTTAGAACAAGGATTCCACGATTATTATGGGTTGGCTGTGGTTGTTGCTTTTTATTGTTTTGTGAGGTTTAGACCTCCCTCTTCAGGTTTCTGCATAGAATTTCTATGCACACACACAAATTCAACGATGGCTTGTTTATGCTTGGCATTCGTGTTCAATGAAGAATGTTAATTTAACCACTTGAATGCAACTGCTGTTAGAACACTGACTATCAGAGACCAAAATGCAATGTCTAAGATGAAAGATTCCCAAGAGAACCATCCAACTGTAGGTATTTCTGGATAGGCCACTGGTCCTGATTCTCCATGCCAGTTCAGAGGAAAACCATAGCCAATATTGGTTCTTCCTGGAATACTCTGTTCTTGCCTGTAGAGTCCTAAAATTAATGTAACGGTAGAACCAGAAGCAAGAATTACAAGAACAATCAAAAGAAGCTCTCTATTCATATTCATCATCACTCTAATTACTAGACTCAAGCCTTTAATGCTACGTTTTAGAACACCCCAGTACCAAAATAGAAAACAGCAAGTTTTCTTTGTTTATGCTTGGCATTCGTGTTCAATGAAGATATAAAGAAACAAGAGAGTTGTTGTGTGTTCAAGCTTTCTGTTTAGACTTCCATGCGTACCAGACAATCAGTGCTGTAGCTACGAATTGCACAATTCCGATTAGTATCAAACCAGCGAAATAAGCGGATTGTTCTGCCACATAGCCAATTGAAAAAATGAGCACGAAACCTGCAAAGACTATGCCTACGATGATGTTTGCCCAGCGATTTGTCGAATCCTTCAAGGTCAGGGACAGGAAAGCCATGATTGGCGGAATCATCGTCGTAATTGCTAATACCACCAACATTTCGGGTGTCGTTTCCGCAATGGCCTCCTCTATAAGACCTGGTATATATTGCTCCCCTATAGGTACGGCAATCATACCAAATTCGAAAACTATCCACAGCATTGCAATCTTCATCTTCCAATCTTCCAAGAACGCATCACCTCCTTACTCCATCAACAACAATGCATCGTATCATCCAAAGTTGCATTAACGATTTATGGAGAAATATTCTACTAGAAGACTTTTTCACAAGACATAAATTTAGTGAGACCATTCAAGGGCAATTCAATTGATACTTGAAAAACGTTGAGAAGCTGAGAACACAAACCTAATCTCGAAAACATTATGTTCGCTGAAGGATTTTTTCAGAAGTCCACTTGATGACTCTTCCAATTATGTAAGGAGTCACGATGATTGTAAATATGGTGTAGACTAAAGGTATCGCAACACTATTTGGGTAATCGTAACTCAAAACTGCCGAGGAACCTTGACTAAAGAATGCTATCGGAAACAATGCCACCCAACCAACTACGAGGAAAACGATCCCCGCAGCCCAGTACCTGAAAATACTCGGACTCTTTTCACTCAATTCTGACACCAAACCCACTATCCACTTATCAATCTCAAAATCCCATTTTGTATTATGACTTCTTAACAATTGTGTATGCATAGAAATTCTATCCCAAACCAAAGTGCCCGTGAGGTCCGTGCAGTTGTGCTTAGTTTTCCTTTCTTTCTTCCGATTGTCTCATTCTCTTCCATTCATACCGAAGAGTCGGGATTCCAAAAACAGTAGCAAGCATGAAAGTAGCAATAATTATGACTATGTATGTGAAACCAGCATGGGTTAGCGCCCAATCTTGATACATCCAGAAACCTATAATCTCTCCACTTGAAATAGCTGGTCCAAAACACGAGATGATGAATGATAAGGCTGAGAAAGCAAAGATCACTCTAAGAAAACGAATCCGTGTAGGAGCTTCGTCATATCCCCTGAACCAGTCTTTCAACCGAATGACCGTTTGGGACAACGCCTCAACTATACTATGAAGAAATGTTTAAGATCAGTGTTTCGGTTCAACTATGACCGTTTCTCGCGTCTTGAATCTTTCTGGTAAGTTGGATAGAAATTCAATCCCAAGCCCAAACGTGGCAAGCCTCATGTACCGCATTCGCAGATTATCTTACTGCTAAGGCAACAAAGGCCGGAACATTAGAGGTTTAGTATTCGTAGAATCCTTTTCTAGTTTTTATGCCCAACTGCCCATTCTTCACTTTCTCAACTAGGATTGAACATGGCTTGAATTTTTCACCAAACGCTTCGTACAGATGCTCCAGCACAGCCAATGCCACATCCAACCCAACAAAATCAGCCAGTCGGAAAGGACCGACAGGAAAATTCATGCCCAAAGTCACGGCTTTGTCCACGTCTTCCATCGTCGTCTTCTTCTCCTCAAACACCAACTGAACAGCTTCATTAAGCATAGGCAAAACCAAACGATTAACAATGAACCCAGGCGAATCCTTCACCGATACCGTTTCCTTGCCCAACCCACGCACAAAAGCATCAGCAGTTAGTCTAGTTTCCTCACTCGTCTGCTCACCCAACACAACTTCAACCAGCTTCATCGCATACGGCGGATTAAAAAAATGCAACCCAATAACCTTGTCCCCCCGCTTTGTAGCCCTCGCCATCTCACTAATACTCAAAGCAGACGTGTTCGAAGCCAAAATAGCATGCGTGGGGCAATTCGCGTCAAGCGTCCTAAAAACCTCCCTCTTAACATTGAGATTTTCATAAACCGCCTCTATGACTATGTCAGCATCCTTGGCAGCCTCAGCGATACTGGTAGTTCCCTTAACCTTCCCCATAACTTCCTCAGCCTCCTTAGGCGAAAACTTCCCCCGACCCACACCCTCAACAATCATCTGCCTAATTCGACCAATCCCCTTCTTCAACAATTCATCATTCACCTCTGCCAACGAGACATCGAACCCCTTCATGGCACAAATGTAAGCGATGCCTGAACCCATCGAGCCCGCACCAATCACAGTAACCTTCCTAGTCTCCAAATTTCACGCCCCCACACTAAACCTCTAGCATAACTGTAGTCACTAATCTGCCGAGCGCGAAGGCTTCGTGTCCTGCGCCCATGAGCACAAGTTCCCACGCTTTCATCACGTCGCCCATGCGCTTTCTTCCAGTGAAAACCTCAGAAACAGTCTTCGACGAGCCTTTGAAAGTCAAGTCGGGCGCTGGGTAAACGCCGTCTTTCACCTTCATCTTCCCATCTGCTACTACAAGATAGAACTGTTCGACATCAGTTTCAAACTGTATGACCTTTCCATGGTAATGGCCGATCCACTCTTTCATAATTCTTGTTCCATCACTGCTTCTATTTGCTTTCATGGCGACAGCTTCAAAAAACTTCTTGGCTACTGCGCTCACTGAGCTTCCACTCCCTCAACCCAGACTTTGACAGCTTCTAAAGCGGCTTTTTCAACATTGACGTGTGAGATGTTTCCGAATTTCTTTCTCACTGCCTGCAGGAATCGACTGTAAGAATCTTGTTCCATCAACAAATAGACTCTGCCCTTTCGGTTGTCGACAAGCGCCTGGGAAACGTACTTCGTGAACTTGAACGATTCATGCTCTATATCTTCGAGTTTGAGGTCGGGAAAGCCGAGCCATTCACCCGACGGCTGCTTCCGATATTTGGGCGCTGCTGTGCTCATTCTATTGTTTCACCTCTGTCATTTTAGCTAGATCTTCGCCCTTGACCTTGATCATACCTGTGAGGAAGGGCCACTGCACGATGAAATAGAGCCCGCTGCCTTCACGCCACCTACCCGTGTACACTCGCCCACCTACAACCGTGGCGAACTGCGACAGTATGATTTCACACGTGCGTTCGACTGGCAAGTTGCAGTTTTTAGCAATCTCCTGAATCTTCTGCCTGATTTCGGGGGTTAATTCTATGTTCATTTTGTTTTCTCTCCATCTTTTCTAAAGGCTAACCGCCGATATGGATTGCCCCAACGTTCAGAGTACATAACGCCTTCCATTGGAAAACGCGAAGGCCCCAACATTCGTTTTTCTTTCGGCACGCCTACGCACAAGACGCCGATTGGCTCCCATGTTCTCGGTACACCCAGTTTGTCACATAAGAGTTCCTTGTGTCGGTAGTCGGATATGGCCAACGCCATCCAACCGCAACCATAGCCCAAAGAATGCGCCACCAGCCACATCTGAAGCATACCCATTCCGACGACAACCGAACCAAACAAGTGCATGGCATACGGTAGATGCGCATCATGGATAAACTCTGAGCCAAAACCGATAATCACTGTGTCAGAATACTTTGGGTAAGTGAACAGAGAACCGTCTCGAATGTTCTCGAATTCAGTTGGCCTAGCATGATCAGGCAAGTACCATAATCTACCTGCAGTTAACTCGTACGGTTGAGCACCGAAAACTTGACGTGCAGTTTCCACCGAAACTTCAGCAATTAGATCTTTCATCTCTTGATCTTCACGAATGACAACGTAACGCCACATCTGCAAGTTCTCCGGCGAAGGCGCGTAGCGAGCCGCATCTAAAATCATCTCAATGTGTTCATCGGGGATACGTTGACTAGTAAACTCTCGTACGCTCCGCCTTGTTTTAATAGCCTCCAACAACTCCATACCGATTCCACTCCAGACAATCTGTTATTTCACAATTGCACTTATAGAATTAGTCATGTTGAGAAGCGTGGGATCATCGCGGCAGGAGAATAAACCGCAGAAGCAACCAAATTATGTCGCCGAACAAAAGCGCGATTATCAGACCAGCCGTTATGAAAATCAGCAAGGGCAAACCAGGCGTTACCCACACTCCGTCCTTGATTTTTCCCTCTTGCCCAGCTGAACGCAGTCTTGCTAGGATTGCCTCTTGCGTTTCATCTTTCGGAAAAAGAAGCAGGCGCCTCTCATCCACGCCAGTCTCTTTTGCCTTGATGTCTTCGATTGGAAAGACGTGTGCGTTCTTCTCTAATGTGGCAAGTTCAACCTTATAGCCAGTCACAAGAACTATGAGTTTTCGCCAAAGCGACTCGTTTTCAAACCCTTCAAAGAGTTTCCCACCTTTTCCAAACACCCAGAGCAAATTGCGCAGAAGTGCATAGACAACTGTTAAAGCTGCCAACAGAACCGCGTTGCTGAACACGGTAAGAGGCAGTATGGGTGAGAAAAAAGGAGGATGAGAAAATAGATCTGTTGGGTAGTACGGCAAGGCCAGGGCTAGACACATAAGCGCTTTAGCGTCGGCCCCTCCAAAAGCTCCCGCATAAAACAGGACAGTTGCTATACCAAAAGTCACCGTGAAGGAGAGAGCAAAAACGAGCAAAAGCTCCTGATGCAAGAAAACATACTGCACTGTGGTCAACGCAAAGGCTAAAGGCGCAAAAATCATCCACACTCTGTTGCTGACTTCACGATTTTTCCAGTCGCTCCAAGAGGCATAAGTCATTATAGTCAGTGAGAGAACAACCCGAGTCCCATCTAGCATCTCATTTAGTAGTACCTCATTTGCCAAAGCTGTTCACTTGGATTCTGCCTCTAAAACATTAGTAAATAGTGGGAACAGTTTAAAAAAGAGATAACTCGCGTTATGCGTTTTCTCAAAGGAAACTCTGCGAGCGGCGATGTTCTTGGTTTGGCTACGGGGCTTTTGCTGCAAATTGCAGGTATTGTCCAGCTTCGGTGACTAGCTTCCAATAGTAGGTTGTTCCAGATTGCCAACCGCCACCAGGCGTGTCCGTGACTACTGAGCCGCCCCAAGTCACTGTGAGAGTAGCATATTTTCCAGCTGCAACAACCTTGGAAGTTGGATCAACCGAGTATTCGCTTGAGCCCACTGAGGCGAGGTCGTTGAAGCCATTCTTGGACCAATAGACTGCGGCTAGTTTACCATCAGCTGTGCCAGTGTTCCGAATGACAATCTCAGTGAAGTTTCCACCAGCGCGGTGGTACCGAACGTTTTCCTGCACTAAAACTGCACCCGCCGTCGATGTGGTTGAAGTGGTAAAAGTCATGACCCAAGCGTAGGTGACGACAACAGCTGCCACTGCGATCACTATCAGCAATAGCGTTGCTAGAATCGGTGAGATACCTTTCTTTGATCTTAATATTTTATTCAAACACGAATTCACCTCTACTGCCAGAACCTTCTGCCTGCATGATATTTAACAAGTGTGAAAATAAAATCTGAATTGAAAATATCTCAGGTTACGCTATTTTTCTTGTTTACCCCTCGTTTCTTCGATTGCGAAAACATAGGGCGCCATTGGTGTTCTGACCTCCAGTTTGACCTCTAGGAGTTTTTCAAGAAATCCGCAAAGTGTCTCTGCATTGCTGATGAACGGTGCCTTAACAAGGAAGTAACGGTCTTTCAAGAAGAAGTCGCCGAAACCCTGAACACGCAACCGCTTGAAAACTTCATCCCACTTCTCACGCTTGGTGGTTTCAAGCCCAAGCGTGGCTTCCATGGAAATCCGAGCTGCCTCACCCATCTTATGTCCTGCTTCCCGCAGTTTGCTCTGAGGAACATACTGCATCAGAGTGTTGATAAACTCCACGTTTACAAAGGCTACACGGCTGACGCCCACATAGTATTCGCCCGGATACCGCCAATCGTAGATGCTCATGCTGCGGTAGATATCCAACATTTTGGAGATAAGCGGCTTGATGCCGGGCTCTCTGCCTTCTTTGATCAATGAGTCAATGTATTTGCGTTCCTCATCGTCTAGTATGATTGTAGTTCGCTTAACCGATTCCTTAGGCTCTTTAGGCGCTGCCATTTACTCGGACGCTCCTCTGCATATCTGGTATTCATTATGGCATACCTTATATGTTTTGCGATTCAACAAACCCTTATTAGTTTAGCCAAGAAATTGCATTCTGCCGATGATGAAACAGCCAAATCTGAAAACAGATGACGTAATTTTCCCTGGGGTATCGGAGGCACAACCCCACTAAAAAATCACAGAATTTGACGCTTCTTCAGTTCAGCCTTAAGGAGTCGAAAGTCTCCCTCCAACTTATCCCTGTATCTCGGATTGTGCAAAACCGACGCTGGATGATACATTGGAAAAACACTAACAGAAAAACCGAGAAAACTGACCTCGAAAACCTTTCCGCGAAACTCTGTTATGTTTTCGACTTTTTCTAAACCAGCCTCTGAAAAGATGTAGGCAGTTGAGTGTCGTCCAAGAGTGACAATTATCTCTGGCTGAATCAAACTGACTTGGCGATTAAGATATAGAGAGGTACATGTTGTCACCTCAAGTAGTCTCGGATCACGATTCTTAGGCGGCCGACACTTGACGATATTTGTTATGAACACGTTTCCCCTTAGTAATGTGATCCTCTCCAAGAGCTCATCTAGAACCTTGCCAGCTGCGCCGACAAAAGGCAAACCCTTAACGTCTTCCCAATAGCCTGGAGCTTCACCTACAAACATCACCGCCGCTTCAATGTTGCCCTCTCCAGGCACAGCGTTTCGGCGACCCTGCCAAAGCGGACACTTAACGCAAACTCTGACTTTTCTGGCTATTTTCTCCATTGATTGAGCCCTAGACAAGTGAACACTTCCTCGCTACTTATTTGTACAATGATTATTTAATAACTCGACCAGTTGAAGGAAGAAGTGAATCTTATGAAGATTCTTGAACGACGTTTTCACGAAAGGCATCCTACTGAGGTTGCAAAAGGACGAAACAGGTTTGTCTCCAAGTTCTCCAGATAATCATTATTTCGCCATGGTTTCGGCGATTTCTTTCACTGCAGAAATCAGAAGCTCGACTTCATTAAGCGTGTTGTAGAAGTAGGCTGAAGCTCTTACGGTGCCAGGTTTACAGATAACCGTTTTGGACAGCGGCTGTGCACAGTGATGACCAGAACGAACCATGATGTTAGCTGAAACATCCAGAGCCAAGGCAACATCGTGTGCGTTCAAATCACCCACGTTAAAGGGTATTATGCCAACTCTACGTTCAGGTTCAGGACCGTAGACTTCCACGTTGGGCAAACCAGTTAAACCGTCATACATCTTTTTAACGAGCACTTTCTCATAAGCTTCAATCTTGTCCATGCCAATCTTCACTAGATAGTCCACGGCGGCTCCGAGTCCAATAACCGCGGCAATGTCTGGCGTGCC
>Ga0315268_10007065_pt1 | contig 11872 bp, 10 predicted proteins | sample C1_top_MG_FD_204535 | JGI IMG/M metagenome (GOLD analysis project Ga0315268, IMG submission 204535) | Sediment microbial communities from Yellowstone Lake, YNP, Wyoming, USA - C1_top | ecosystem: Environmental > Aquatic > Freshwater > Lake > Sediment | place: USA: Wyoming | collected 2017-08-01 | reverse complement strand
AAATTCACCCACGTCCTCGAAAACCTGCTCGACAAACTGCGTAATGACGAAATCCAGGTCAGCGGTGAGCTCATCACCGCGCTACTCAAAGGCTGCGACCACATTACCGCCCTGCTCGACCGCGTCGATCAGGGGCATATGGATGAAGATCCGGCCCTGCAAAAATCCGGCGAAGGCACCGCTGACATCCTGCGCGCCTTTACTGGCGACGCAACGAGTGCCGCCGACAAAGCCAAAATGATGCCAGAGGCTACCACCGGCAGCGTCGAACGCACGGGCGGCGACACCACCATCAGCGACTGCTGGCACATTTCTATCCGCTTTGGCCGCGACGTCTTAAAGATGGGCATGGAGCCCCTGGCTTTCCTGCGCTACCTGCTCAATCTCGGCGAGATCGCCCATTTGGCCACGCTTTACGACGCCATGCCCCAGGCTGATGAGATGGATCCCGAGTGCTGCTACCTCGGCTTCGAAATTACCCTGCGCTCGCATGCCACCAAGGAGCAGATCGAAAACGTCTTCGCCTTCTGCCGCGACGACTGCGATCTCTACATCCTGCCGCCCCACAGCAAGGTAGTCGACTACCTTGGCCTGATCGAACACCTGCCCGAAGAAAGTATGCGGCTGGGCGAAATCCTCGTCAAATCCGGCGCCCTGACGCAGGAAGAACTCGAACAGGGCCTGCGCCGCCAGGTCGCTGCCACCAAGATCGCCGAGGCCACCGAGCAGATTGCCCCGCAACTCGGCGACATCCTCGTCGGCAAGAAGATGGTGCAGCCCGAGATCGTCGAGGCCGCCGCTGCCAAGCAAAAACAGGTCGCCGAAAAGAAATCTGCTGACGCGCGCCTGATCCGCGTGCAGGCCGACAAACTCGACCAACTCATCGATCTGGTGGGCGAACTGGTCATCGCCGGTGCTTCAGCCAACCTGCTGGCGCAAAAGAGCAAGCAGGGCAACCTGGTCGAGGCCACCTCGGTGCTCTCGCGACTCGTTGAAAACATTCGCGATTCCGCCCTGCAGTTACGCATGGTGCAGATCGGTGAAACCTTCAACCGCTTCAACCGCGTGGTGCGTGACACCTCGCGCGAACTGGGCAAAGACATCGACCTCATCATCACGGGTGCCGAGACAGAACTCGATAAATCAGTGGTCGAAAAGATCGGTGATCCGCTCATGCACTTGGTGCGCAATGCCTTGGATCACGGTATCGAACCCGCCGAAAAGCGCGCTGCCGCAGGCAAACCGGTCAAAGGCCGTGTCGAACTCAACGCCTTCCACGACTCGGGCAGTATCGTCATCGAGGTAGTGGATGACGGTGGCGGCCTGAATGCCGACCGAATCCAGGCCAAGGCCATCGAAAAGGGCATCATTCAGCCCGGCCAGACGCTCAGCGAGCAGGAAATCGTCAACCTGATATTCGAAGCTGGCTTCTCCACCATGGAGAAAGTCAGCAACCTTTCCGGCCGTGGCGTCGGCATGGATGTGGTCAAGCGCAACATCCAGGCGTTACGCGGCCAAGTCGATGTCAAAACCGAAATGGGCGTCGGCTCGCGCTTCATCATCCGCTTGCCGCTGACGCTGGCGATCATCGACGGCTTCCTCACCTCGGTCGGCGCCTATTCCTACGTTATCCCGCTCGACAGCGTGGTCGAATGCCTCGAGTTGCGCGACGATGCGACGCGCGGCCACATGCTCAACCTGCGCGGCGAGGTGCTGCCCTTCATCCGTCTACGCGAATTTTTCGATGTCGAAGGTGCTCCGCCGCAGCGTGAAAACGTCGTAGTCATCTCGGCGGGTGGCCGCAAGGCCGGTATCGTCGTCGACCAGTTGCTGGGTGAATTCCAGACCGTCATCAAACCGCTCGGTAGTCTCTTCAAACACCTGCGCGGCATCGGCGGTTCCACCATTCTCGGCAGCGGCGAAGTCGCCCTGATCCTCGATGTCCAGGCGCTCACGCAACTCGCCAGCCAGAGCGAAGAGCGCCGCCATCCGATTGGTGCACATGCCGCGCCGGCGCTCGAGGCCCGCTAGAAGATCATGGCATACGCCCTGCGCAAAGAAGACCTGCCGCATTACACCTACGCTGATTACGCGCAGTGGGAAGGTCGCTGGGAGTTGATCGACGGCGTGGCGTATGCGATGTCGCCATCGCCCACATTTACCCATCAGCGTGTCTATGGTGACCTACATGTTTTGCTGACAGAGGCACTGGCAGGTTGCCCGCATTGCCAACCCGTACAAGATTTTGACTGGAAGATCAACGAATCCACGGTGGTCTGCCCCGACAATCTGGTGATCTGTCACGAACCGGAAAACGAGAATTACCTGACGCGCGCCCCGGTGCTGATATTTGAAGTGCGCTCCCCCTCGACGGCCACCCAGGACGAAGGTGTCAAGTTCCATCTCTACGAAGCGGAGGGCGTTGCCTGGTATGTGCTGGTCAATCCGGATGAGCAGGTGTTAAAGATCTATCGCCTGCAAGACGGTCGTTACATCAAACAAGCCGATTTATCGCGCGAGCCCTTCGACTTCGACCTCGGCCCCTGTCGTTTCCCCCTGGATTTTTCGCGCCTGTGGCGCAAGCAGGGGAGAGCATCGCATGAACGTATTTGAAGCCGTCGCTCCGATCATGAATCATCGCCTCGCGCTCGAAGATGCGAGTCTGCCTATGCGTGCCGAACAAGCACGGGTAATCGTGCTATGGGACGACAATCAAACAATCGACCGCCACGTACCGCCACCTGCACTCGCAGGTCTCGGGATTGAAAAAGCTGACATCTGGTTCAACTGCAGGTCGATAAACATAAAACTCACTGATGGCGGCCTGCCCGCTCATGCCGCCGCGCGCATGCGTAGCGTGTTCGCCAGCCACCCCAACATCGAACAGGTCATTCTGTTCGGCTCGCGCGCCAAGGGTAACGCCAAGCCTGCTTCGGATATCGACCTCGCCCTCACCGGCCCGATCGACTTCAGCGAGTTGGGCTCTATCGACTGGGAACTCGACGACCTGCTGCTGCCTTGGGAAATCGACCTCGTTCAACTCGAGTCCCTATCGAACCCTGACCTGCGCGAGCACATTGCTCGCGTGGGCCAGACTTTTTACGCACCGCTGGCGCTTGCGGCATGAAACACGCCGTCTCGCCAGCGCCGACTTTTGTTGTTGATTCAGCCACTTCCGCCTGACAAAGGAGTTATCCATGTTCAAGAATCTCAAAATCGGCGTCCGCCTCGGCATCGGCTTCGGCCTGATGGTGCTGCTGCTCGTCATCATTTCGGCGATAGCCTATCTGCGGGTCGGCCAGTTGAATCATGAAATCGAGAACATGGTGAATGACAAGTTCCCGAAAACCGAACTCGCCAACACAGCCCTTGGCCACATCAACGTCACGGCGCGCGCGATCCGCAATGCCATGCTGGTCAAGACGCCCGAAGCCGCGCAGCAGGAACTTGACCGCCTGATGGCCGCTCGCAAGGCAACTGCCGAAGTCTTCGAGAAGCTGGAAAAAATGATCACCTCCGAGGAATGCAAGAAGGTCTTCGCCAAAACGATGGAGCTACGCAAGATCGCCGTGGCCGACCAGAACCAGACCCTCGAAGCCCTCAAGGCCGGCAAGAAGGATGAAGCTGTTGATTTGCTTGTCAACAAGGTGCGCAAGTCGCAGGGCGACTACATCGCATCGGTGGGTGATTTGATCAAATTCCAGTCCGAACTGATGGTTAAATCCGGGAAAGCGGCGGACGAACTCGCCAATGCGACACAAACCCTGATGCTGACCCTTTCCATTGCCGCCATCCTGATCGCCATCGGCTTCGGCTTCTGGGTCACCATCAGCATCACTCGTCCGATCTCTGCAGCCGCCGCCGCCGCCAACGAGTTGGCCGAAGGCAACCTGACGATCAAGATCAAGTCGGACAGCAAGGACGAAACCGGCCAGTTGATGGCCGCCATGGAAGCCATGGTCGGCAAGTTGACGCAGATCATCAGCGAGGTGAATGTCGCCTCCGATGCGCTGAACAATGCGGCCGGCCAGGTCTCCGAAACGGCGCAATCCTTGTCGCAATCCAGTTCCGAGCAGGCCGCATCGGTCGAAGAGACCACCGCCAGCATTGAAGAGATGACCGCATCGATCACGCAGAACACCGAGAACGCCAAGGTCACTAACGGCATGGCCAACAAGTCGGCCGCCGAAGCCACCGAAGGCGGCCAGGCGGTGAATGACACCGTCGAAGCCATGAAGCAGATCGCCCAGAAGATCGGCATCATCGACGACATCGCCTACCAGACCAACCTGCTGGCGCTCAACGCTGCCATCGAAGCCGCCCGCGCCGGCGAACACGGTAAGGGTTTCGCCGTCGTCGCCGCCGAAGTGCGCAAGCTGGCCGAACGTTCGCAAGTTGCTGCCCAGGAAATCGGCCAGGTCGCCTCCTCCTCGGTCAAACTCGCCGAACGCGCCGGCCATCTGCTCAGCGAAATGGTGCCGAGCATCAAAAAGACCTCCGACCTCGTCGAGGAAATCGCCGCAGCGAGCCAGGAACAAAGCGCCGGCGTCGGCCAGATCAACGGCGCGATGGGGCAACTCAACAAGGCCACCCAGCAAAACGCGTCAGCCTCCGAGGAGTTGGCAGCCACCGCCGAAGAAATGGGCGGCCAGGCCGCGCAGTTACAGGATCTCATGTCCTTCTTCCGCCTCGACAATTCAGGCAAAAAAGTCGGCGCTGGCGGGACGGCGAAGAAAACCGCTACCCGGCCTGCCCCTGCCCAACGCGCCACTGGCAAGAGCTTCAGGGCCAGCGCGGCTGAAGAGCAGGACTTCGAACGCTTCTGAGCGGGGAGAGGTCAATGAGCCAACTCGTCAAGTCACCCAATAGTGCAGTGGCTGCCGCCAAGAGCAACACCGGCGGCGGCGATACCCATCAATACCTCACCTTCACGCTTGGCAGCGAAATGTTCGCCGTCGGCATCCTCAACGTGAAGGAGATCATCGAATACGGCAATCTCACCGAGATTCCGATGATGCCGACCTTCATTCGTGGCGTCATCAACCTGCGTGGTGCGGTCGTTCCGGTGGTCGATCTGGCCGCCCGTTTCGGCGGCAAGATCAGCGCTGTGCAGCGCCGCACCTGCATCGTCATCGTCGAGATTACCCAGGAAGATGCCAAGCACGATATCGGCATCATGGTTGATGCCGTTTCTGAAGTGCTGGAAATCCGGGCCAACGAGATTGAACCCCCGCCGTCCTTCGGCGCCAAGATCCGCGCCGACTTCATCGCCGGCATGGGCAAGGTCAATCAGAAGTTCGTCATCATCCTTGAAATCCAGAAGGTTCTCTCCGTCGATGAAATGGCCATTCTCGCCGACGTCTCGCAATCCAATCCGGAAATGCTGGCCGAGGCTTAAACAGAACATCACTCAGGGGAACACATCATGAAAAACCTCAAAATCGGCATCCGCCTTGGCATCGGTTTCGCCATCACGTTGTGCTTGCTAATCGCCATCTCCGTGGTCAGCTATACGCGACTGGTTACCCTCAACACTGAAATTGAAGGCATGGTCGAGGACAAGTTCCCCAAAACTGTGATGGCCAATGACGTCATCGATTCCATCAACGGCATCGCCCGCCTGTTGCGCAATGCCTACATCTACTCGGGCGAAGAGCAAAAGAAGGCGCTCGACCAGATTCCGCCGGAACGCAAGAAGATCTCCGATAACCTCGAAAAGCTCGACAAGCTGATCACCTCCGACAAGGGCAAGGAGGTGCTCAAGACGGTGCAAACCGCCCGCGCGGCCTATGTCGCCGATCAGGACAAGTTCCTCGAATTGCTCAAGGCCGACAAAAAAGCAGAAATCGTCACCCTGATGCAAACCGGCTTGCGCAAGACCCAGTCGGAATACCTGAAGTCGGTGAACGAACTGATCGACCTCCAGACCGAGCTGATGAACAAAGCCGGCAAGAACGCCGACGAGATGGTCGGCGCCGCCCAGCGGCTGATCCTGATCCTGAGCATCGTTGCCCTGGCCTTCTCGATCCTCGTCGCCTGGTTCATTACCCGCAGCATCACTCGCCCCGTTTCCGAAGCCGCCGCCGCTGCCAGTGAGTTGGCCGAAGGCAACCTGACGATCAAGATCAAGTCAGAGAGCAAGGATGAAACCGGCCAGTTGATGGCCGCCATGGAAGCCATGGTCGCCAAGCTCACCCAGATCATCAGCGAAGTGAATGTCGCTTCCGATGCGTTGAACAATGCGGCCGGCCAGGTCTCGCAGACGGCGCAATCCTTGTCGCAGTCGAGTTCCGAACAAGCCGCCTCGGTCGAAGAAACCACGGCCAGCATCGAAGAGATGACTGCCAGCATCACGCAGAACACAGAGAACGCCAAGGTCACCAACGGCATGGCCAACAAGTCGGCCGCCGAAGCCACCGAAGGCGGCCAGGCGGTGAATAACACCGTCGATGCCATGAAGCAGATTGCCAGCAAGATTGGCATCATTGATGACATTGCCTACCAGACCAACCTGCTGGCCTTGAACGCCGCTATTGAGGCGGCCCGCGCCGGCGAACACGGCAAGGGTTTCGCGGTCGTCGCTGCCGAAGTGCGCAAGCTGGCCGAACGCAGCCAGGTTGCCGCGCAGGAGATCGGGCAACTCGCCGGCTCTAGCGTAAAAATGGCCGAGCAAGCCGGCAAGCTGCTCGACGAAATGGTGCCCTCGATCAAGAAGACCTCCGACCTCGTTGAAGAGATCGCCGCCGCCTCGCAAGAGCAAAGCGCCGGCGTTGGCCAAATCAACAGTGCGATGGGACAGCTCAATAAGGCCACCCAGCAAAACGCGTCAGCCTCCGAGGAGCTGGCCGCCACCGCCGAAGAAATGGGCGGTCAGGCCGCGCAGTTGCAGGATCTCATGTCCTTCTTCCGCCTCGATACCTCGCCCCGAAAAGTCGGCGCTGGCGGGACGGCAAAAGCCGCCCGCCCTGCCGCTGCTGCCCCCCGTGCCAGTGCCAAGTCCTTCAAGGCATCCGCCGACGAGCAGGATTTCGAACGCTTCTGAGGAGCTGCCATGAGCCAACTCGTCAAGGCGTCAAACAGCGCTGTCACTGCCGCCAAGAGCAACACCGGCGGCGGTGACACCCATCAATACCTCACCTTCACGCTCGGCAGCGAGATGTTCGCCGTCGGCATCCTCAACGTCAAGGAAATCATCGAATACGGCAATCTCACCGAGATTCCGATGATGCCTGCCTTCATTCGCGGCGTCATCAACCTGCGCGGCGCGGTCGTGCCGGTCGTCGATCTCGCTGCCCGCTTCGGCGGCAAGGTCAGCGACGTACAGCGCCGCACCTGCATCGTCATCGTCGAGATTACCCAGGAAGATGCCAAGCACGATATCGGCATCATGGTCGATGCCGTTTCTGAAGTGCTGGAAATCGGCGTTGCCGAAATCGAACCCCCGCCCTCCTTCGGCGCAAAAATTCGCGCCGACTTCATCGCCGGCATGGGTAAGGTCAATCAGAAGTTCGTCATCATCCTCGAAATTCAGAAAGTCCTCTCTGTCGACGAAATGGCCATGCTCGCCGATGTCTCGCAAAGCAATCCGGAAGCGCTGGCTGCCGCTTAGTTTAACTTCACGCAATCGAGATTTACCATGTTCAAAAACCTAAAGATTGGCGTACGCCTGGGCATTGGCTTCCTGTTTGTCCAGGTGCTGATGCTGACACTGGGCATCATCGCCTACACGCGTTTCGACACCCTCGATGAAGGTACTGAACTACTGATCAACGACCGCTACCCGAAGACCGTGGCGGCCAACAAGATCATCGGTGGAATCAACATCACGGCACGTGGCCTACGCAACCTGCTGCTCGACAGCAACGCCGAGCGCAACAAGGCAGAGTTGAACCGCATCGCCGAGCAACGCAAGCTGATCGATGATGCACTGGCCGCACTCGACAAAAGTATCAAGTCAGATAAGGGGCGGGAGCTTCTGAAAAAGATCGTGGATTCGAGGGCAGCCTACCGGACACCCCAGGGCAAGGTTCTGGAACTGGTGAGCGCAGGCAAGCGCGAGGCCGCTACCGAGATCCTGCTGACGGAAGTGCGCGCGGTGCAGGCCGAGTACATCAAGGCCGTCGAAACGCTGATCACCTTCCAGGACGATCTGATGCGAAAAACCGGCAACGAGGCCGACGATTTGATTGGGAAAACCAAAACCCTCATCATCAGCATGATCATCGCCGCCTTCGTGCTCGGCACGCTGTTCGCTTGGTGGGTCACACGCAGCATCACTCGACCGCTTAATGAAGCTGTAGACGTAGCCAACCGCCTGGCCGAGGGTGATTTAACCGTGAAGATCGAGGCCGACTCGAAAGATGAAACCGGACAACTGAAGCTCGCCATGCACAACATGCTCGGCAAGCTCGCACAGATCATCGGCGAGGTGACGACGACCGCCGATGCGATCAACAATGCTGCCGGCCAGGTCTCGCAAACGGCACAGAGCTTGTCGCAGTCTTCCAGTGAGCAGGCCGCTTCAGTAGAAGAAACCACCGCATCGATCGAGCAGATGACGGCGAGCATCAGCCAGAACACCGAGAACGCGAAAGTCACCGACGGCATGGCGACACAATCATCGCAACAGGCGGTCGAGGGTGGTTCGGCCGTGAAGGAGACCGTCGATGCCATGAAGCAGATCGCCAGCAAGATCGGCATCGTCGACGATATTGCCTACCAGACCAACCTGCTGGCCTTGAACGCCGCTATTGAGGCGGCCCGCGCCGGCGAACACGGCAAGGGTTTCGCCGTGGTGGCTGCGGAAGTGCGCAAACTCGCCGAACGCTCTCAGGTTGCCGCCCAGGAAATCAGCCAGGTTGCGACATCTTCGGTCAAACTGGCCGAGAAGGCCGGATCGCTGCTCGACGAGATGGTGCCAACGATTCGCAAGACCTCCGATCTTGTGCAGGAAATCGCTGCCGCATCCAAAGAACAAAGTGCCGGCGTCGGCCAGATCAACGGTGCCATGGGCCAACTCAACAAGGCAACCCAGCAAAACGCGTCGGCCTCTGAAGAGTTGGCCGCCACCGCCGAGGAAATGAGCGGCCAATCCGCGCAATTGCAGGATCTGATGGCTTTCTTCAAACTGAAAAAGTAGAAAGAAAGTCGGCTTTCGCAGGACGGCAAGCGAGTAGACTGTCGCCTTGCCTCGACCCAATGCCTCAAACATGGCTACTAGCGACAACTCCCACATCACCGACGCCGAATTTGCGCAGTTCCAGCGCCTGATCTACCAGATCGCCGGCATTAGTCTCGCTGATTCAAAAAAGGTGCTGCTGGTCGGTCGCCTCGGCAAGCGGCTGAAGGCGCTCAACCTGGGTACTTTCGCCGAATATTACCGCTACGTCTCGAGTGGCAACGATCCCGGCGAACGGCAGACCATGGTGGATCTGCTCACCACCAACGAAACCTACTTTTTCCGCGAAGAAGCGCACTTCGATTTCCTGCGCCAGGTGGTCATCCCCCAGCATCCACCGGGGCAGTCGCTGGACATCTGGAGTGGCGCCTCCTCAACCGGCGAAGAAATCTACACCTTGTGCATGGTGCTGGCCGACGAAATGGGCGCTACCGGCCAGTGGACCATTCTCGGGTCGGACATCAGCACCCATGTGCTGAGCATCGCCCAGCGTGGCCAATACTGGCTCGACCGCACCCGCGGACTCCCTCAAGAGTATCTACGTAAGTATTGTCTGAAGGGGGTACGTGCCCAGGAAGGTAGTTTCATCATCGATCCGGCCTTGCGCCGCCATACGCGCTTCATGCAGGTCAACCTCAACACCACCCTGCCGGAAATCGGTAAGTTCCACGTCATCTTCCTGCGCAACGTGATGATCTACTTCGACAACGAGACCAAGCGCAAGGTGGTCGCGCGCCTCGTCGAGAAACTACGCCCCGGTGGCTACTTCATCGTCGGCCATTCCGAAAGCCTCAACGGCATCAACGAAACGGTGAAGCCGATCAAGCCCACCGTTTATCGCTTACCCGCATAAGCCATGGCAAAAATCAAAGTCATTGTCGTCGACGATTCGGCGGTGGTTCGTCAGGTGAACCGGGAAACCCTGGAAAGAGAAGCCGACATCGAGGTCATCGCCGCCGTTGCCGATCCACTCTATGCGCTGGAAAAGATGAAGCTCAACTGGCCGGACGTGATCGTCACGGACATCGAGATGCCGCGCATGGATGGCATCACCTTCCTCAAGAAGATCATGGCTGAGCATCCGACACCGACCGTGGTCTGCTCCTCGCTTGCCGAAAAAGGCGCAGCGGCAACGATGGAAGCGCTGGCCGCCGGTGCGCTGTCGATCATCACCAAGCCGAAGATGGGCGTAAAGCAGTTCCTGCAGGAAGCCGGCGACGACATCGTCAGTGCCGTGCGCGCCGCGGCACGCGCCAACATGCGCCGCGTCCATCCGGGTGCTGCGCAGCCGACAACGCTGAGCCCGAAACTGACAGCTGACGCCATGCTGGCTGCACAGGCAGCCAGTTCACGCGCCATGGCCAACACGACCGACAAGGTTGTCGCCATCGGCACATCCACCGGCGGCACGCAAGCGCTCGAGGCCGTGCTGACCAAGTTGCCGGCCGTGACCACCGGCATCGTCATCGTCCAGCATATGCCGGAAAAGTTCACTGCGATGTTCGCCGAGCGCCTGAATAGTCTCTGCGCCATCGAGGTACTCGAAGCGAAGGACGGGGACCGCGTGTTGCCCGGCCGCGCGCTGATCGCCCCCGGCGGCCGTCACATGATGCTAAAGCGCAGCGGCGCGCAGTATTACGTTGCCGTCGCCGATGGCCCAGTAGTCAATCGCCACAAACCTTCGGTCGATGTGCTGTTTCGTTCGGTGGCGCAGATCGCCGGGCGCAACGCGTTGGGCGTGATCATGACCGGCATGGGCGACGACGGCGCGCGCGGCATGAAGGAAATGCACGATGCCGGCGCCCAAACCGTCGCCGAAGACGAATCGACCTGCGTGGTATTCGGCATGCCAAAAGTGGCCATCGACATGGGCGGCGTGGACAAGATCGTGCCGCTCGACCGCATTCCGCAAGAAATCATTACGTACGGACGCTGATACATGCCTCCCTCGACTTCCGGCAAGGATCTGGAACGCCTCGCACTGAACATCAACCCCGGCGGCTGGTCGGTGCAAACCGATCGTCCCATCGCCACCCTGCTCGGCTCGTGTGTGGCGGTGATTTTCTACGACCCGAAACTCAGGCTGGCGGGCATGAACCACTTTCTGTTACCGAGCCGTGCCAGCGCCAAACAGGCCGATGAAGACATCGTGCTGAATGGCGACTACGCCATGGAAGTCTTGCGCAATGCCATGTATGCCAAAGGTGCGCAAAGCAGCCGACTGGTGGCCAAGGCTTTCGGCGGAGGCAACATCGTCAGTTCCATCCAGATGGCGATTGGTGCGCGCAATGCCGAATTTGCCCGTGACTGGCTCGAGCGCGAGAGTATCCCGCTGGTCGCCTCGGATTTCGGCGGCGCCTGGTCGCGCAAGGTAATCGTTGATCCGGTCAGTGGCGACGCCTTCTGCCGCCGTAACCCGATCAACCAGCCAGACGTGCAGGCGATGGTCAGGGCGGAAAGCGATTACGAAAAATCACTGATCGTTCCGAAGAAGCCTTCTCCCAGCCAAGGCAAGAGGATCGAACTTTTCTGAACGCTTACATTCCGGAAAGCTTAATTTTCAACGACAGATCGGTCTTCGAATCGGCATGGTGCAAGGCATCTTCACGTGAAATCTTGCCATCCTGGTAGAGTTTGAAAAGACAATCATCAAACAGCAGCATGCCTTCTTCAGCACCTTTTTTGATGGCATTT
>Ga0315268_10007064_pt1 | contig 11875 bp, 7 predicted proteins | sample C1_top_MG_FD_204535 | JGI IMG/M metagenome (GOLD analysis project Ga0315268, IMG submission 204535) | Sediment microbial communities from Yellowstone Lake, YNP, Wyoming, USA - C1_top | ecosystem: Environmental > Aquatic > Freshwater > Lake > Sediment | place: USA: Wyoming | collected 2017-08-01 | reverse complement strand
GGCTTTACCAACACCCAGTTGTGACCAACCTCGTCCTTCAATTTCGTGTTGTTGCTGAACTTGAGCGTGATCTTGGCGCCAGCCGGCGCTGCTAACGTTTCCTTGTCATACTTGAACTCGGCGGCCCCAGTTGCGGTGCCAATCTCAAACAACACGGCGCCAGACGCAACAGACTGGGCCGGGTTAGGCTCAAGGCTGGTTGCAGCGGGCTGCGCTGGCGCGGAGGCAGGGCTGGTCGCGGTAGGCTGGGCTGGCCCAGCGGCGCCGCCGCCGCACGCGACCAACACCACACATCCGACAGCCAGGCTGATCACTTGCAGGAAACTGCGTCGGATAAAGCTCCAGGTCAAAATCTTCAACATCTTTCATTTCTCCTATGTCAAGAACTATCCGCCCTATACGCACATCCGTGCGAATCCCTTGATGATGCTTCTTTGCTTTTTTGATTGTTCCGGTGTAGTCGTCGTTCGACGCACTCTAATTAACTATCAGAACTAGCCGGTTTGGTTCGCCGGCGGCTGCGCAGCAGTACGGTGCCTACTATCAACGAGGCAGGAATTATTATCGCAACAGGCAGCACGCCGCCGGGATTGGTATCGTTAGACGGCTTTACGATGACGTGGATACCCGTGCTGGAAATTGTCTGACTAGTGGCGTCTGCACTGGCAGGTGTGGGGATGACCGTCATGTACACCATATAGTTGCCCTCCATAATCGTATTGACGACCCAGGACTGTTTGGCGGACTTGCCTGCTGCCAGAGGGTCTACCGCTTGACTCCGCTCCGGCGACCAGTCCTCCGGGTCAACTGGATCTCCGGACCCGATTTTAATGATGTTCATAGACACGTGAAGTGGGGCAGATGCTTGCGTACTGTTATTGGTCACCACCGTATTGAACTCGATCTTGTCTCCCGTCTTCGTCGTCTTGTGATCCAGGTCAACGGAGATCTGCAAGGGTTGTTCAGAGGCTAGGGACGCTGCCGCATGGAGAGGCACAGCTGCACCCACAGAAACTACAAGGCAGGCAATGAGCGACAAGCCGGCAATACTACGTCGAGGCACGCTCAGACGAGGCAGGACCAGGTGTGGTGTTCTTCCCTCAAGACGGAGTCGTGGAGCGGCATACAGGAAGAGCAGTCCAGTGACAACGGCGGCGGACAGAATCGCCGCCACAGCGTAGGATGACTGTTCTGGCACCGTCCGATTATTCACCAGGACCTTTTCAAGGAACGCGCTGGTGGCTTGCATCGGGTTCAGTTGCTGAATAGCGTATCCCAAATCTCCCTTCTGGGCCGCCCCGGGCCATAACGTCGGAATGAGGAAGAGGAGGTAGACGAGCAAGCTCACGAACAAGCTGATCCTGTTAGAGTTCGACCAAACGCTAACCAGCATCCCAAAGCCAGTGAAGGCTACTGCCAATAAGCTCCCCATTATGGTGCCCAAGAGCAAAGCCTGACCCAAGACAGGATCGCCCTGAGACAGCACTGCCATGTAGGGGACGGAAAGGACCATCGCCACGGGCCAGGGCGACAGCGCGGCGAGGAACTTGCCGAGCACAATCTGGCGGCGACTCGTCGGCGTGAGAAGCAGCGCTTCAAGAGTAGCTCGTTCCCGCTCGCCACTGATGCTATCCGCGCCAACGATGAGGCCGATGAACAGACTGAAAGAGATAGTAGACTGGAGCGCGATGAACACGATTTCCGGCGGGGGAATCAGATCTATCTGACTTGCGGTTTCTTGCATAACGGATGTGACGGACATCATGACGCTGAACAGGATGAGGAGGATAAGCACTCGCCCCCCCAGCCACAGCTCGGTGAATTCCTGCTTGAACACCAGCCACCACACAGGCGACGCTGAACCTCGCGGCACAGCCCGGCGGTCAACTCGACTGCCGTTAATGGTTATTGGGTTATTCATTCGATTGCCTCCATACGGTTCCATATCGGCCGGATCATGCTCGCTCCTTCTCCTTCAAGACGGAGACGTGGAGCAGCAACTAGAAAGAGCAGTCCAAGGATAAGCGCGGTAACCACAGCAGACCCTGCAAGAAAGATCCACACTTGGCCCATTGGCCCTGGATCAACGGCCGACCCCACCTGAGGTTGGCTATTCACGAGGGTTTTTTGCAGAAATTGATTGGTGGCCTCCACCGGGTCAACTGTCTGGATAAAGGTCAGCGCAGGTGTGGCCTGGACTTGACCGGGGAGTTGTGACGGAAGGAGGCAAAGGAGGTAGATGAGCAGGCTCACGAACAAGCTGATCTTGTTAGAGTTCGACCAGATGCTCACGAGCATCCCAAGGCCGGTGAAGGCTATTGCCAGTAAGCTGCCCGTTAGGGCGCCCCAGAGCAAAGCCGAACCCAAGACAGCATCGCCCTGGGACAGCGTTACCATGTAGGGGATGGAAAGGACCATCGCTGCAGGCCAGGGTGACAATGCGGCGAGGAACTTGCCGGCTACAATCTGCCGGCGACTGGTCGGCGTGAGAAGCAGCGCTTCAAGGGTCGCTCGCTCCCGCTCGCCGGTGATGCTTTCGGCGGCGATGACCAGGCCGATGAACAGGCCGAAAGTGATAGCAGCCTGTAGCGTTATAAGCTCCATGAGCTTTGGGGGAGTCAGACTCAGTTCATTGTTCGTCGCCAGCAGGAACGCCATGATGGACATTAGAACGCTGAACAAGATGAGGAAGTTGAGCACTCGCCCCCCCAGCCACAGCTCGGTGAGTTCCTGCTTGAACACCAGCCACCACACTAGAGAGGTTGAACCTGATGGTTCAGCCCGGCTTTCAACTCGACTGCCGTTAACGGCTTGCGGGTCATTCATTCGATTGCCTCCGCGGTCAGTTGAAGGAAAACATCCTGTAACCGGCCGCCAGCGGCCTCAAAGCCTCGAATGGGAATCTGGGCGCGGATAAGGGCCTCCAGGATTTTGTTCTTGTTGTGAGCTTCCTCCGCAGAGTCTCCGTTAGCCCCATCCCCGAGTTCCGCTACCAGCCAACCCGCCGTTACGTCTGCAGGAGTCACTTGCTGAACGTCCGGCATCGCCTCTAGGACTTGCTGGGCTTGCGCAACCGAAGGTGACGGGACGCGGATTCGGACAGTGTTTCGGTGGTTGGCGTTGAGCTGGGTCTGCCCAATGACTTCGGCCACCGTCCCTTTTGCAACGACCCGGCCCAAGTTCATGATGACCACGTCGTCGCAAATACCTTCAATCTCCGACAAGAGGTGGCTGCTCAAAACGACGCCGGCATTGCGCTCTCGCGCAATGTGCTGAATCATCGAGAGTAGCTCCTGTTGTCCACGAGGGTCCAGGCCCAGGGTAGGTTCGTCAAGAAAGACGATCTTGGGATCGTTGACGAGCGCGCGCGCGATCCCCAGCCTTTGCCGCATCCCGTGGCTGTACGTGCCAATGAGAGAGTCTGCCCTGTGCTGCATCCCTACGTCTTGAAGAAGCGCCATACCGACCCTTTTGGCTTCAGCCGCTGTTCGCCCGTAGAGCTGACCAAAATAAGTCAAGTACGCGATGGCCGTGATTTGCTTGGGTAACCCCAAGCCCTCCGGCAGAACCCCGATCTTGCGGCGGATTCGCTCAGGATATTGGGAGCTGATGCCGTCCACGAAAAAGCGTCCTGAAGTAGGCTCCAGCATTGTCGTCAAGATGCGGATGGACGTCGTTTTCCCCGCCCCATTCGGACCGAGAAAGCCCATGACACGTCCAGCCGACAAGTTGAACGATAATTTCCGCAGAGCTACTCTGTCTCCATAGGACATGTGCAGATCTTCTGCCAACAATAGTGTCGCAGGCTCTGCGGCAGATGTCTTCGAACCATTGTTTTGATTCATGGCACAAATCTCCTTTCTTGAATCATGACACGAACTTCTTGTCACTCAGGTAAGGCAGCGACGCAGAAGCGTGTGCTAGTTCGCAGGCGCCATCTGCTCTGCCGGCGGCGTTTGGGCATATACTTCCTTACTGTTCTCGTAGGCGCTCTTTTCCAATTCCAGCGCCTTGGCGCGGACCTCCGCCAGAGCCCCTGGGCTGAGCTGCTCAATCTTGGTCAGCTGCAGAGTCTCTTTGGTTTTTTCACCTCCGCCTCTCCAGCCGACTTGAATATTGCCCACGCCGCGAGCATAGTACTTGAGCTGTACGGCGCCCGGTTCACCCTGGCTGGTCTCGGCGACCACCAGAACATCCTCGTAGCAGCCCACGGCGACACAGGTCTTTTGTCCCATCTGGTCCACCTGCCCAACATCGGTCCAGTTGACCGCTGGCCCCCACCCTTCCGAGTAGCTGGGCGTCCCAACCTGCGGATTTGCCTTCATCATGATTCCGGCCTTGGCATCTTTTATTCCTTGGAGCCAGGCTGGCGCCTCGACGAGCTTCCCATTCTCATAGGCTTCTGGGTACTCGCCCATGTACCAGACATTGCCGTCCTTGTCCTGCGCGTAAAAGGCAAGCTCCGCCTCCGCCAGTTGGTCCGCGCTATAGTCCTGATCCCAAGTGACCAGCGCGCGCACGCCTCCGATCACCTTGGTCAGGTCGGTGACGTTGACCACGATGCGATGGGGAAGGAGATTGCCGCTATCATCAACCGATTGCCCCTCGTATGTGTACCGCGTCCCCGGCTTTAGCGGCAGCCATGTGTTGGTGATGTTATTCGAATGGTCGAAATTTGACGGGTCGAAACTCGCCGACTGCGTCACGGCGGCCTCAGTTGTGGCGGTCGCCGCCGCAGTGGGCACACTGGCTACGGTCGGTACCCGCGCATTCGTAGGCTCAGGCGCTTGCGTCGGCTGAACCGGGGCCGGCTGTGGCGTCGGCGGGGTCGCGGCTGTCGGCCCAGCGCATGCCGAAACCGTAATCATCACAAGAACTACAACTGCCATAGAGACAACATCAAGATATCGCATATTAACCTCCTTTACTTTTTTCTTTACTTGCTCACGCCACACTCGCCGGTGATATGATTTCCTGCGATGCGGCGGGACGCACATTTCTGGTCTTTCCAAAGCGCAAATACAGGGAGGGCACCACGAACAGGTTGAGCGCAGTCGAAGTGATGAGACCGCCCAGAATCACGATCGCCATCGGGTATTCGATCTCGTGACCGGGAATGTCGCCGGAAATCACCAGGGGCACCAGCGCCAGTCCTGTGGCCAGGGCCGTCATCAAGATCGGCGAAAGTCGCTCGCGCGCCCCGCGCAGCGCCAGCCCTAAACCAAAGGCTTCACCTTCATACCGCTCCAGATGCTGATAGTGATTGATCAGCATGATGCCGTTGCGCGCCGCAATCCCAAAGACGGTGAGAAAGCCCACCAGCGAACCGAGCGAAATGACGCCGCCCGTGGCGAACGCCGCCAGCACGCCGCCTGCCAGCGCAGAGGGCAGGGTCAAGAAGGAGAGCATCGCCAGGCGCCCACTTCCGAAGGACGCCAGCAGAATAAAGAATACCCCGATCGCCGCGCCGATCGCAAAGATGAGCAGACGGTTCTGGGCCGCCTGCCGTTCCGCATATTCGCCCAGCACCTCGGCGTGGTACCCCAGGGGGTACTGGATTTGCTCGAGGCGACTATTGACGTCAGCCATAGTAGCGCCCAGGTCCCGTCCCTCCACGTTAGCGCCCACGTCAATGCGACGCGAGGCATTTTCACGATATATAACGCTCTGTGCGGGCGCAATTCTCACGTCGGCTACATCGCCCAACCGTACATGCCCGCCGCTGGGCACGTCAATCGGCAGATCGCGAATACTCGTCAGACTGTTGCGCGTTGCGGGCGTGCTCCACACATTCACATCGTACGCCTTGCCATCCATGAACAGGTCGCCCACTTCTTCGCCGGCCAACAAGGTCGCCGCCGCCCGGCGCACATCGCCGGGTTTGAGGCCATAACGCTGCGCGACGGCGAGTTTGACTTGAACCTGGATCTGGGGCACCTCCGATTGGAGCTGCACATGCAGATTGACGACACCGGGGATGCCCTGGAGGGCCGCTTCCACCTCGTCCGCCTTGCTGTGGATGCCCTTCAAGTCCGGTCCATAGATGCGGACAGTAAAGGTTTCGCTGGCTCCCGTCAGGACCTCGTCAATTCTTTCGTTCAGGTAGGTCTCCACGTTGTGAAAGAGCCCAGGATAGCCGTAAACCACCTCCTCGATGGCGGCCACCGTAGCATCATAGTCCGCGGCTGGGTCAACGCTAATCCAATTCTCACCAAAGTTGACGCCGTTAATCTCATCTGCCAACAGGGCTTGCCCGATGTGGGAGCCAAAGTTGCGCACCCCCGGAATGGACCGCAGCTCACGACTGACTTCTGTGGCGATCCGCCGCTCTTCCACAACGGACGTGCCGGGCTTGGTAATCCAGTGCATCAAAAAGTCCCGTTCCTTAAACTGAGGAAACAGCGACTCGCCGAGCAAGGGTAACACCCCGAAACCGACCAGCATGATGGCGCCGACGGCGATGAACACCGGGCGTGGATGCCGGATGATACGCGCCAACACTGCCTCGTAGCGTTGCTGGAGCCACCGCGCCAGCGGCGACCCGTGGCGCTCGACAGGCGCTTTGGCCAGGAGAATCAGGCACAACGCGGGCGTGACGGTCAGGGCAACGACCAGGGAGGCCAGCACCGCCAACCCGTAGGCCAGCGCCAACGGCTGAAAGAAAGCGCCGGACACCCCCCCTATGAAAAAGATCGGCAGCAAAACCACCGCGTCAATCAGCGTTGCATAGATGATGGCGCCGCGCACTTCGATCGAGCCCTCGAGAATGATGCTGGCCGTAGATTGGGTGCTCCCCGCCTTGCGGTGCTGGCGCAGCCGCCGCAAGATGTTTTCGACGTCAATGATCGCATCGTCCACCACGACCCCCACGGCGATCACGAACCCTGCCAGGATCATGGTGTTGATGGTGGCCCCACGCAGGTAGAGCACCATGGCGCCGGCTACGAGCGATAGTGGGATCGCCAGCAAGCTGATCAGGGCAGTGCGCCATTCAAAGAGAAAGGCGGCCAGAACCACCATCACGAGCAGGCACCCCAGGAGCAGCGCCCGGCTGAGATTGTCGAGCGCCACCTGGATAAAGTCCGCCGGTCGAAAGATGGTCGAGTCCATTTCGATATCGGGCAGACCGGGGCGCAGCTCGTCGAGGGCTGCTTCCACGCCGCGTGTCACCTGCAGCGTGTTGGCCCATGGATATTTTTCGACGACGAGCATCAGTCCAGGACCGTCGTTAATGACCGCCTCCCCGATGAGGGGCCAGGTGCCCTCCACCACGTTTGCCACGTCACCCAAGACCAGCGGCGTGCCATCGCTCTTCTTCTTGTCAGAGATGGGCACTCGCGCCAGGTCTTGCGGCGTCTTGATCGCCTGGACCGGCCGGATGCCAAGCCGTTGATTGGGGGTATCAATGAACCCTCCGGTGCCGATCACCGCTCCGTTTGAAAACTGCAAGATCCCCACGTCCAGGGCGTCCGCAGTGGTCTCCATGATTTGATCGAGTGAAACATCTTGAGCGCGCATGCGTTCCGGGTCAACTTGCACCTGCGGCATCTTGATCCGCTCGCCCCAGATCGCCACGTTGGCCACGCCGGGAACACGCAGCAGGCGCGCCCTGATCGTCCAATAGGCGATCATGGACATGTCGGTCAGAGGCATGGTCTTGGAGGAAAGCCCGATCTTTAGGAACCGGCCTGTCGTAGACACGGGCGGTATCATAACAGGCGGGGCTGCCCAGGTGGGCAACGTCGGGATCACCGTTGTCATGCGCTCTTGCACCAACTGCCGGGCACGGATGATGTCGGTCCCTGGCTTGAAAAGGAGCTCGATATACGACAAGTCGGGAATGGATTTGGAGCGCATGATATCAAGCCCATCCACCCCGTTGAGCGCCTGCTCCAGCGGAACGCTGACCAGGGACTCTACTTCCTCCGCGGAAAGCCCAAGGCATGGGGTCTGAATCTCCACCCGCGGGGGCGCGAACTCGGGAAAGACGTCCACTGGCGTGTGGGGCAATTGGGCGACGCCAAACAACATCATCGCCGCAGCGACAGCCAGCACAATGAACCGAAACTTGAGACTTGTTCCAACAATCGAACGCATCATGGCTAAAGCCCTCCTCGCGCCGTCATTCTTCTTCGAACTCGAGCTCAGAGCCGTACAACTCTGCCGCTCCGGCCGTGACCACCCTACTGCCGGAGGGTAAGGCGTCTGACAGAATCGCCTCGTCTCCCTCGATGTGGTCAACCGTGATGGGATGCCGGACGAAGATGAAGGGTTCCGGGTTTGCATAGATCCAGGTATTGCCCTCGGTGTCGTATATGATCGCGCCGTAGGGAATGACCGTTCGCTGCGTCCCATTAACCATCATGTCACGAACTGCGGCTGTCTGGAGGTCGAGCCGTTTCGCCGCGTCCTCTGTCAATGTCACGCGAGTGGGCTCTGCACCCTCAAGATGCTCGACCAGGGCGGGTTTGTCTTCGCCTGCCGTAGTAGCTGGTGTCTGTCCGCACGCCGTAAGTTGCAGACTCGCGATAGACAGTATGACCACCATCCATAGATAATTGTGTTTCATCACTTCCTCCTCGTCAGTGCTTGATTACTGGACTTTCATTGATTACTTTTCATGCCGATTGATGGGCTATTTACCCGCACTCATACTGGGAGCTTCCGACAGGCCGCCAAGCATTCCCCCTCCAGAGACGGGTGTGGCTGGAACAAGCTCCAACTCCTGCGCGGGCCTAACTCCAAGACTCAAGTAGAGGGCTGGGAGAATGAACAGGCTGAGCAACGCAGAGGTGACCAGACCACCCGCAATGACGATAGCCATCGGGCGCATGATCTCAAGACCCGGAACATCTCCCAAAAGTAGCGCTGGCGTGAAAGCGAGCCCGGTCGCCAACGCCGTCATCAAGATCGGCACCAGCCGTTCGCGTGCCCCGCGCAGCGCCAGGCCTAAACCAAAGGCCTCGCCTTCATATCGCTGGAGATGCTGATAGTGATTGATCAGCAGGATGCCGTTGCGCGCCGCAATCCCGAACACTACGAGCAAGCCCACCAGCGAACCGATCGAGATAATGCCCCCTCCCGCAAACGCCGCCAGCACGCCGCCCGCCAGCGCGAAGGGCATGGTCAAGAGGGAGAGCGTCGCCAGGCGCCAGCTCCCAAAGGCTGCCTGAAGAAGGAAGAAAATCCCGACTAAAGCGGCCACTGCAAAGCCGAGCAGCCGAACCTGGGCTGTCTGCGCTGCCGCATAGTCGCCGAGCACCTCGGCGTGATATTCGAGAGGGAACTGGACTTGGCCAAGGCGACCCTTGACGTCAGCCGCGACGGCGCCCAGGTCACGACCTTTTACGTCGGCGATGACGTCATAGTAACGCTTGACGGCTTCATGGCGAATAACGCTCGCAGTAGGCACGATGCGCACCTGCGCCACATCGCCCAACCGCACGTGCCCGCCGTTGGGCGTGTCTATCAACAGATCGCGAACACTGCTGAGGCTGTGGCGCGTTTCAGGCGTGCTCCAGACCACCACGTCGAATACCTTCTGTTCCTCGAAAAGACTACCAACTTGAACGCCTGACAGCAAGGTCGCCGCCGCCCGACGCACATCGCCGGGTTTGAGGCCATAGCGCTGCGCCGTGGCGATGTCAACTTCGGTTTCCAAGATCAACTGCTGAACTGGGAGCTGGATGCGCGAATCAACGATGCCGTTGATCCCCGTCATGGCTTGCTTCACATCCTCCGCCTTGCTGCGGAGGATATCATCTCTATCGCCGTAGATGCGCACGACGATCGAGTTTTTCGGTGGGGCCGCCACGGCGCTGCTTGACTCTTTCAGATAGGTCTGCACCGTGTGCTGGAGTCCGGGGTAGCCACTGACCACCTCTTGGATGGCTGCCACGGTCTTGTCATAGTCCACCGCAGGGTCAATACTGACCCACAGCTCGGCGGAATTGACATTGACTACCTGATCTCCCAGCACGGCGCGTCCGATGTGGGCCCCGACGTCGCGGACTCCAGGAGTGGAGCGCAGCTCGCGACTGACCAGAGTTGCGATCCGGCTCATCTCCGGCTGCGATGTGCCGGGCGCGCCCTTCAAGTCAACCAGCAAGTCTCGCTCCTTGAAATTAGGAAGCAAGGACGGCCTGAAAAAGGGCAAGACCGCCAGAGCAATCAACACGACGCCGGCGAGGACGAGCCACGCCAGGCGCGACCGGCGGATGATCCCCGGCAGCGCTGCCTCGTAGCCGTGCTGGAGCCACCGCACCAGCGGGGACTCGCGGCGCTCGAGCGGCGCTTTGGCCAAGAGAATCAGGCACATCGCCGGCGTGACCATCAGGGCGACCAACATGGACGCCAGCACCGCCAGGCCATACGAGAGCGCCAACGGCTGGAAAAAGGCGCCGGACACGCCGCCGATGATAAAGATCGGCGACACGGCCAGCAGGATGATCAGGGTCGCAAAGAGGATGGCGCTGCGCATCTGGGCCGAGGCCTCCAGAATAATGGTCGCGACCGGCTTGTCACTCCCCTCCTGGCGATGCTGCCTCAGCCGCCGCACGATGTGTTCGACGTCAATGATCGTGTCGTCAACCACGACCCCGACGGCCATCAGGAGCCCGGCCAAAACCATCACGTTCATGGTCGCGCCCCGCAGGCTGAGCACGAGTCCGGCCGCCGCCAGAGATAATGGAATCGCCACGGCGCTAATCAACGCGATACGCCAATCCCAATAAAAGGCGCCGAGCACCAGCACCAGCAGCGCAGCGCCGAGGAGCAGCGCCCGGGTGAGATTGCCGAGCGCCGTCTCGATAAAGGTCGCCGGGCGATAGAGGCTGGTGTCAACGGTTATGCCGGAAAGACCCGGCTGCATATCGGCAAGGGCGTCTTCCAGCCCGCGCGTCACCTCCAGGGTGTTGGTCCCTGGAAATTTCTGGACGACGAGCAAGAGGGCAGAACCGTCGTTGGTGAAAGCGTCCCCTATGAGCGGTTGATGATCTTCAACCACGTTGGCCACGTCACCCAGGCGAAGCGGTGTGCCATCGCTATTCTTTATATCCGCGATGGGTATTTGAGCCAGTCCATCCGCCGTTATGATGGGTGAGATGTGCCGGATCCCGAGCCGCTGATTGGGAGTGTCAATGAACCCTCCCGTGCCGGGCGTCGAAGCCTCCACAAAGCTCAATGTGGACACCCACAACGCATTCCCCGTGGTTTCGAGGACGTCAAGCAGTGCAACATCTTGTTGAGCCCGCAGCCGTTGCGGGTCGACGAGCACCTGGAGCTGCCGGTCCCGTTGGCCCCATACTGCCACACTGGCCACGCCGGGCACGCCCATCAAGCGAGGCGCAATCGTCCAACGGGCGAGCACCCCCATTTGGATCAGGGACAGGTCCTTCGAAGAAAGCCCGACGATCATGACCCGGCCTGTCGCCGACAGAGGCTGGAGCATCGTGGGCGGTTTGGACACGTGTGGCAACGCCACGGCTTGAGTCATGCGCTCTGACACCATCTGTCGTGCCTTCATGAGGTCGGTCCCAGGCTGAAAGGTAATGACGATTGAGGACAGCCCCGGAACCGAGTCGGAGCGGATGGTATCCACCCACGGCACCCCGTTGAGCAGGTCCTGCTCCATCGGAACGGTGATCAATTGTTCCACTTCCTCCGCGGACAGTCCGAGGGATTCGGTCTGAATCTCCACATACGGAGGCGCGAACTCGGGCAAGACATCCACCGGCATATCGCGCAGCCGGGTGACGCCCAATATCATCAGCACCACGGCGAGAACAACCGCCAAGGTTCGAAACTGCAGGCTCCACCTAACAATTCCACGCATCATAGCTAAAGACCTCCTCTCGCAGTCTTTCCAACTCTTTAC
>Ga0315268_10007063_pt1 | contig 11876 bp, 12 predicted proteins | sample C1_top_MG_FD_204535 | JGI IMG/M metagenome (GOLD analysis project Ga0315268, IMG submission 204535) | Sediment microbial communities from Yellowstone Lake, YNP, Wyoming, USA - C1_top | ecosystem: Environmental > Aquatic > Freshwater > Lake > Sediment | place: USA: Wyoming | collected 2017-08-01 | reverse complement strand
GATGTCCATATTGGCGTCCTTTACCTTAATTACACCATTAATAAGGTCAGGATAGTTTACGTACAAGCGTGTAGCATTACGTACGACGTCGCTTCTCTTTACGTTATTCTTCTTGCAGAAAGCATCCAAAACAGCTAACTCGCTTTTAATGTATCGAATTAGGACGCCTTTCCAATCATTTTTCGTCAACTCCCTTCTCACGCTCTGTCAAAGATGACTATGTGACTATATGACTTTGTAACTTAAAAAGCTTATTCTTCTTCCCTAAAATCACCATCATCGCAACCTCTTTCCAAAGCTTTCAGTCGAGCCAATAACAAGTCTTGCTTCATTACTGTTGAGTAAAATAGCTGAATGGATTGATTGATGCAATCCGCATAACTTCGAGTGATACCCCTAGACCGCAACTCTATTAAGATTCTTGCAACATCCCCCCGCAAAACTAAATTCAATCGCACCTTGACCGTGGTGCTATTTGCACCCCTCTTTTGAGACAAGTTTTTCCTGCTTATCCGAACTTCATGCGCTTCAGAGGGAGATTCTAAATCGTCTTCACCTTGAATCATGATTCCACCTGCATAAACTCTAAGTTATCGTCTTAAGTAGCCTTTTCCACGGTAATCATATGCCGAAAAACCGTATACATTCTACTGATAGGTTGCCGAGATGGTTAGAAAAAGAGATGAAAGAGGCAACAGAAGAGACAGCTAAGCATCCAGAACGTCGATGGTCAGAAATAGAACCTCCGTGGGAAGATGAAGATGGTTTCTACTCTATTGAACATCCCGAGCTTCCTGAACTGAGCGCTGGCGAAAAAAAAGTTTTGAAATTCTTTGCCCAAAACGGTCAAAGCACAAAATATGATATCTCAAAGGAAGATACGGATTTCGCTAGAGGGACTGCTGGAAGCGCTACAGAGACTTTAAAACAAAAAGGACTATTGCAGCTCGTTCGCACAGAACCACATAAACCAAAAGATAAGGTGTATTATGACATTACTTTTTGTGGACTGGTGCTTTTTCTTTCAGACAGAAAGAATTGGACTAGTTTCGAAGCTATTAGTGATGTTGCACATAGCCACCCGAAATTAATTCCATTAATTTTTGGAAACTGGGACTATTTTGTACAAGAAGGAGTGAGAGATGATGTTATTAAGAAATTAAAAGAATTGTTTTCCGATGAGAATTGGGCAAAAGGGGCGTATTTTTATGCTAGTGAAGGTTCAGTTTATCCGAAGATAACTAAGTATGAAGAAGACGCAATGGTGCGAACAGACTATGTACCAGGTTGCGCAATAGCGAAGTACATCATTTTTCACAGATTAGACCCTTATTGGCGTAACATAAGCCCAATTGAACATACTGAAAAGCCGCTTATGAACGCAGAAATAGAAAAATGGGTTCAGATTCTAGTACGAAAAGAAGAACTGAGGAATTACATCACCGCTCAGTTGGAGGTTTATCGAAGAGATTTTAACGAGAGGTTATCCAACATCAAGTTATGGGAGAACTTAATTGAGAAAGCTAAAAAACGACAACCTCAAAAACTAAAAAATTTCGTTGACAGAAAACCAATAGACCGCGAAACCGAAAGATGGTATTACCAACTTCATCGTCAATACCGCCGAATGCTAGGCGATGTTGATGCGACTATTCTGTAAGTGCGCGCGAAGCTAATTGCCTGCATCTTTGAGGAAATGGAAGTTTTAAACGCAAGTTTAAACCTAATCCCCCTTCACAGGGTTAAATTCGCCCAAATTTCGCTCGTTTTGACGATTAGTCGCAGAAAATCGACCTCAAAAATCAGGTGGATTTTAATTTTTTTGAGGATTTAAATCTGTCAATCCCGTTCGGGCATATGGACCAATGCGGTTTGGGAGTAAAGTTTTATTTAAAAACGCTCTACGAAAACTAGGAAGGTGGCTCTGATTTGTCACATTCAGATTATGGAGAACTGTGGAAGGATTATCTAAGTAAAGTGAACAAAACAAGAACATCTTTCGCAAACATCAACCAAATATGCGAAAATACAATATTATCCATGATGCTAATCTATTCTGAGATTTTTGAGTCGGTGAAGACTTCTCTCCCTAACTATCAAGCATTTATTGCATTCCTTTATAAGAGAAATATCACCTACTTACAGTCTTCACATTTACTAGCATGTATCGGCTTTATAGACCCTAGCTCAAACCTTAATAGAACTATTTACGAGACCATTCTGAGATGCTATCTTTTCATAACGGAACCAAAGGAGGCTGACGAGTATTCTCAAGCCATTAGAGCAGAAAAAGAGAAATCGTACGACCGTAAAAAAGGTGTGAAATACATTCGAGAGAAACTGTACTCGCCCAAGACATGTAAAGAACATAAGGAATTTTATGAGCAATTGTGTATTCTCGCGCATCCAAGTATCAAAGGGGTTGCTGAAGACTATCCGGAGCATCGTCCCGACCGAATTAAAGATAATCTTTCTATCATTCTACACTTAATGTATGGTAATATTCAGATGATGTCAGAATGCTTCTTCGGTCTCCTTAACTCACAAGCAACAAAAATCATCATACCATCGATGGAGAGAATTGCGACTACTCTTGAATATGTACCATTGTTTGAACCCGACGAAGATTCTTATTCATCAAGAATCAAGCTCAAACGTGGTAATTTTCGGGAAGTTCTATGAAGAAAGTACTTTGACGATGTAGCAGGCGCTACACTTCCCCTTGATTTACCCTTAAAAAAATTCTTGAAGTGGTTTGGAATAGAGGAATTATGCTGAATTGTCATTGATTCTAATTCTGCGCTTTCAATGTGATTAAATGCGTATTTTTGGGAAACTTCGAAGGGTCAATTGGCGCAGATACAGTAGCTATTATTTGAATTCCGTGACCCTTCATTTCTTCACAAATTTCAGGCACCATATCTCTTGGTACCTTTTGAAAAACGTCGTCCATAATCAAACACTTATAGCCTCGCATCGTATTTGTTTCATTTCCTACATCTGTTATGATACTCACTAAAGCTTGGTCTGGAAATAGCTTCAGTGTGACCTTTCCGCCGTCTGATGTTTGAAAGTATTTGTGACGTCTGCCAAATGCGAGCAGAATGGACCTTATTATAAACGATTTCCCTGACCCGCCTAAGCCGAAAATCACGTTTATTGCATCTCTGCTGAATTCTGCTTCAAACTCCTTAAGTGGTCCAACATTTTCGAGCCTTAATGATTCAATCTGAAAAGGCAGAAGATAGGCTTCGCCGTAGAAAGCATTCTCGTCTCCAGCGTCAGCAAGCACTCGTCGAATGTATTCATGGGCAGTTCGAGGAGGACTTATGTTCAACACTTGTCTGAGCGCGTCTTCCGCAAGCTTCGAGATGTTGATGTTCTCCTTTTTCGCTCTTTCAACCAAATCGCTGTCAAGATACAACAACGTGTTCTTCTTCATGAGAGAAAAATACATATGACCATATAGATAAGCTCTTCTTAATGGTTTGGCACTTCTAAATTCTGAGATGCTTTCACATATTGTGGGCGTTAAGGTTTCAAGAAGAGAGAAAATCTGTAAGAAGAATGCAGAATTGTTATAGCCTAATTGAAGAATTAATGCTGAATGTGCATAGGTTTGAAGACCAACGAATTGAGACTCGTCTATGAACTTATGAAGAACAGTCGTAGAAGTGACCGAGAATTAGCCAAGGCTATAGGCAGTTCTCAACCGACTGTCAGCAGAATGATTAAGAAATTGGAGAGCGAGGGCGTCATAAAAGAATACACCATGATTCCTGACTTTCACAAATTGGAGTTTGAAATACTAGCCATAACGTTTTTTAACGTTGAAAAAGAACCCGACCAGCAACAAGTCAAGAAAGCAATGGACACTTTCCAGAATGTTCTAATGTTTGAAAGAGGAATCGGCTTAAGACATTCATACGTAATCATTTCGCTTCATGAAGACTATCCTTCCTATATAAAATTCATGAGAGAGCTTCAACATAGTGACTTCTTGAGTCTGTTTGATAGTGCAAGTTTCTTAGTAAGCCTTCATGAAGACTGTGGTTTTTTGTCGCTTTCTAGTTTAGCAGAGCATCTTTTTCGTATACCAAGCATGTTTTAGAATCAAGTTTCACAGGTTTTCTCCCTCCAAATGGAAATCCTACTTCCGATTTCCGCTTAAGCCTTCTTCAAGCCAAGCGGCATAGAACTGGCTTAGAAACTCGACTGGAAAAATCCTCTGTTCGGTCTGTTGTTATATGATGCTCTTTTCAAGCTCCGCTATTAGGTCGAGTATTTGTTGGAAGTTCCTCTCATCTATCTCTTTCTTTGTGGCTATATGATATAGAGAGTGGGTCATATCATCAGCTTCATCCTTGAACCCTTCTGCTAAATCACAAATTCTTTCCACGAGTTTTCTATCAGGAAAGTCTTTTGCTGAGGCTCTCAGATTTGACAACAATATAGAAAAACCGAGAAACCCATTTCTTGCGAAGTCAAAATACTTCTCTCTGTGGTGTTGAGATTTCGTCGGATATTTCTTCCTAAGGATGTGATGAATAATCAGATTCTCTAATACCTTTCTGCACAAAATGAACGTTGCTGTATAACAGCCAAACGTGTAAGTCTTGTTTATTTCCTCAAGATGCGCTTTCAACAACTTGTCGTTTGTGTCATATTTTGCGATTTCGATTATTTCTCGTCTGCCTCTCGGTCTGGAAGTCTTGATGCTCACTTTCTCTATTTTTGTGGTTTTGAAGGTATCTCTATCTCGTTCATTGAAGTATTTCTGAACACTTTCATTATATTTACTGGCGAATACTTCCGCTGCCGCATTGAGAGTCAAAGAAGGGTTTTTCCTTCTTATTCTTGATATTGCGGGTCGTATTGTGCGCTCCGAAACTTTTTCGCTTAGTTTTTTCTTCAACAATTCAAGAATTCTTGGGTCAAGCTGTGTCTTCCTCTTCTTCATTTTTCATGCCTCTTTGATTTGAGTTTCCTAAAAAGGAAGCATTCTTTCTATTGTGTCTTCGCTTATGTTCAACACTTTTGCGATTTCTTTCAATGCCAAGCCAGACTTAGCAAGTTGAATAATCACCAACACGTCAAGTCTTCTCAGAATTTCGTTTAATTTTCTATCTGAATTCGACTTTCTTGTTTTTTCGCTCTGATTCATCTATATCTTCTCATAGACAAGTTTGCTCTTTATCTCTACTGACCTAATCAGTCCTTTGTCTCTCAGATGACTTAGTATGACCTTGACGTTATTCTCGGTCTTTCCCGTTTCTCTGACTATATCATCTATTGTGTGTTTTCTGTCACACAATTTGAGAACCCTTTTCTCCTCTCTTCCTAAACTTGGCTTCGGCAAAATCGTCTTCTGCAATTTGATGATAATCTCCAATTTGTCTTCGATACTCTTTAGGGATTTCAATAATTCTTCAAACTGCTTTTTGCTCATCATGTTTCTCAACCGCCTGTTTAGGTTCAGGCTTCTTCATTCTTGCCTTCTTCCGACTCCTTAATGATTTTACGGAATCTGGCGTACTTCCGACAAGCATCGCTATAATCCTCTCAGGAAGGTCAAATCCATCAAGAGCATCAACCTTGTCACCCATCTCCTTTTTGCCCTTGAAGAGTGTCTCCTTTCCGACGCTAATTGCGGTTACTTTGGTAAGAAGGTCAATGTTCTCGTTCAGAGCTTTGAGTTGGTTTATTAAGTCTTTGCTTTCTTTGTTCAACTCTGCCACTTCTGAGGCTCTATTTTAGCTATTTCTGTTTAAAAAGCTAAGCTATGCCTCAATACAAGGTGCCAATTGCCAGAAATGTATCCATCATGATTGATTCTGAACACTTATTCTTCTGTGTATTTACGGAGAGTCTGTTGTTCATGCTTTATGCGGGTTGACAGATTAGCGAGCTTATCAATTTCGCTCGGTTCTATGACTTTCTTCTGTCTGCTCTTCTCGTAGAAGGCTAAGAAAGTGTCATAGAAAATGAAGTTCCATCCATATTGTTCAATGTTCTCTTTTAGTATGGGTTCAGCGATTTTCATCATTAGAAGGTTCTTTCTTTCTTCTGGAATTACGATAAAGCGTTTGACGGTTGTTGAAGGTATGTTTGAGCCTCTGATAATTGCGTCTGAGATGCCAGTCGAGTTTTCAACTTCAAACTCGTAAATGACTTCATTGTTCTTGAGCCATAGAGCGTCGATTTCCCTTATTCGGTCTATCTTATCCTTTGAAAGTAGCAAGTCAAGTTTTATGCTTCGATACTGAGGCAAGTCTGCATAGACTTCAAGTCCAGCCTTCTTCCCCAATTCGGCAAGCATCTCAATTATTTGATTATGCTGTGACTGTCTCATTCTCACTTCTTTCTTGAGCTGCCATTTTCCGTCTGTCTTCTCAGCATATTCTTCAAGAATCGCTTTAATGCTTTGAGTATCTGGTGTTAGTGCATTCTGGAATTTTGTGAATATCTCTTCAAGAATATCATCAAAGGACACAACAACTCTTCTATTGAGAACACCGATTATTGTGGCTTCAACTCTTTCGCTGAGTGAAGCACGGTCAAGAAACACTTTCTCTTTCAACCACCACTTCTTCCCGATTACTTTGCCTTTCTCATCTCTAACGTCTTCCAGAACAAACTCCTTGTTTAAGTGTTTTCTGAGGACTTCCTCAATTCCTTCTGGAGCACTAAACGGGTATCCGTTCTTCTTCAATTCAGCAAAAATCGTTGGGTAGCTGTTTATAATGGTTGAGTAAGCTACTGATTCTCTACGTTCCGCAATAATGTGGATTACCGTGTTCACAACAATCCGTTCATATCTTTCCTTGTCGATTTCTGCTTCTGAAAGCAATTTCTCCTTTTTCACTGGCTTTCTGAAACGGATATAGTAATCACCTATTGCGCTTCCATACGGTTGAATCAGACCCTTTGCTGAAGGTCTCGCGGGAGCTTGATAGAAGATTTTCTCCAAATCGAAACCCGCAAGGACAGCAGCCTTAATGATTGAGTTGTATATCTTGATGTCCGTATTGTGAAAGGTGACAGTCAACCACCTTCCAGACTTTAGAACGTTGAAGACTTGGTCGAAAGATGCCTTAAGCATCTTGTGGTAATAATCAAAATCCTTGTGTTGATTCTCATTTATCGTTATTTCGTTGTCAAAATTTAATGCAAAACGCGGGTCGTTCTTTTCTCCTCTAAGCCAAGCTACCCACATCGTGCTTAGTTCCATGTATTGAATTGAACCGCCATAAGGCGGGTCTGTGAAGACATAATGAACGCTGTCATTAGGGATTCTTGCAGGGTCATCAAACAAACGCAATGCGGACTGAGTGCAGACTAATATATTTGCATCTTTTTTCAAATCATCAAATGATTTTGCCTCTTTGTAATGAGAGATTGCTTTGTTTGACTCTTTCTTCCCTTTGAGAATATGCTCGAAGCGTTCATTGAAATAGAACCAGAATGGTAATTCCACACGGAGATAGGGTACCCAATAACTGTGAACAATCCAACTTGTGGAAGGGTGCTGTTTTCTTTTCCATCGTGGTTGATGCACGGGATTGAGCTTTGAAACATTGTGTAGGTTGCTGCTGAAAACAAATTTCATCATGTCTCGAATGTCATCATTTTCGATTTTCTCGATTTCATGATAAACGATTGAATGAGCGATTAGGCTTCTTCTGTCAAACAAATCCTCAACAGATTCGTTTGTCTCTTTTTTCTTGAACGGTCTCCCATCGTCATAGAACAACCGAACCTTTTTCGGATACCAATAAGGAATAGGTTGCTCTGAAATTTCCTTCAGTCTATTCCTGTCATAGGTATCGTTTTCGTCGAGTTTCTTGATTAAGAAGCGAACTCTCGAATCGGATTTCTTTAGGCACTTAGCGCATTCACAACCAATTTCTATTGGTTCGCTGTCCACAACATTATTGGGATTAAGTTCATGACCAGAAGAGCACACAAAGGATTTTTCTTTCTTAGTGGCTTTCGCCATTACAACTTTCTCTTTGCATGCGTCACATTGGACCACATCTGACCAAACAACATAGGCTTCTAAACATTCTTGACCGCACTTAGGACAAGTCGTTGTGTAGAGTTTCTCTATATCCTTGCGAACACTTTTTTCAATCTGTTTGAAGGCTTCTTTGAATTTCTTGATGTCAATTGGTTTAAGGGTCATTCGAGTGATGAACGTGGCGATTGGGTCAATGTCTATTGCTATGGCTTTTCTTCCACGTCTTAGCGCTTCGATTGCTGTGACTCCGCTGCCGACGAAAGGGTCAAGAACGATTTCTCCTTTCCTAGAATAATGCTCTATGTACTCGCCAACGACATTGTGAGGTTTTCTTGCCCAATACTTGTGCATAAGATACATTGGAGTATGAGCTTGAGGAGAAATAGCATGGTCAATGTGAACCACGTTGAGGTTTTCGCTCTCTTTCTCTGGCAAGATTCCTCACTAAGATATAAAGTATTCAACAGAATCGTATAAAAGCCTAATCAAGACGTATACGTATCACCCACAGGGTTACCAGAACCGAAATGGCTATCCCTATTCAAATTTCCATCTTATCGACCCACACTGACATTGCGCGTAATCGGGAGCTTCAAGCGTCCAAACCTTTTTCTTACATTGAGCGCAGTCAAAATATGATAACGCCTTTTTGCAAGCGTCTATTAGTGTTTTTGCTTCAGGAGTTGATAGGCTCCCACCATGCGAAGCTCGATTTGCCCATGCTATCAAGAGCCTTCTTGCATCTTTCCAAGAATTTAATGCATCTTGATGAACTTCCCACTTATTACCATCTTTGATTTTAAAGCTCTTCTCGCCTTCTGAGATGAAATCGTCTAGAAAATCAACAGCCATTCTATAATCATTATGATAACCTTGTATAAAGGGCATTTTGAGTTTGAGTTTTGCAGCCGCTCTCGGCAATTCGGTATCCATTATTGCCCTTACCGCATTTCCACTAGAGCTGACATGAGTAGACATCAAAGCTTCCGCTTCATCAAAAGTGTATGAGGATGGTAGCAACTCGATTCCAACTTGAGGCGATTCCCATTTCTTTAGAGTGAAAAACTTCCAATTCTCAGACTCCAAAAAACCTCGTAACTCACCAAACCATTCGCGGTCATGCGTAAAGAGAATTACCTGTCTTTCTGATAGCTCAGAGCGAAGAAGTTGTGTGACCATGCCTCTATGCTCGCGGTCCAGACTGGAAACTATGTCATCGAGAACGATGGGATTCTCTTTTGCTTTGCCTTGATTTGCTAAAGCTAGAAATATGCTCAGACCCAAACTGTTTCTATATCCCTCAGAAAGTGTCAGCCTAGGGTCTGGCTGCTCTTTTCCGTAGAATTTCAAACATACTTCTATCGCTCTATCTTTTTCCGATGGACTTAACCGCACATTTTCGATTGGTTGTCCAGGATGTATAAGAGACCATATTCTAGCAATATCCTTAGAGATGGCTTTCAGCACCCGCTCTGTTATATCCGCTATTTCTTCACGGATTTTGTTGAATGAATCATTCAATGTTGATAGTAGCAGGTCGATTTTTGCCAGAGTACTTTCTAAATGCTCAAGGCGAGGAATTTTCAAACTGACTCGAAAGAAATTTAGGTCATCAACAATTGTAGTCGTAGCAGGAGCCTCAATTTTCGCCTCTTTCTCCACAATAGGACACAATTCTTTAGTGACTGCCTTCAACTTCTCTATTAACTCGATTGACCATCTGTTTGTTGGTGCTTCAATCGAAATCTTTGTCAATCGGACAAAAAGCGAATTGATTCCCTTATTTTCCGGCAAAGATAGCCATTCTAGGAATGCTTTTTCGCTTTGGTATTGAGATATAAAGTTAGATAATGCAATCGTGAAAGCTTGCTTCTCAGCAACAGCTTGATTTCTTACTTCTCGCGCTTTTTTGAGCTTTTCGAGTTCTTGGTTTACGTGCTCTTTAAACTCAGTCCCAAGGATGTATTGCCCGCATGCGGGGCATTCAATCTTCTGCGTTAAGTCCTCAACAGACGCAAGTATTTTCTCTGCGTTTTCCAAAATAGGGATTTTGTGGTCAATGTATTGTTCACTAATCTTAGCAAGCTCATCTTGTGACCTTATCACTGACTCCAGTTTTTCCTTGATTGAGATTTTGTTTAAGCTCTGCATTACCAAATACCGCTTAACTTGCGGTTCTTTGTCTTGCAGCAGCGTTTCTAATGCTGCAATTGCTGCTTTTGCAATGGTGTCTACGTTTTCCTTTATTGGCACTTGAACGTATTTTTTCGCACGTGAATGAACCAGTTTTTTTCTGATTTCCGCGTTAACATTGGGTAATACTTCATTAATCTCATTTTGGATGGTTACGAATTCGCCCTGAAGCATTTGATATTGGGATGCCTCCAAAACGCTATCTCTTATTCGCACCATATTTTGCGCAATTTCTTCGTACTTTTGCAAGCCCAACAAAGGCGAAAGAACTGAGTACTTTTTGCTCTTTGTTAGATGAATGAAATCAGAAACTTCATCTTGCCGTAAAATATGTCTCTGCACGTCCCACTCTTGGAGAGCAGGCAACAAGTCGTCAGAGCTGGCTTCAAACCGAATTCTGCCCGTTTGAGGAACATGCGCCTCAACGTAGCCTCCATTCTCAAAAGAGATTCTTGCCTTGCAATCCTCTCCGTTAGGCGTTTCAGTATTTCTGACACAGTTATTGGGGTCAGAAAACTCGTTTTTCAAATGCTCTATTTTGCCTTGGGTTATTATAAATTCTATTGCATCGACGAAGCTTGACTTTCCGCAAGCATTCTCTCCATATACTACCACACTTTTGAGACCTGTAGCAAGCGTTGCTTTAGTCGCAGCCCCTCTAAACCAACTTAGTTCTATAGTGTCTATTTTCATCGAGAATCCGCCTTAACCCCCATTTTCTTCAGCAAAGTTTTTGCGACTTCGAGGGACTGACCTGGCGTTAAACGTGTCTGCAATTCTTCCTTTGATAATTCAAAAAGGTATTTATGAGCGTCTGGAAATGCTTTCTTCAGTTTATTTGTTGTTTCGCCCAGAATTTTGGATAGATTGAATTCGGACTTCTTTTCCATCTTCAATCGAGTCAATGTGTGAAACTGTGTCTTTATAATATTTGTTAATCACTAATATATCCCACAGTCACTGTTTTTTCAAAGAACAGGCAAAATCCATTCTTTCTGAGGGGATTTTCTTTTGAAAGCTTGGTATTTGCAGACAGACAAGAAACCTGGATGCAGATGAAACCATTAAAGGTTCGCCACGGACTCCTGCAAATATACACGCGTTTGGTAAAAACTAAATAATCTCTCGGGTTTACTATTTTTGAGAAATATGCTCTCAATAATAGATGCTTGGATAAAGGCAGCAGTTGAGCATAAAACGCTGGAAATCACATACTACAGCGGCAGAACTAAAGGAGAAACAACTTGCAGAGAGGTTGAACCTGATTATTGTGGGCAGTCCATTGATGGAAAGAACATCGGGTTATGGGGAATATGCAGGCTACGAGGAAGAGAAATTCGATGTTTCAAGCCCGACAGCATTCTTCGATGGCGTTACATTGGAAATACTTTTGCGCCCAACCCGCGCGGAAGATGGCAAGAACTAGTACCAACTTATCAACAAAAAGGTTTAGACAAAGCGAGTTTCTAGAAGCTTTGTATTGGAAACGCGGATAAGATATTTCGCGTGGAAATCTTGAACGACAGTATAAACCTAACCCCCCGCACTTTCCAACAAACTCCCTACACTTTTTGAAAACTATTACCTCACTCTAAAATAGGATTTCACCTTTACGATTTATGTGTTTCAGCAAAGCAAAGTCGATTTTCCTGCATTTTGTGAG
>Ga0315268_10007062_pt1 | contig 11876 bp, 13 predicted proteins | sample C1_top_MG_FD_204535 | JGI IMG/M metagenome (GOLD analysis project Ga0315268, IMG submission 204535) | Sediment microbial communities from Yellowstone Lake, YNP, Wyoming, USA - C1_top | ecosystem: Environmental > Aquatic > Freshwater > Lake > Sediment | place: USA: Wyoming | collected 2017-08-01 | reverse complement strand
ACACTGTCAACCCCATTTTTCTGCTATAATTATAACATAAATTTGAGGAACCAACAATGACCAAATACTGTATTTATACCCTGGGTTGTAAGGCCAATCAATACCAGAGCTCCGCTCTGGAATGTCAAATGATCCGCCTTTGGCGGGACAAATGTCAAATGGTCAAATTCGGGCAGATAGCAGATATATATGTGATAAATACTTGTACGGTAACTATTGATGCGGATAGGAAATCGCGCCAAGCTATCCGCCGCGCCCTGCGCCTGGCCAAAAAAGTCATCGTTACTGGCTGCTACGCCAGATTGCAGGAAGAATCCCTCAAAAAGCTCTTCCCGGAAATAGAAATCCTCCGCGATATTCCTCCCTCTCCCTGTCAAGGGAGAGGGAGTCAGAGGGTGAGGGTTCGAGAAAACCTCCTGATCGAAGACGGCTGTGAAAATTTCTGCTCCTACTGCATCGTGCCCTACGCCCGAGGAAAGGTCGTCCGCAAACCATTGGAAGATATCCTGCGTGAAGCTGATCTGCTGGTTTCCGCGGGGGCTCGGGAGATCGTACTGACCGGCATCAATTTGGGGGCGTGGGGGGACCTGTGCTCTGTGCTCCGTGCCCTGTGCGCTACTCCCAATCTTCTCCGCCTCCGTTTATCCTCCATCGAGCCACAGTATGTAACTGAGGAACTGATCAAAACTATTGCCTATCAACCCAAGATCTGTCATCATCTGCACCTCCCACTGCAGTCCGGCGATGACCATATCCTAAAGCTTATGAACCGACAATACACTACTGATAATTATTTAAATATTATAGGGAAAATCAGGAGCAAAATCCCCGATTGCGGGATCTCAACTGATGTGATAGTGGGTTTTCCTAATGAAGGGGAAGCCGAATTCCAGAATACCGTTGATCTAATCGATCAGATCAAATTCTTCCGCCTGCATATTTTTCCTTATTCTAAGCGAGAGCTGACCGCGGCCGCCAAACTGCCCGGACAAGTTGATCCTAAAACCAAAAAAGCAAGATACGCGATGCTCAACGAGCTACGCAACAAACATATGCGCGAGTTTGCGGAAAGCTATTTAGGGAAAGAAGTTGAGATTTTGGTGGAGCGGCAGGGCGAAGGTTTGACCGGTAATTATATTAGAGTGAAATTTGATGATCCTTTGAATTCGACCGGAAAACTGCATCGCTTGATTTTCGAACTAAAAAATGTAAAGTAACTTGTCTATTCTTCCACCCTATGGCAATAAAGCCACTCGATTAGGTTACCTAAAAAAGCAGGAAAGTAAGGGAGAGTAGCCCCGACGAGGAGTCGGGGCGTGACGATGGTATACCGCTCTGAAAAGCAAGGGGCCTAACCCCTCTGTGTTTCCATGTTTCCACAAAAAGATAAAGGCCCCTTAGCTACTATAACAGGATCTTCTGTCCCACCAGAACGGATACGCTCTTGCTGGAGTAGGCACCTTTAGTCGCGTCGGAAGGTGTTCCGGTCCTCACGATCGAGTAGCCGAGTTCACCGTAGGTCTTGCCTCCCAGGCCGAGCCCGAGGTCGCCCTGCGCGCCAACATAAATTTGGCCGCCGATGCTACCACCGGTCTGTCCAGTTCTGTAGACCACATAGTTGATACCGCCGCCCACGAAAGTTTCGATACCACCCATCATATCCGCTGGTAAGCTGATTACGCCATCTACAACGATGGGAACCGCTTTCCAGGAATTGCTGTTGGTGTCATTTCCCTGAGCATAACCCAAGCCGAGCTTATAAGCTACGGCATTGGCTGGCAGACCAACCATGGCTCCCAGACCCATAGGATCTGCGAGAATTACATTGCCCGATAATCCGAGCATGCCGGCCACCATACCCAATTCCGCGGCGGTCTCGAGCCCCATTCCGAACAATCCCGTTGGAGCGGGTGGCGGAGGAGCGGCCTTAACCGGCGGTGGTGGTGGCGGAACTGCTACCGGTGGCGGAGGTGGCGGTGGAGGCGGAGCTGCTAATGCTTCCGCAGCCGCGATCTTCTTTTTCAAAGCCGCGATCTGGTTCTGCAAAGCTGCTTTCGTCTTTTTCACCTTGGTCTTCGCCAGCTTGGCCTGTAAGGTCTTAAGGTTAGCCTTCATCGAAGCTAAAGTAGCCGCGAATACCGGTGCAGCAATTGTGGCCACAAATGCCATTACTATTAGTAACGCTAATACTCTTTTCATAAATAATCACCTCCCCTTGCCCAGAGTTAGGGCTACCGCAATTTTAGTACCTGTGCTTTTTTTGTCAAGTGCTATTTTAAAGTTACCCGGTCCGCTCCGTCGATCTCCAGCACTTCCACCCTGATCTCTTCCCTGGCGGAGGTGGGGATGACCTTGCCGGTGTAGTTGGGATGGATGGGAAGCTCGCGATGTCCTCTATCCACCAGCGAAACCAATTGGACCTTGGCGGCCCGCCCGTAATCCTTCAACCCGTCCAGCGCCGCCCGGGCGGTGCGTCCCGCATAAATCACATCATCCACCAGAACGACTGTTTTATCATCTACCGAAAATGGCATTTCAGATTTTCTTACGGTAATATACTCACCCTTCTTGGCCAGGTCATCGCGATAAAGTGAGACATCCAATGCTCCCACCGGCACCTCCGTCTTTTCCACCTGCTTGATGATCTTGGCAATACGCCTGGCCAGGGGCACTCCCCGATTCATGATCCCCACCAAAACAATGTCTTTGGCGCCCTTATTATGTTCCACGATCTCATGCGCGATCCGAGTGATCGCCCGGTTCATCTCTACCTCGTCCATGACCACTTTTCCCGTTGTTTCTTTTTTAGTTGTCATTTATTTACCTCCAATCAAATTATAACAAAATTGATCGATTTTATCTAAAGTATTTGAATTTTTTGATTCCGCATAGATCCTGAGCAGCGGCTCGGTGCCGGAAGGCCTGATGAGCAGCCAACTTCCTTCTTCCAACATCATCTTCACTCCATCTGTGGTGTTTAATTTGGCCACCTTGATGCCTTCAATCTCCTGGGGCGGTTTTACTCTCAATTCCTTCATTATTCTTGTTTTCTTCGCTTCCTCAACCTCAACCTTACCCCTCCTCCCCTGGTAGGTCCCCACCCGGGACATTAGATCTTCCCATAGCTTGGAAAGCGGCTGGCCCGCTTTAGCTACCATCTCCGCCACCAACAGATTCGCCAGAATGCCGTCTTTTTCCGGAATATGCCCCTTAATGGAAAAACCGCCGCTCTCCTCCCCCCCCAGGATTATTTCTTCATTCATCATGACCTGGGCAATGTGCTTAAAACCGACCGGGGTTTCCCAAACTTTAATTTTATGTTGCTGGGCAATGGCATCTATCATATGGGTAGTGGCCAGCGAGCGGACCACCCCTCCAGTGTACCCTTTATCTTTTACCAAATAATCAAAGACCAGGGAAATGACCTGGTTGGCGGAATAGAAGTCCCCCGCCTCATCCACCACCCCAAAGCGATCGGCATCGCCATCCAAAGCCAATCCCAGATCGGCATTTAACTCCTTAACTTTCGTTTTTAATTCAGAAAGAGTTTGGTCTTCCGGCTCAGGATTGTGCCCGCCGAACAGCACATCCCGGAAGCCATGAATTTCCTCCGTACGGCAGCCAAACCGCTCTAAAAGCTGGTCCAGATATCCTCGCCCGGAACCATACATGGGGTCCACTACTATTTTCAATTTAGCTTTGCGCAAGGCCTCTAAATCCAGGAATCTCTCGATATACTTAAAATATCTCTCCTTCGGCTCAATTCGCTCCACCTTCCCCTTCCGTCCACTTTCCACTGCCCGCTGTCCGCTCTTCGCAATATTTTTCTCGATCTCCTTAGTTATATCTTCGGTGGCCGGCCCCGCATAGTCAGGAATAAACTTGAGACCGCAGTACTGAGGTGGATTGTGCGAAGCGGTAAGCATTACCGCACCGGCCGCTCTGCGATCTACAACTTCCCAGGCCACAACCGGTGTGGGGGTATCCCGCTCGCAGAGGAAACAATTAATTCCGGCATTTTCCATGACAGCCGTCACGGCTTCGGCAAATTTATCTGCCAGGAAACGGGCATCATAACCTATGATTATGGGTTTGCTATTTAATTTATGGTTATATAAATAAGCGGCTATGGAGGTCGCGACCTTTCGGACATTCTCAAATGTGAATTCATCCGAGATCACCGCCCGCCAGCCGTCCGTGCCGAACTTGATCATGGTTTACAATTCTAGCATAAAAAGCTAAAATTAAAAATTATGGAAGAAAAATGGATGAAAGCCGCCCTGATCGAAGCCCGGAAAGCTTTCAAAAAGGATGAGGTTCCTATTGGCTGTGTGGCGGTCAAAGACGGAAAAATCATCGCTCGCGGCCACAACTTAAGAGAAACCCAGGATGATCCCACCTCTCACGCTGAAATCGTGTGCATCCGCAGGGCCGCTAAAAAGATCGGGGACTGGCGCCTGGACAATGTAATATTGTATGTCACCATTAAACCCTGTAAAATGTGCCGGGAAGCTATTAAAGAAGCCCGGATAAATAAAGTTTTCAGTGGAATGGCTGAAGGCGAAGAGATACTGAAAAGATTTTTTAAAAAATTGCGATAGATGGAAGGGTGCGAGAGTGGTTTAATCGGCGCGCCTGGAAAGCGCGTATACCAGCAATGGTATCGAGGGTTCGAATCCCTCCCCTTCCGTTCATGGAGGAGTGGCCGAGTGGTTGAAGGCGGACGCCTCGAAAGCGTCTATACCAGCAATGGTATCGGGGGTTCGAATCCTCCCTCCTCCGCTCAAAATAGAAAAAGGCCCCCCGATGATTCATCGAGGGGCCCTTCCTTTTATTTACTCGATCCGATTAGAACCGGCGCTCTCTGCGACCGCCGCCGCCTGATTCGGACTTCGGCCGGGCTTCATTGACGGTGATCTCCCGATCGCCCCACTTATAACCGGACATTCCGGCTATAGCTTTTTCGGCATCGGCATCTTCCATGTCAACAAATCCGAATCCCCGGGACTTGCCCGAGAATTTGTCGGTTACCACCCGGGCCGAGATGACGTTGCCGAATTCGGAAAATTTTGCCGAAAGTTCAGCATCGGTCGCGGACCACGGAAGGTTTCCTACGAAAATACTTTTCATGTCGTACTAACTCCTTGTTTTTTTTCCTGCGGATTAATGGATTTAAGAGGCCCTGACTTAGCGGGGACACTTAGGATCAAAGACGCAGCTCTTTTCTCGCATGTACCATTAACTTCGACCATTGACAGCAGACATTGTAGCACTACCCGTGCCGCCTGTCTACTGGTTATTTATCGTCCGTTCCTTTGATTAATTTCAGTCATATTTTTCAGGCTTCATTCGGGTTCAGAGTATTTCCACATTATACAGTAATAAAAATGCTATAATACTGTAATGAATCAGCCCAACCAGACTTTTTATAATCTCGGCATCGCCCCGAAAATACTGGAGCTTTTGGACCGGATGAAGTTTAGGATACCCACCCCCATCCAGTTCAAGGCCATACCCATCGCGATCGAAGGGAAAGACATAATCGGCGTGGCCCAGACCGGCACCGGAAAAACCTTAGCTTTCGGCATCCCCATGATCCAGCGCCTGGCCCAGAACCCGGCGCGCGGGCTGGTATTGGTCCCCACCCGGGAACTGGCCCTGCAGGTGGATGAAGCGCTCCAGAAGATCGGGCACGCGCTGGGCATGCGGACGGCGGTCCTGATCGGCGGGGCTTCCATGTACAACCAGATCCAGGCCCTGCGCCGGAACCCGCGCGTGATCATCGCCACCCCCGGACGCCTGCTCGACCATCTGGGCTCCGGCCGGCTGCGCCTGGATGACGTGAATATCCTGGTGCTGGACGAAGCGGACCGCATGTTGGACATGGGATTCGCGCCGCAGATCGAAAAAATAATGAAATATTTGCCCAGGGAGAGACAGACCATGCTTTTTTCGGCGACCATTCCGGAAAAGATCATCAGGATCGCCGCCGCGCACATGAAGCTGCCGATCAGCGTGGAGATCGCGCCTTCCGGGACCGCCCCCCAGCGCATCATCCAGGAGCTGTTCATCATAAAAAAGGAAGAGAAGAGCCAGCTGCTTTGCAAACTGCTGGATCAATACCGCGGATCGGTCCTACTATTTTCGCGCACCAAGCGGGGCGCCGCCCGCATCACCAGCGGCCTGCGGTCCAGGGGATATTCCGCGGCGGAGATCCATTCCAACCGCTCCCTTTCCCAGCGCAAGGAAGCGCTGACGGGTTTCAAGACGGGCAAATACCGGGTTCTGGTCGCGACCGACATCGCCGCCCGGGGGATCGACGTCAAGGAGATCGAACTGGTCATAAATTACGACCTGCCGGAAGACGCGGAAAATTATGTGCACCGCATCGGCCGGACCGGGCGGGCAGGCCAGGAGGGGCGCGCCATTTCTTTTGCCACGCCCGACCAGCGCAATGAGGTGCGCGACATTGAAAGATTGATGCGCAAAGCCCTGCCCCTCGGAAAACATCCCTAAAAATGCCCAAGATCATCAACCTCGCCATCATCGCGCACGTGGACCACGGCAAAACCACCCTGACCGACCACCTGCTCCGCCAGGGGGGCGCGTTCGGGGAAAGGGACGAGATCACCGAGCTGGTGATGGACTCCTATGATCTGGAGCGCGAGCGGGGTATAACGATCTTTTCCAAGAATTGCTCCATCCGTTATCAGGATTACAAGATCAATATCGTGGACACGCCCGGCCACGCCGATTTCGGCTCCGAAGTGGAACGGGTGCTGAAAATGGTCGACAGCGTCCTGCTTTTGGTCGACGCCAAAGAAGGACCCATGCCCCAGACCAAATTCGTTCTTTCTAAATCGCTCAAGCTCGGCCTCCGTCCCATCGTGGTCATTAACAAGATCGACAAGGTCGATAAAGAGGGTAAACGCGCTCACAAAGTGATCGATATGATCTTCGATCTCTTTGTCAAGCTGGAAGCTACCGACGCCCAGCTCGATTTCCCGGTGGTCTACTGCATCTCCCGGGAAGGGATCGCCAAATACGACTTAAACGATGAAAGCTCCGATCTTACGCCGTTGTTTAAAACCATTCTCCAACACGTTCCGCCCTACCCTGACAAAAGTTCCGGCCCGCTGCAGCTGCAGGTGGCCAATCTCAAATATGACGACTATGTCGGACGGATCGCGATCGGCCGGGTGACCGGCGGAGCTCTGACCAAGAATATGAATATCGTGGTCAGTCGGCGGGACGGCAGGCTGGAGGCGGGCAAAATAATCAAGCTTTCGGTCTTTGAAGGGTTAAAGCAGGTAGAGGTCGAAGCGGCCCCCTGCGGCGACATTGTCGCGGTGGCCGGCATTCCCGATATTACGATCGGGGAGACGATCACCTCCGCCGATAATCCTCAACCGCTGCCGCTTTTACAGATCGATGAACCCACGCTGACCATGGAATTTTTGGTCAACGATTCGCCGTTCGCCGGACGGGAAGGAAAATTCGTCACCAACCGGCACCTCCGCGAACGGCTGGAAAGGGAGCTGCAGACCAATGTGGGGCTCAGGGTGGAACCGCTCGGCGGGGCGGAAGGCTACCGCATCGCCGGCCGCGGGGAACTGCATCTTTCCATTCTATTAGAACAGATGCGCCGTGAGGGTTACGAGATCCAGGTTTCCCAGCCGAAGGTGCTCTTCAAGACGGTCCACGGTGAAAAGATGGAACCGATGGAACAGGCGATCATAACCGTGCCGGACGAATTCGCCGGAGCGGTCATCGAAAAACTGGGTAAAAGACGGGGAGCCATGGAGGAGATGACCACCAAGAACGGGACGACTATGCTCATCTATCTGGTGCCCACGCGCGGCCTGCTGGGTTTCCGGGCCGAATTCATCATGGCCACCAAAGGCGAAGGGATACTCCACCACTCTTTTTCCCGTTATGGGAGGTTCAAAGGCGAGATCTCCAGGCGGCAAAACGGCGTATTGATCTCCGGAAATCCGGGCTCTACCGCCTCTTATGCTCTGGAAAATCTTCAGCAAAGAGGAAAGCTCTTCGTCGGCCCGGGGATCCGGGTTTATGAAGGGATGATCATCGGCGAGAACTCCCGCTCCCGGGACATGACGGTCAATCCGACCAAGGAAAAAAAGCAGACCAATATCCGCGCCGCGGGAGCGGACGAAGCCATCCGGCTGACCCCGCCGATAAAGCTGACCCTGGAGCAGGCCCTGGAATTCATTGACGAGGATGAGCTGGTCGAGGTCACGCCTAAAAATATCCGCCTCAGGAAAGTTTTCCTGACCGCGAATGAAAGGGAGCGTAACCGGTCATGATTAAAAAATCTTTACTGCTTTTGGTTCTGTTTAATACCATCGGCCTGGCGGAGTTGACTCCGGTATCCCTGCCCTACCTGATGCAGAAGGAATTTGACGGCCGGGACCTGAAACTGGTCAATGTCCTGGATAAAAACAAGTCCTACACCAAATATTACATTACTTATAAAAGCGGGGAGCTTAAAATCTCGGGGATCATGGATGTGCCGCGGGGAGTCGGCCCCTATCCGGTGATCATCACCGCCCACGGCTATATCAATCCCCTCTACTACACGACCGGGCGCGGACTAAAGCGGGAGCAGGATTACCTGGCCAGGCGCGGGTATGTGGTCTTGCACCCCGATTACCGCAACCATGCAGGATCGGATCAGGATCCCGATGAAAACTTAAAACTCCATATCGGTTATGTGGAGGATGTCATCAATGCCGTCTATGCGCTAAAGAATTCGAATTTTAATTTCATAGATAAAGACAATATCGGCCTGCTGGGGCACTCTTTAGGCGGCGGGATCGCGCTGAGCATAATGGTAACCAAGCCGGACCTGATCCGGGCCTATGTGCTGTTCGCGCCCATGAGCATGGATTACCGCGACAATTTCAACCGCTGGATCTTGCACCGGAGAGAACCGAAGTTCGGCCCTCCGGCAACCGCGCAGAAGATCATCGAAAAATACGGTTCGCCCGAGGCCAACCCGGAGTTCTGGGATAATCTCTCGGCCCAGACGTTTTTAGATAAGGTGAATGCTCCGGTCCTGGTCCATCAGGGATTGGCAGATAAATCGGTACCGCCTGAATGGGCCGGGAAACTTAAAAAGGCCTTTGAGGAACACAACCAAGAGATAACATTATATACTTACGCAGGCGAGGGCCACGAATTCATTAACCGCTGGCCGCTGGTAATGAAGCGGACGGTCGAATTCTTTGATTCCTATTTAAAAGGAGGCCGGTAAAATGAGTAGAAATATCTTTCTTTGCATCTTTGTCTTTGTCCTGGCGGGAGCGGCTCTGGCCTGTACTGATTTCAGGGTGAAAGCGACGAACGGAACCGTCGTGATCGGGCGTTCGATGGAATTCGCGCTGGGGATAGGTTCCGATGTGGTGGTTTACCCCAGGGTGGAGAAAGCGGTCAGCCTGACACCCGACGGAAAGCAGGGGATCAGCTGGAAGCCGAAATACGGCTATCTGGGGATTGACGCCTTTGGCGAAAAGCGCGCGGTTTTGGATGGGATAAACGAAGCCGGGCTGGCGGTCGAATTCCTCTGGTTCACCGAGAGCCAATATCAGGAAGCCAAAGACCATAACTGGCTGGCGATCACCGATCTCGGCCCCTGGATACTGGGCAATTTCAAAACGGTGGATGAAGTGAAAAAGGAGCTTCCCCGGATAAAGGTGATCGGCGCCTTCGTACAGCAATTGCGCTCGGTACCGGGTTTTCACGCGGCGGTGCACGATACCCAAGGCCATAGTATTGTAATTGAGTTCATTAAGGGTGAGACCAAAATCTATGACAACCCGGTCGGGGTTATGACCAACAAGCCGACCTTTGACTGGCAGCTGACGAACCTGCGCAATTATGTCAATCTGGAGGCGTACGACCAGGAATCAAAGCAGATCGTGGGTATAAAGTTCGATAAGGTCGGCAGCGGCAACGGCTGGCACGGCCTGCCCGGGGATTGGACCCCGCCCTCGCGCTTTGTCCGCACCGCCCTGATGGTCCACTCGGCCGATCCGGTCAAGGACGCGGCCGGCGCGGTCAACCTGGCGGAGCATATCCTCAATGCGGTTGATATCCCGCAGGGAGTGATAAAAACCAAAGGGCCTGTAAATAAAGCCCTGGTGGATTACACTCAATGGATCGTGATCAAGGACTTAACGAACCGCGTCCTCTATTTCCGCTCCTACCAGGACCTGGCCTTAAAAAAGGTAGATATACAGAAGCTCAATTTTAATCCGGGGGCGAAAATGAAAACGATCCGCATCGAGGACGGCAGCCGGACCATCGTAGATGTGACCGGAAAAATCTCTCAGTGAAGAAGAAATACTGGTCGGCGCGGGTAACGAAGGAGAGCAATGCGCTCGATCTGGAAAGGGGCGTTTTTGCCAAACCCAACGCGCGGTCTATCGCACTCTCGCTGAAGCGTTCGGCGGAATTAAGCAGTCGGAAGAAGAGCGAATCTTTCCGCTCGGCGATGTCGATGCTGAACTTTTACATCAACCGCGCCGGCAAGAACCTGCCCGCCCGGCGCAAAAAGGTCTTAAACCAGGCCAAGGATGAACTGCGGCGGCTTTTCAAGCGAATCTGATGAATAAAATATTTTTTCATTTGGCAATGCCCCTGCTCCTTTTCCAGCTGGCAATGTCGGGTTGCGCGCCGGCTGGACCGGAGGTAAAATTCGATCAGCCCACTAAAATAATTCATGACGCTGACCTGGATTATCACTTCCTTAATAATATTGACAGGATAACTCCACCCTTCCCTCCTGGCAGCCGCTATCAGATCGGGGATATCCCCACGGTGAAGGGTAGATACATAATCTATAAATATCTCATCGAATATCCCGGGCGCTCAGCGGAAAGTGGAGCAGCCAGGTTCCACGACCTGCTGGTCATCAAAACCGATAGCACCGGCAAAATACTGGACGCTTATCACTATACCCTGGAATGGGCCGATGCTCCCAGTCTGGATCTGTATCAAATGAAAAATAAGGGGATCTATCTTAAGCCGGACTTAAAGCTCAAAGACCTAGGGCTAATCAATACCATCACTGGCAGACAATTAGGAGAAACTGAAAGCCCGGTCAAGCGTGAAGATCTGGTTCCAGAACAGCGTATCGTCTCACCCCTCCCCTCCAAGCTCAAAACCGGTGATATTTTCAAGCAGGAAGAAAAAGAGCTAAATAAAAAAGCCGACGACATAATCCAGCAGGCCAAAAGCTATAAGGAAGCCAAAGAAAAATTGATCGAACTGCAGAAGCAGGCTGATTTTAGCTGGAAAGGACACGGACCGCAAATCAAGTTCCTGCCCCGCAAAAAATAACCTCCTTAATTGTCGGAGGATTTTTCGTTTTCCGCCACGAACTTCCTGATTTCCTCTAAACTTTCGAGGATCATCTTGGCCTTGGCTAAGCCGAAGGAAAAAGGAAATTTCTCGTCCTCGCTTCTTTTAAGCACCAGTATCGGCTTGCCTTTATATTCAGATCTTTCTACTATCATTGGTTTAACCCCTTTCTTTTTAACATTCGAATCCTACACTTAAATTGATTCCGCCGCAAGGTGAATTAGAATTTAAGGTTTAAAAGCTATAAATTATTCTTATTAGGCCCAGTTTACTGCCACTAAAACCGGTGGGATCAAGAGTTGACCCCGGATTATATTCCGATCCATCAGGCCCGCCCAGGATCATGCTCTCCAGGCTCAGGTCCACATTCTGCGCCACATTGCGGGTATAAGAGGGATAGATCAGAAAACTTAAATCGTTTAGATTGGTCAAAATCGAAGCTTTAACGGTAGTTATCTCGTCTAAAATCTTATTCAAGCCAAAATTTAAGT
>Ga0315268_10007060_pt1 | contig 11879 bp, 7 predicted proteins | sample C1_top_MG_FD_204535 | JGI IMG/M metagenome (GOLD analysis project Ga0315268, IMG submission 204535) | Sediment microbial communities from Yellowstone Lake, YNP, Wyoming, USA - C1_top | ecosystem: Environmental > Aquatic > Freshwater > Lake > Sediment | place: USA: Wyoming | collected 2017-08-01 | reverse complement strand
GTGATCTGCAGCGAATCGACTTTCATCACCACCGGCAGACCGATCTCTTCGGCCAGCAGCACCGCTTCGTCCTTTGATCGCGCTACCACGGTTTGCGCGATGGGAATGTGGAAGGTGGCCAGGAGCGCCTTCGACTCAATCTCGGAGAGCACGCTGCGCCCCTCGGCTAGCGCCGTTTCGATCACCAGCCGGGCGCTGGCCAGGCGCGGTGCGACGCTGTCGGAGAGCGACGCCGGCGTCTGCATCAGGAGCTTCTGGTTGCGGTAGTAGTTGGAAATGTGCGAGAACAGTTCCACCGCCGGTTCGGGCGTGCGGAAGGTGGGGATGCCCGCGCCCTTGAACAGCAGCCGCGCTTCGCGCACCTGCTCCTCGCCCATCCAGCAGGTGACCAGCGGCTTGTCCGACTTGCGCGCGACCTCGATCACCACGCGTGCCGCCTGGGTCGGGTCGGTCATCGCCTGTGGCGTCAGGATGGCGAGCACGCCATCGATGTTGTTGTCTTCCAGGCAGGCCGACAGCGTCGCTGCATAGCGTGCCGGATCGGCGTCGCCGACGATGTCCAGGGGATTGGCGCGCGACCAGGTCGGCGGCAACGCCTCATTGAGCTTGCGATGAGTCGCCGGATCGAGCGTCGCCAGCGGCACGCCGATATCGGCAGCGTGATCGGCCGCCATCACGCCCGGGCCACCGCCGTTGGTGATGATGGCGAGCCGGTTGCCGCGCGGACGGAAGTGCGAAAACAGCGCCTGCGCCGCGGCGTACATCTGGCCGACCGTGGCCAGGCGCACCACTCCGGCCCGGCGCAGGGCGGCGTCGAAGACGTCGTCGGCGCCGACCAGGGCCCCGGTATGCGACAGCACCGCTTGTTCGCCCGCCGGGTGGCGGCCGACCTTGATCAGCAACACCGGCTTGCAGCGCGCCGCGGCGCGCAGGGCGCTCATGAAGCGGCGGGCATTCTTGATGCCTTCGATGTAGAGGAAGATATTCTCCGTTTTGGGATCGGAGACCAGGAAATCGAGGGTTTCGCCGAAGTCGACATCGGCGGACGTGCCCATGGACACGACGCTGGAGAAGCCGACGTTGTTGGGCAGCGCCCAGTCGAGGATGGCGGTGCATAGCGCGCCCGACTGGGAGATCAGGCCGATGCTGCCGGGGTTGGCGCTGCCGTTGGCGAAGCTCAGGTTTATGCCGCTACCCGGGCGCATGATGCCCAGCGAATTGGGGCCGAGCAGGCGCATTTTGTGGCGCCGCGCGCTCTCCAGCACGGCCCGCTCCAGCGCCGCGCCGTGCCTGCCGTTCTCGGAAAAGCCGCCGGAGATGACGATCGCGCACCTCACCCCGGCCAGGCCGCAAGCCTCGACGATCGCCGGCACCGTCGCCGCCTTGGTGCAGATTACGGCCAGATCGAGCCGCTGCGGAATCTTATCGACCGAGGCATAGCAGGGCTGGCCGAAGATGGTCTGGTGCTTGGGATTGACCAGGAACAGGCGCCCCTTGTAGCCCGAGTCGAGCATGTTGCGGATCAGGGTATTGCCGATCGAGGACGGGGTCTCGGAGGCGCCGATGATGGCGACCGATCTGGGTTCGAAGAGCGGAGTCAGGTAGTGTTGTTCGGTGTTCATGGCTCTCTTCTCGCCGCCTGAGCAGGCGGTCCCACGCAAGTCTGAATCGCTGCTAAGGTGTATTATTTCATCTATTGCACTGCAACAGGAGTATTGATGAGTTCTCATGGTTCAACCGGCCGTTCCAGCCAGAAAAGTCTGGCGCTGGCGGCACTGGGCGTGGTGTACGGCGACATCGGCACCAGCCCGCTCTACACCATGAAAGAGGTTTTCGCCGGCTCGCATCATCATCCGGTACCGATCACGCCCGACAACGTCCTGGGCATCCTCTCTCTGATCTTCTGGGCGCTGATGATCGTCGTCACGGTGAAATACGTGTCCTTCATCATGCGCGCCGACAACAAGGGCGAAGGCGGCATCATGGCGCTGATGGCGCTGGCGCTGCGCCCGGCCGAGGAGGGCTCGCGCCGCCGCAACGTGATCCTGATCCTCGGCCTGTTCGGCGCGGCGTTGTTCTACGGCGACGGCGTGGTGACGCCGGCGATCTCGGTGCTGTCCGCGGTGGAAGGCCTGGAAATCGCCGCCCCGGGCCTGAAGACCTTCGTGATTCCGGTCACCCTGGTGGTGCTGTTGCTGCTGTTCCTGTTCCAGAAGAAGGGCACGGGCGGCATCGGCGCGCTGTTCGGGCCGGTGATGATGCTCTGGTTCGCCACCCTGGCGGTGCTGGGGGTGATCAACATCGCCGCCGCGCCGGGGGTGATCGCCGCGCTCAACCCGCTCCACGGTCTGAACTTCCTGATCTCCCATCCGCTGCTCGGCTTCTTCTCGCTGGGCGCGGTGGTGCTGGCGTTGACCGGCGCCGAGGCGCTGTATGCCGACATGGGCCACTTCGGCCGCAAGCCGATCCAGTTCGCCTGGTTCGCCATGGTGCTGCCGGCCCTGGTGCTCAACTATTTCGGCCAGGGCGCGCTGCTGCTCCAGTATCCCAGTGCGATCCAGAATCCCTTCTACCTGCTGGCGCCGGACTGGGCGCTCTATCCGCTGGTGGCGATGGCCACGGTGGCGACGGTGATAGCCTCGCAGGCGGTGATCTCCGGTGCCTTCTCGATCACCCAGCAGGCGATCCAGCTCGGCTACTCGCCGCGTCTCGAGGTGCAACACACCTCGGATCGCGAGATCGGCCAGATCTACCTGCCGGGCATCAACTGGACCCTGCTGATCGCCGTGATGGCGCTGGTGCTGGGCTTCGGCTCCTCGACCAACCTCGCCGGCGCCTATGGCATCGCCGTCACCGGCACCATGCTGATCACCAACATTCTCGCCGTCTGCGTGACGCGCTGGCTGTGGCATTGGGGTTGGTGGCGGGCGATCCTGGGCGTCCTGCCGTTCATGTGCATCGATCTGGCCTTCTTCTCCGCCAACATGGTGAAGATTTTCGACGGCGGCTGGTTCCCGCTGCTCTTCGGCCTGTGCGTCTTCCTCCTGCTGACCACCTGGAAGCGCGGGCGGCAGCTGCTCTACCTGCAACTGCAGCAGGGGGCGCTCGACCTCAAGCCCTTCATCGAGAGCATCAACCTGGGAGGTACGACGCGCGTCCCGGGCACGGCGGTGTTCATGACGCCCAATCCCGACGCGGTACCGCAAGCCCTGCTGCATAGCCTCAAGCATTACAAGGTGGTGCATGAACGGATGGTGATCGTCACCGTCAAGGTGCTCGACGTGCCGCGCGTGGCCAATGCGCAGCGGGTGACGGTGGAGGCGCTGCCCAATAATTTCTGGCGGGTCAAGGTGTATTACGGCTTCATGGATGAGCCCGACCTGCCGCAGGCGCTCGAGTGGTGCGCCGAGCAGGGGCTGGATTTCGACATGATGGACACCTCCTTCTTCCTGAGCCGCGAGACGCTGATCGCCGGTCCCGGCACCAGCATGGTTCGCTGGCGCGAGAAGTTGTTCACCGCCATGTTCCGCAACGCCGGCAGCGTCACCAGCTTCTTCAAGCTGCCGGCCAACCGCGTGGTCGAACTCGGCGCCCAGGTGGTGCTGTAAGCGGCTGTGGTGACAGTGGTGAGCGAAACGCATCCGCCATCGGCATGGATCAGCCGCTTCGCACCACTGATTCCCGCGGGCGGATCGGTGCTCGATCTCGCCTGCGGCTCGGGCCGGCATACCCGGCTGCTGGCCGGCATGGGCTTTTCGGTCGAGGCAGTGGATCGCGATGCAGTTGCGCTTGAGACCCTGCACGACATCGCCGGCGCCAGCACGCGTTGCGCCGATCTCGAAGGCGGGCCGTGGCCGTACGGCGGTCGCGGCTTCGCCGCCATCGTCGTCGCCAACTACCTGTGGCGGCCGCTGCTGCCGCATCTCCTGGCGGCGCTCGACCAGGGCGGCGTGCTGATCTATGAGACCTTCATGCTTGGCCACGAGCGCTTTGGCAAGCCTTCCAATCCCGCCTTTCTGCTGCGTCCGGGCGAACTACTCGACCTCGTGCGCCCGCGCCTGACGGTGCTGGCTTTCGAGCAGGGCGAGGTGCGGTTGCCCAGGCCGGCAGTGGTGCAGCGTCTGTGCGCGGTACGCGGCGGGGCGCCGATTCTGCCCGACTGAACCGGCGCTGGTCGCTGGTCGGTCGGTGGTGGGTCGGGCTTTCGATGGAGACACCCGAACGGGTGCAGCCCGGCAGCGGCGGCCATGTTTCACAGGGACGCTCCATGAATCATCAAGATTGCTTCGCCTTCGGCTCGCAAAGACAATCAATCTCGTCCCACAGGGACTTCCTTTCGCTGGAGATGCCCGAACGGGTACGGTCGTCGTTGCGAGCGAAGCGCGGCAACCTCAAGCGGCGAGTTCAATCGCCCCGACGTTGAACTGCCGCTCCAGTTCCTGCCAGCGCGCCTCGGCCTGGGCGATGCTCGCCAGCTTGACGTGGCCGAAGCCGCGGATCTGCTCGGGTACTGCGGCGATGGCCACGGCGACGGCGAGATTGCCCGGGGTGAGAAGCGGCAGCAGGCGCTCGATCCGTTCCCGATAGTCGCGGATCAGGGCGCGCTCCAGGCGACGTTCCGCGCTGCGGCCGAAGAGGTCGAGCGCCGTGCCGCGTAGCACGCGCAGCCTGGCGAGCAGCGCGAACACGGGCATGACCCAGGCGCCATATTCTGACTTGATCGGGTGGCCGTTGGCGTCCTTCTTCGCGAACAGCGGCGGCGCCAGGTTGAATTTCAGCCGGACGTCGCCCTCGAAGGCCTCAGCCAGCTTGCGCTTGAATTCCTCGCCGGCATAGAGGCGGGCGACTTCGTATTCGTCCTTGATAGCCATCAGCTTGAACAGATTGCGCGCCACGGCCTGGGAGAGGCGCGTGCCCAGTCCCTGCCCGGCTTCCTGCGCGCGCACCCGATCCACCAGCACCGTGTATTGTTCGGCGTAGGCGCGGTTCTGGTAGGCGGTGAGGAATGCCTTGCGGCTCTTGACCAGGCTGTCCACGCTCTGCGGGCGCGACACCATCACGGGCCGGGCGGGCAGGGCGATCTTCGTCACCGCCTCGATGTCCGCGGCGCCGCGCCGCCCCCAGCGGAAGGCCTGCTGGTTGGCGGCAACCGCGACGCCGTTCAATTCGATGGCCCTCAGGATGGCGGCTTCGGAGAGCGGGATGCAGCCCCGCTGCCAGGCATAGCCGAGCATGAACAGGTTGGTGGCGATGGCGTCGCCCATCAGCGCGGTGGCCAGCCGGGTGGCGTCGATGAAGTCGACCGATTGCCCGGCCGCTTCCTCGATCAAGCCGCGAATTTCCGCGGCAGGGAAAGTCCAGTCGGGGTTCTGGGCGAACTCGCCGGTGGGCTGCTCGTGGCTGTTGATGATGGCGTGGGTCCGGCCCGGGCGCATTTTCGAGATCGCATCCTGGCCGCCCGAGGTGAGGAGATCGCAGCCGAGGATCAGGTCGGCCTCGCCGGTGGCGACGCGCTGGGCGCGGATCAGCTCCGGACTAGCCGCGAGCCGGACGTGGGAGCTCACCGCGCCGTTCTTCTGCGACATGCCGGTCATGTCGAGTACCGAGGCGCCGCGGCCCGAGAGGTGCGCGGCCATGCCCAGCAGCGCACCGATGGTGATGACGCCGGTGCCGCCGATGCCGGTGATGAGAATGTTGAAGGGTTTGTCCAAGGCCGGCAGCGCCGGTTCGGGAAGATCCGGCAGCCCGGTCGCTGTGGCGCCGCCGCTCCTGGCGCGGCGGACCTTGCCGCCGAGGACGGTGACGAAGCTCGGGCAGAAGCCCTTGACGCAGGAATAGTCCTTGTTGCAGGAGGACTGGTCGATCGTCCGCTTGCGCCCGAATTCCGTCTCCAGCGGCAGGATCGAGGTGCAGTTCGACTGCACGCCGCAGTCGCCGCAGCCCTCGCACACCGCGTCGTTGATGAACATCCGCTGCTGCGGATCGGGGTATTGGCCGCGCTTCCTGCGGCGACGTTTTTCCGCGGCGCAGGTCTGATCGTAGATGATCACCGAGACGCCCTGGAACTGCCTCAGCTCGCGCTGCACGGCATCGAGCTCCGAACGGTGATGCACGGTCGCGATCTGCGGCAGCCCTTCGCGCTTGATGTAGCGCGAGGGATCTTCCGCCACCACGGCGATGCGCCGCACGCCCTCGGCCGCCACCTGGCTCGCGATCATCGGCACCGAGGTCTGGCCGTCGATCGGCTGGCCGCCGGTCATCGCCACCGCGTCGTTGAACAGGATCTTGTAGGTGATGCCGGGGAGGGGGCCGGGGAGGGGGCTGGGAGGCGGGCCGTTGAATGCAGCAACCGCGGCGCGGATGGCGAGATAGCCCGAGTGGAAATAGGTGCCGTCGCCGAGATTGGCGAAGACGTGATTCAGGCCGGAGAAGGGCGCCTGGCCGATCCAGGTCGCGCCTTCGCCGCCCATGTGGGTGATGGTCTTGTTGCCTTCGGGAAAGATCGATGCCGCCATCACATGGCAGCCGATGCCCGCCAGCGCCAAGCTGCCCTCGGGCACCCGGGTGGAGGTGTTGTGCGGACAACCGGAGCAGTAGTAGGCCGGGCGCGCCGGGGTGTTCACGGCCTTCTTCAGCACCGCGTCCTTCTGCTCCAGGAAGGCTAAGCGGGCGGTGATGCGCTCGCTCTGGTGAAAGCGATTGATCCGCGCCGCGATCACCCGGGCGATCTGCGCCACCGAGAAATCCGCCTTGCTGGTGAGCAGCCAGTTGCCGTGGGGATGGACCCATTCGCCCTTCTCGTCGAACTTGCCGATGACCCGCGGCCGGACGTCCTCGCGCCAGTTGTAGAGCTGTTCCTTTAACTGGTATTCGACGATCTGACGCTTCTCCTCGACGACCAGGATCTCCTCCAGCCCGGTGGCGAATTCGCGCACGCTGTCGGGCTCCAGCGGCCAGGGCATCGAGACCTTGAACAGGCGGATGCCGATCTCCTGGGCGTGCCGCTCGTCGATGCCCAGCTCGTCCAGGGCTTCGAGCACATCGAGATAGGACTTGCCCGAGGCGACGATGCCCAGCCGGGCATTGGGCGAGTCCACCATGGTGCGGTTCAGGCGGTTGGCCCGGGCGTAGGCGAGCGCGGCGTAGATCTTGTAATCCTGCATCAGCGCTTCCTGGCGACGCGCCTGGAGGCCGATGTATTCGCTGGTGAGTCGGGCGTTCATGCCGCCCTCGGGGATGACGAAGTCCTCGGGGAGCAGGATCTTCACGCGAAACGGGTCGGCCTCGATCGAGGCGCTCGATTCGACGGTGTCGGCCAGCGCCTTGAAGCCGACCAGGCAGCCCGAGAAGCGCGACATGGCCCAGCCGTGCAGGCCGAGATCGACGTATTCCTGGACGTTGCAGGGATAGAGCAGGGGGATCATCGCCGCCGCGAACTGGTGGTCGCTCTGGTGCGGCAGCGTCGATGAGAAGGCGCCGTGGTCGTCTCCGGCCACCAGCAGCACGCCGCCGTGCCGGCTGGTGCCGAAATGGTTGGCGTGCTTGAACACGTCGCCGCAGCGGTCGACGCCCGGTCCCTTGCCGTACCACATCGAAAAGACGCCGTCATAGGGGCTGGGCCCGATCAGCCCGACCTGCTGGCTGCCCCAGACCGCGGTCGCCGCCAGGTCCTCGTTGATGCCCGGCTGAAACTTCACCTGGTTGGCGCCGAGGTGCTTCTGGGCCGACCACAGGGCCTCATCGAGGCCGCCCAGGGGCGAGCCGCGGTAGCCGGAGATGAAGCCGGCGGTATTGAGGCCGGCGGCGTCATCGCGCCAGCGCTGGAGCAGCGGCAGACGCACCAGCGCCTGCACCCCGGAGAGATAGATGCGGCCGGAGCGTTGCGTGTATTTGTCTTCGAGACTGACCTCGCGCAAGGCGTCGGCGAGCTGGGATTGCGCGGCAGTGGTGCCGGTGGTGGTGTTCATCGGGCGTCTCCAAAATTTTGTCTTGGATCGAAGGTGCGCCGCCGGGGGTGTTGGCGGCGCGATTCCTTGCCGGTCGCGTCGATCGGACGGTGGCCTGCGGGCGGAATGATAGCTCAAGCGGGCGAAACTGGAAAATGCGGAAAATGCGGAAAATGCGAAAACGTCGAGGGGAAACCCGCGAGGACACCTGGGCCGGCCCGGCTCAGGGCAGTTGCAGGATCTCGCGCGCCAGGCGCTCCATGCCCGAGGGCGACAGGTCGTTGCACTCGATCCGGACCGCGGCGCCAAAGCCGGCGAAGTTCTTTGCCTGGGAGCGCAGGTAGAGCGGGTCGTAGTGCTCCGCCAGCAGTTCCGTGACCAGGGTGGGGAAATCGCCGCTCTGCGCCAGCGCGGTCCAGTGCGCCACCGTCTCACGGCTTTGCAGACCGGTGAGCTGGGAGAGCCGCTCGATCAGCCAGGCGGGATCGGCGAGGAAGTAGTCGTAGTCCTGCAGCAGGAAGGCGACCCGCGCCGGCAAGCTCGCCTCGATGCGCAGGCTGGCCGCAGAACGGATGGCGGCTAGCAGCGCGTCGGGCAGTTGCACGCTGCCGATCCTGCGGCTCTCCGCCTCGACGAACACCGGCCGGTCTGCGTCAAAGCTGCAAAGCCGCGCATGGATGCGGCTCTCGAACGTCCGCTGCGAGGGTTGCGGCGTCTGCGGCAGCGGGCCCAGCACCGAGCCCTTGTGGCTTGCCAGTTGCTCCAGATGCAGCACCTGGGCGCCGTGGGCGGCCAGGGCTTCCAACAGGCGGCTCTTGCCGCTGCCGGTGGCGCCGCCCACGACGCGATAACTGAAGCGCTGCGGGCGTGTCGCGAGCTCATCCATGACGTGGCGGCGCCAGGCCTTGTAGCCGCCTTCCAGGCGCTGCGCGTCCCAGCCGATCTGGCGCAGGATGTGGGTGAACGCACCGCTTCTCTGGCCGCCGCGCCAGCAATAGACCAGCGGCCGCCAGTCGCGTGGCTTGTCCAGGAACAGGCGCTCGATGTGGGCGGCGACGTTCTGCGCCACCCAGACCGCGCCGATTTTCTTCGCTTCGAAGGGCGATGCCTGGTAGAGCGTGCCGACCCGGGCGCGCTGCGGGTCGTCGAGCACCGGGCAACTGATGGCCCCGGGCAGATGATCGTCGGCGTATTCCGCCGGCGAACGGGCATCGATCATCTCGTCAAACTCGGCCAATTGTGCTACGGTTGCGGCCCCCTGGATTCTCGTCCCGGCGGCTGATGGTTTTGGGTTTTTCAATGAGTCTGAAATGAGGGTTCGCAAAGGGTAAGCAATGGGCATCAAGCTGACGCAATTCTCTCACGGCGGCGGCTGCGGCTGCAAAATGGCGCCGGCGGTGCTGGCCGAAATCCTGGCCAGGACGCCGCTGCCCGCGCTGCCGCCGGAACTGCTGGTGGGCACCGAGACTTCCGACGACGCCGCGGTCTACCAGTTGAACGCCGAGCAGGCGATCGTTGCCACCACCGATTTCTTTACGCCGATCGTCGACGATCCGCGCGACTTCGGTCGCATCGCCGCCGCCAATGCGCTCTCGGACGTCTATGCGATGGGCGGCAGGCCGCTGTTCGCGCTGGCGCTAGTCGGCATGCCACTCGACAAACTGCCCACTGCGGTGATCGCCGAGATCCTCGGCGGCGGCGCCGAAATCTGCGCCCGGGCCGGCATCATGGTCGCCGGCGGTCACTCGATCGACGTCCAGGAACCGATCTACGGCCTGGTGGCACTGGGGCTGGTGCATCCCCGCCAGATCAAGAAGAACAGCGGCGCCCGGGCCGGCGACCTCTTGATCCTGGGCAAGCCGCTGGGCATCGGCATCCTCTCCGCGGCGCTGAAGAAGGGCCTGCTCCCGGCTGCGGGCTACGCCGAGATGCTGGCGCAGACGACCCGGCTCAACACGCCTGGTGCTGCGCTGGCCGGCATCGACGGCGTCCATGCGATGACCGACGTCACCGGCTTCGGCCTGGCCGGTCATCTGCTCGAAATCTGCCGCGGCTCGAAGCTCTCGGCGCTGGTGGAATTCTCCCGGCTGCCGCTGATCGAGGAGGCGGCACGGCTGGTGCGGGAGGGCATCAGCACCGGCGCCTCGGCGCGCAACTGGGCGAGCTACGGCCACCAGGTGGTGTTCGCGCCCGATGCCGAGGAATGGCAACAGAAACTGATCACCGACCCCCAGACCAGCGGCGGCCTGCTGGTGGCCTGTGCGCCCGAGTTTGTCGGGCGCGTGCTGGCGGAGTTCGAGCGCGACGGTTTTTCTCCGGCGGTGATCGGCGAAATGGTCGATGGGCAGGACGGCGTGCCGCTGCTCAGGGTTTCCTGAGCAGCGGCAGTAAGGCGCGCCAGACGTTGTCTACCATCAGGGGCTGCATCGCGGCGGTCGGATGCAGGCCGTCTTCCTGGAAAGCGGCGCGGTTTTCGGCAAAGCCCTCGAACAGGAAGGGCAGCAACGCGGTGTGGTGTTTGCGTCCCAGTTCGACGTAGCTGTCGGCAAACCCCCGCGTATAGTCGATGCCGTAGTTGGGCGGCAGCCTCATGCCGATCAGCAGCACCTTGACGCGGTGCGCCTGGCACTCGCGGATCATGGTGTCCAGGTTGCTGCGCATCTCATTGAGGCTCAAGCCGCGCAGGCCGTCGTTGGCACCGAGTTCGATGATCACGATCGCCGGCTTGAACTGTCTGAGTGCCGTGGGCAGGCGCGAGACCCCACCGCTGGTGGTTTCACCGCTGATGCTGGCGTTGACCACCTGGTAGGGATAATGGCGCTGGGTCAAACGTTTTTTGAGCAGCGTCGGCCAGGCGCTCTCCTGCGGCATGCCCAGGCCGGCGCTGAGGCTGTCGCCGAACACGAGTAGGGTCTGCGCGGGTTTGTCAGCCTCGGCGGCGGCGCAGTTGAGCAACAGCAAGAGGAGCAAGAGGATCCTGGGCATGAACACTGATTCCAGTTACGCACGAGCGGTGATCGAGGTCGCCAACCTGGGCAAGGAAGTGCCGAGTAGTGACGGGCAGGGGGGTGGGCAGGATAGGGGGCGGCTCGTCATTCTGCACCAGATCTCCTTTCGCGTGATGGCGGGGGAAGCGGTGGCCATCGTCGGCGCCAGCGGCTCGGGCAAGTCCACCCTGCTGGGTCTGTTGGCCGGGCTCGATCTGCCCAGCGAAGGTAGCGTGCTGCTGTCCGGGCAGGATCTGGCGCGGCTCGACGAGGATGCCCGTGCCGCCCTGCGCGGGCGCCTCCTGGGCTTTGTGTTCCAGTCCTTCCAGTTGCTGCCGGCGCTCACCGCCCTGGAGAACGTCATGCTGCCGCTGGAGCTGGCCGGCCGCAAGGATGCCAGGAATGTGGCCCGGGAGATGCTCGCGCGCGTCGGTCTGGCGGCGCGCCTGGACCATTACCCGAAACATCTTTCCGGCGGTGAGCAGCAGCGGGTCGCGCTGGCGCGCGCCTTTGCGGTCAAGCCGCAACTCCTGCTCGCCGACGAGCCGACCGGCAATCTCGATGCCGCCACCGGCAGCCAGATCATCGACCTGATGTTCGCGATGAACGCCGAACAGGGCATGACGTTGATCCTGGTCAGTCACGACGAGGCGCTGGCCAAGCGCTGCAGCCGGGTGCTAAGGCTGGTCGGCGGACGGCTCGCCGAGGAGTGAGCGCGCCTCGGACCTGCGGAGATTGCTTCGTCGCTCCGCTTCTCGCAATGACGATGCACGCCGTCACTGCGAGACCGTAGGCCGCGGCAGTCTGGATTGCCACGCTTCGCTCGCAATGACGGGATTGGTGGGTTGCCGCGCGTCCGTCATAGATGGTCGCCCCCATTTTGCCAAGCTTTCAATTGATGACGGTAAGAAGGTGAAGATTGCAGCCATAGATCCGGACTTTGATC
>Ga0315268_10007059_pt1 | contig 11879 bp, 4 predicted proteins | sample C1_top_MG_FD_204535 | JGI IMG/M metagenome (GOLD analysis project Ga0315268, IMG submission 204535) | Sediment microbial communities from Yellowstone Lake, YNP, Wyoming, USA - C1_top | ecosystem: Environmental > Aquatic > Freshwater > Lake > Sediment | place: USA: Wyoming | collected 2017-08-01 | reverse complement strand
CTACAAAGACGTGCTGGCGCCTGACGGAAACGAGTTCGCGGTGGCGTGGATGCATCAGGCATTGGCGCGCGCCCACGGTGAAGTGGCACCGGCGGCGGTCGTCGGTAAACCGGCGGTCCTCGGGGGGATGGCCGAGGCCGCCGGGGTCGCCGGGGTTGGCGTGTTGGCGCTCATTGAGCAGGTTTTGGCCGAGCAGGCAAGGCCCCTGCCTGGAACGCGGGTTGCGATCCAGGGCCTGGGGGCCGTGGGCGATTCAGCCGCGCGTCTGCTGCATGAAGCCGGCGCCAAGGTGGTCGCGGTGGCGGACCAGTCCGGCGGGGTGTTCCGCAACAGCGGCCTCAACATTCCTGATTTGCGTACGCAGGCGCAGCGCACCGGGTTTGTGCTGGGCTATCCCGAGGCCGAGGCCGCCAGCAATGCCGAAGTGCTGGAAGCGGCGTGCGACGTTCTGATCGCCGCCGCCGCCGCGCGCCAGATCAATCAGCAAAATGCGCCGCGCATCCAGGCTTCGCTGGTGGTGGAGGCGGTACACGGGGCAATTACCCCGGCAGCGGAGCAAATTCTGCGCGGCCGGGGCATTACCGTCGTGCCGGACATGTTGGGCACGGCGGCCACCATCGTGGCGTGGTTCGTGGAGTGGCAGCACGGGATTCACTTCGCGGCCCCGACGATCTCCGACCTTCAGGCGGCGCTGCGTACGCGTCTCCTGGACGCCTGGCGCGCGGTGCGCAAACAGGCCGGGCGAGACGCGGTAAGCCTGCGCGCCGCCGCATACGTTGTTGCCTCGGCACGCCTGGCAGCGGCGATGCGGGTGCTGTAGCCCGATAAAGGCTGCACTCGTCGCCAGCCTGCGCCAACGAGAACATCGCCAGCCCCCAAGGGCGCCCAAAGGAAATACTTCGCTGTCGCCAACGTGGCGGCAAGGCCGCGAATGGCCGCCGGCGCGCTTTGACCAGCGTCGCTGGGTTCTTGACCAGCGGCACACCACGGCTGGTCCGGGTTTCTTCGTTCCATGCAGTGAATTTACCCAGACCATTAGTCACATTCCTGGGCATTACTGAGGTGCTGTCGTATGGCTTGAGAATGGCTGAATGTTGTGGCACGATGTTCGTCATCCGCAGAGCGGGCAGCGGGGCGGACTTTCGAAATGGCATAACGGGGCCGCTGATTTCCGTCCAAAACGCCTATGAGTGTCAAACGAGGGTATGTCCCTGACCACGCCAAACCGCGTTCCAAAGCGAGAGGAATACCGGCCTTGGATTGTCCGATTTCTGCCTAACGCTACAGCCCGGTTACGACTATTCTGCTTCCCGTATGCAGGGGTGGGAGTCTCCGCCTATTTCCCTTGGGTGCAAGGACTTCCTCGCACGATCGAGCTGTTAGGGGTCCAACTGCCCGGCCGGGAACAGCGCATTCGTGAGCGGCCGTTTGACAGGCTGAGCGCTATCGTGCCTGTGGCTGCGGACGCCATCCGCCGGCACTTGGAAGAGCCGTACGCCTTGTTCGGCTACAGCATGGGCGCTCTGATCGCTTTCGAGGTGACGCGATACCTGCGAGCGGAAGGTTGCCCCGGTCCTGTGCATCTGTTTGCGGCGGCGCGGCGAGCGCCACATCGTCCGGATCGGCTTCCCAAGATCCATGATCTTCCCGAGCCCGAGTTGATCGAGGAATTACGCCGCCGCTGGGGAGACGGAATTCCTTCCGCGGTGTTGCGCGAACCCGAGCTTCTACAACTCCTGTTGCCCGGCCTGAGGGCGGATCTCGCGGTGATTGAGACGTACAGACACATCGAGGGCGAGCGCCTCGAGTGCCCCATTTCGGTGTTCGGGGGCGAAGACGACAAAACCTTGAGCCGCGACGATGTTCAGGCATGGGAAGAGCTGACCAACGGTCCTTTCCGGTTGCGCATGTTCCCCGGTAACCACTTCTTCATCAGGAGCCGGTATCTGGAAGTATTACAGGCCGTTCTGGAGGACCTCCTTCCGATTGTTGGCGGGCGCCAAGGTGCTGTCCCATGCTGACTTCCTCTCCCGGCGTGTGGGAATTCTCGACCCGTGTGGGAAAAGGGCTGTCGCTTTCTCTGGACGGAGTCGAGCTGTCGCTGGCCCCGGGACCGGGCCGGCGAAAGTTGAGTTTACGGAATCAGCGCGACGAATCTGGATGGGCCTTGGTATCACTTGTGCCGCGTTCAGGCTGTTCGGCAGCGTTCGTGATCGAAGGTTCGGATTGCCACCTCACGTTGGCGCAGTGGCCGGCCGGTGAAATCCGGGGCTATCGGCTCAGCCGAACCGCAAACGTGAGTATGTGACTCTACGCACGAGGGTACTGCGTGTGTGCGCCGGTCGAATCGGGCATCACCGTCCGGCAGCATTTGGCGTACGGGAAGTTGCCATCGCTGCCCTGGTCGTTGACTCTCCTACGATCGCCGCCCTCAGACCATCCAGCGGAAGAGGTGTTGTCGCGGGAAAAAGACCCCGGCAGCCAAGTCCGAGTCTCCTCAGAAAGAACAACCGTTGTCGAGACCTTAGACCATATCGAAGGTGTCCCTGAACAAGAAGTGCGTCGAATGTACGCCCAAGAGAAAGCGGCTAAATAACAGGAGAAAGCGGTAAACAACGATGGCCAATTTTCTCGAGAGGATCTCCCAACTCTCTCCCAAGAAACTCGCTCTACTGGTCAGGGATCTCCAAGACCGGCTGGACTCCCTGGAAAAGGACAAGCGAGAACCCATTGCCATCGTCGGGATGGGCTGTCGCTTTCCCGGAGGAGCCAACAACCCGGAAGAATTCTGGCGACTTCTCCGGGATGGCGTGGATGCCATCTCGGAAGTCCCGCCGGAGCGGTGGGACTTGAACTCCATTTATGATCCAGAGCCCGGGAAACCTGGGAAGACCTGCTCGCGGTACGGCGGTTTTGTCAGAGAGGTGGACCAGTTCGACCCGCTTTTCTTCGGCATTTCTCCCCGCGAAGCCGACAGCATGGATCCACAGCAGCGGCTGCTCTTAGAGGTCACTTGGGAGGCCTTGGAGAATGCCGGCCAGTCGCCGGAGAAATTAGCGGAGACCCAGACCGGCGTGTTTGTAGGAATCTCCGGCAGCGACTACATGCACCGGATGCTGCAGTCTGACCCCAAAGAGCTCGATATGTATCTTGCCACGGGGGGCGCGCTTTCCACCGCCTCCGGACGGATCTCCTATCTTCTCGGCCTTCGTGGCCCCAGCATATCGGTCGACACCGCTTGTTCCTCGTCACTGGTAGCGTTCCACCTGGCCTGCCAGAGCATCCGCAGCGGGGAATCCAAGATCGCCCTCGCGTGCGGAGTCAACCTCATACTAACGCCGGCTGTGTCCATTGCACTCTCGCGTTCGCACATGCTGGCGCCCGATGGCCGCTGCAAGGCGTTCGATGCGATGGGGGACGGATTTGTTCGGAGCGAAGGGTGTGGGGTCGTGGTGCTCAAAAAGCTCTCGGATGCACTGGCCAACCACAACCGCATCCTGGCGCTGGTCCGGGGGACGGCAGCTAATCAAGACGGGAGGAGCAGCGGACTGACGGCGCCGAACGGCCCTTCTCAGGAGGCAGTGATCCGTGCCGCACTGGTAGCTGCGGGCACCGCGTGCTCTGAGATCGATTACATCGAGACTCATGGAACTGGCACTTCGCTCGGGGACCCCATTGAGGTTCGAGCGCTGGGAAACGTATTCGGGCGGGACCGGGATTGCTCGCACTCACTCACTATAGGATCGGTAAAATCGAACCTCGGCCATCTGGAGTCCGCCGCGGGAATAGCGGGTCTGATAAAGACCGTTCTAGCCTTAGGGCACGAGGAGATCCCTCCCTCGTTGCACTTCAAGAGTCCCAATCCGCACATACCCTGGGACCAACTCCCCATCGTTGTGGCAGACAAGCCAACGCCATGGGTGCGAGGCCCACGCCCGCGCCTTGCCGGGGTCAGTTCATTCGGGTTCAGCGGGACCAATGTTCACGTCATTCTTGCGGAAGCGCCGAGCCAGGAGGTGGCCGCGCCCGAGCCGGACCGGCCGGCACACGTCTATACCGTCTCGGCGAAGAGCGCGACGGCTTTGGTCGAGAATGTCAAACGCCATGCCCAAGCCCTGTGCGGGGAGCATCTGTCGTTGGCGGACGCCTGCTACACGGTGAACACCGGACGCACCCATTTCCCCCATCGCGTCGCCTGCATGAGCCGGTCGCTCGACGAACTCCGGATGCAGCTCGAGTCGTTTGCTGCGGGAGAACTGGCGCCGGGCAGCGTGTCTGGAAACGTCCGCGGCTCTTTGCCGACCGAGGTGGTATTCCTCTTCCCCGGGCAGGGCGCCCAGTATCCCGGGATGACCAGGAAACTGTACCGGTCAGAGCCCACGTTCCGTCAGGCTCTGGACCGATGTGCCGAGGCTTTGAAGGGTCGCCTGGAGAAACCGTTGCTCGAAGTGCTATTCGAGTCCGGGCAAGAAGATACTCCTCTCCATGACCCTATCTACGCGCAGCCGGCAAATTTCGCCGTGGAGTATGCAGCCAGTGAGATGTGGCGTTCCTGGGGTGTGACTCCGTCGGCAGTCGTGGGGCACAGCCTCGGGGAGTTCGCTGCCGCGTGCGTAGCCGGAATCTGTGGTCCTGAGGATGCTATCCGCTTGGTCGCTACGCGTGGAGGACTGATGCAGGGACTTCCGCCAACGGGGGCCATGGCAGCCGTGCATGAGCGTGAGGAACGTGTGGCGGCGGCCATTGCACAACTGGGCGGTAAGGCCGCCATTGCCGCCGTAAATCACCCCGAACAGACTGTGATTTCCGGGCTGCGGGCCAACGTCCAGGCTGTTGCCGAGCTCATGGAAGCCAAAGGCGTGGAGGTCGAGTGGCTGCGAGCCTACCATGGATACCACTCTCCCGAAATGCAGCCTTTGGTGGAGGAACTGGTTCGGGCTGCCCGCGAGGTCAAGTTTCAAGCCCCTCAGCTTGGGTTCGTTTCCACCATGACGGGTAAACCGCTGCCGGCCGGCAAGACGCTGGAACCGGAGTACTGGGGCCAGCAGGTGGTGGCCCCCGTGCATTTCGTCGCCGCGGTCAACAGCCTTAGAGAGCTCCACTACAGCGTGTTTCTCGACACGGGACCGGCTCCGGTTTTGGGAGGCATGGGCCGTCACTGCTTCCCGGATGGCACCTGGCTCGCGACGCTGCGTCCCGGCCGCGAGGATTGGGAACAGGCACTCGAAACCCTGGCCGCGCTTCACGTCGTTGGCGTCGGAATCGACTGGGAAGCGTTCGATGGGCCCTACCCGCGCCGACGGGTAGCTCTGCCGACGTATGCCTTCGAACGGCAGCGTTACTGGGCCGTGGGATCCGATTTGCAGCAATCAGCGCTCGTTCCCCCAGCACACGTGGGCACGGCGGTTCACCCGCTCCTTGGCGTACGCGTGGATCATCCCATGCCGACGTTCGAAACTTGTCTTGACCCCGCAAGAGTCCCTGCCCTCACTGTGCACAGGATCGGTGAAATGGCGGTCGTGGCAGGTCCGGTTTATTTCGAAATGGCATTGGCTGCAGCAGCGGAAGTTCTAGGGCCCGGGCCGCACATGCTGGAAGACCTGGTAATCCAGGAGGCCCTGGTACTCGATGGCGCCGATCGCACTGTGCAGACCGTCCTCACCCAGGGAGAACAGGGGACAGGGGTCTTCCAGGTGTGCAGCCGAACTAACACGGCTGATTCCAAGCTCTGGCGCAAGCACGCGAGTGCGCGGCTACGGCCCACACGGAGAGACGAGCTGTCCTACCAGGGCTTGGACCAAGCCAAGACGCGCTGCCCGGAACCGGTCTGCCTAGACGCCCTCCGGGAACAACTTCGGGCGCTTGGTGTCGAGATTCCAGCGATGGATTTCGTCGACCGAGCCTGGAAGGGTGGGTCTGAGGTGTTGGCCCATCTTTGCTTGCCGGCGGATCAGGCGCAACAAGGTTCGCGTTATTGCTTCGATCCGGCGGCGGCAGACGCGGCGCTGTTGTCCTTCGCCGCCTTGCTGTCCTCAACTGCTCCTGAGTCGACGGAAGGCAGCTACTTTCTGGCGGGGGTCGACCGCGTTTTTGTTCAGGAACCGCCGGGCCAGAAGCTCTGGAGCTATGCCCTGCTGCGGCCCCTTGATGAGAGACCGGCGCGGCGGTATCTGGGTGACCTGTTCATTTACGGCGAGGCGGGTGGGTTGATTGCCGCGTTCCAGGGATTGCGGTTTCAATGGGCGAAAAAGGCGTCGCTTGCGGTTGCCCAATCGCAGGCGGGTCCGCAGAAGGACTGGTTCTACCGGTTGGAGTGGGAACCCACAAACTCCGGTGGGAATTCCGGCGTAAAGGAAGATGATCGCTCGAGACGATCGTCGGTGGAAATTGCCAGCGAACAACTGCCTTCCAGGGCGGCGGCGCTCTTCAAGGAATGCCGGCTCGAAGAATACGCGGAAATCTCACCCAATCTCGACCGGGCTTGTGCTGGTTACATCGTGAATGCCCTTCAGCAGTTGGGCTGGGATCCGACCCCCGGAGAGCGGGTGCGAGCGGATGATTTAGCAAAGCGGCTGGGTATCGTGGCAAGATACCGCCGGCTCTTTGACCGGCTTCTCAGTACCCTGGCCGAGGAAGGTATATTGGCGGCCGCTGGAGAGTGGTGGGAGGTGAAACGCCGTCCCGAGCGCTTCGCCCCTGATGCGATCATGGCTGAGCTGCGGGAGCGCCATTATCGTCTGCGACCGCAAATCAACTTGGTCGAAAAGTGCGGGCGACGACTGGGCGACGTACTTCGATCGGTGCTGGACCCGCTGCACCTGTTGTTCGAAGGGGGCTCGCACGCCGAGACCGAGGCCCTGTACAAGGATTCGCCGTCGGCCACGGCATTCAACACCCTCGTAGGTGATGCCGTGGGTGCTCTTCTGGCCTCGGGGTCTCTGAAGGGCAGGCTTCGGGTGCTTGAGATCGGAGCAGGAACTGGTGGAACCTCGGCCTTCGTTTTACCAATTTTGCCTGGGCAGCGCACCGACTATGTCTTCACCGACATTTCAACTGCTTTCCTGGACAGGGCGCGCGAGAAGTTCGCGGCATATCCCTTCGTCCGGTACGAGCTCCTGGACATCGAGCGAGATCCGCAGGTTCAAGGTCTTCCCAAAGGTAATTTCGACCTGGTGATCGCCGCCAACGTTCTTCACGCTACCAGTGACATCCGTCAAGCTGTTAGCAACGCCCGTTCGCTCTTGGCACCGGGAGGAACGCTTATTCTTGTTGAGGTCACCGGCATGGAGAGATGGGTGGACCTCACGTTCGGCCTAACAGAAGGGTGGTGGAAGGTTTCGGATCACGAGCTGAGGACTGAGGGCCCGACTCTCTCGGTATCCGCATGGAAACGGGTGCTTGAACAAACGGGGTTCCGAGCGGCCATCATACCGGAGCAGGTCGAGAAGGGGCTGCCACGGGCGGCTGTGATCGTCGCCGAGGCGCTCAGGAAGGAGCTTTCTGATACCAAGAGTGCAGTTGCTGCAGGGCCGCGGTGGATCGTTTTTTCCGGAGTGGACAAGACAGGTACGGCGGTCGTTGAAGCCCTCAGGCGACGGGGCATCTTCTCCGCCACCGTGTCGCCGGGGGATCAATACGCGCGCACGAAGGATGGTTTCACGATAGATCCTGATCGTCCGGAAGACTTCGCGCGCGCCATCGGCGAAGCAGCCGAGGGATGGCCCAGCGAAATCCTGTTCCTCTGGGGCCTGGATGCCGGTAGCGGTTCCGGTAATGAGAATGTGACCGCCGACGTTACTGCGCTATGCGCAGGTGCGGTTCACCTCGTCCAGGGCGCAGTCGCAGCCAACACCGGATCCAGGCTGTGGCTGGTCACGCGCGGCGCTCAGGCCGCCGGTAAGACCGATCTTCCCCTGGCATGCGAGCAAGCGACCTTGTGGGGTCTCGGCCGCGCAATCGCTCTCGAAGAGCCGGAGATTTGGGGTGGTTTGTTGGACCTCGATCCGGGAGAACAACCGGAAGAGCAGACCGCCTGGATTGTCGAAAATGTGATTTGCGCGGACGGCGAAGACCAGGTGGCCATACGGGATGGGGCGCGTCTGGCCGCACGGCTTGCGGGAGTGCCATCGATCCCATCTGGAAACGTCAGCGTCAGTCCTGAAGGATCTTACCTGATCACCGGTGGGTTGGGCGCCTTGGGCCCGAAGATCGCGCGATGGCTGGTCGAACGCGGAGCGCGGCACCTCGTGCTAGTGGGCAGGCGTGGATTACCTGACCGGGCGTGTTGGGCTGCTCTTGATCGGCAAGGCGACATAGGCCGCTGCATCGAAGCTGTGGAGGCGCTGGAAGCTCTCGGCGCCAAGGTGCACATCGTTGCGGCCGATGTGGCGGTCCGCTCGCAAATGGAAGATCTGTTCTCGCGGTTCGGAGCCGAATGGCCGGCGCTCCGTGGCATCGTGCACGCCGCCGTAGCGGCGGGCACACACTCCGTAACTGAGCTGGACGGAGCAAGCCTCTCAGAAGTTTTCTCGGCGAAGGTTGATGGAACGCATTGCCTAGTCGAGCTAGGAACGAAGCAGCCGGTCGATTTCATCGCACTCTTCTCCTCGATGGCTGGGTTGCTCGGCATGAGCGGCAGCGCCCACTACTCGGCTTCATGTCAGTACCTCGACGCCATCGCCTACAACACACGGTTGTCGGGCTTGCCCGTCACGAGCATCAACTGGGGTGCTTGGGATGAAGTCCGTACTGCCACAGGGGAAATCCGACATATCGCTCGCACAGGAGAGACGGCGGCTTCGTTGCATCCTATGCCATGGGCCCAGGCGCTGGACGCCATGGGAGCAGTGCTGGCAGCCGGACTTGCTCAGGTTGCTGTCGCCGCTTTCGATTGGGAGGCGTTCCGGTCCGTTCTCGGCCCACGGCGCGTGCGACCCTTTATTTCGAGACTCCTGTCCGAAACCATGAAAGCGCCAGGCCCTGACGCGAAACAAGGGGAGCAGAATCTGCGTGAACGGGTCTTGGTGGCACCGGCAGAAGAACGCCTGGAAATTATTGACTGGTTTGTTCGCGGGGCCCTGGCCCGAGTTCTTGGCATTCGCAAACCAGAGACTATCGACGCCGACAAAGGGATGTTTGAAATGGGGCTTGACTCGCTCATGGCGATTGACCTTAAGGCGCGGCTCGAAACAGGCGTTGGCCAACACCTCCCATCGGCGCTGATCCTCAAACATCCCACCGTTGCTGCTCTGGTTGCACTCCTCGAGACTCGGCTGAGTGCGGCATCGGCCAGCGCTGTGACGGAAGTCCCCACGGAACCTCAGGAGACCGCGCTGACAGGTCAAGCCATTCAACCGCGACAGGCTGGGCGGTTGCTCAATGATGTGGACGACCTCTCTGACGAAGAAGTGGACACGCTGTTGAAAGCGATGATCGCACAAGAGGGCACTAGTTCATGACGCGTGATACCAACCAGTTTGATGCGATGGATGCCAAAGCTAAGCGAGAACTGCTCGCTAGGCTGCTAAGGGAACGTGCGTCCGGAGCTGGCGAGTCGTTCACTCTTTCATTAGGCCAGGAGGCGCTCTGGTTTCTGCATGAGCTTGCGCCCGATAGTGCGGCCTATAACGTGGCGTTCTGCGCTCGTCTGCGCTCGGAAGTTGACCGCGAACGCCTCGAGATGTCGCTCCTGAAGCTGTTGGGGCGGCATCCGATGTTGCGATGCACATTCGCATTGTGCGCACAAGGGCCGCGGCAGCGCATCGGGCCGGTGCCGGAACGCTGCCTCGAACTCGTGGATGGGTCCGACTGGAGCGAAGAAGAATTGAGCCAACGGGTGCACCAGTTCCATCGGCGCCCCTTTGACCTCGCCCGCGGACCGGCCTTCCGCAGCACTCTGTTCACTCGTCGTGACAAGCGCGACGTGGTGCTGATCTCAGCTCATCACATTGTTTTTGACGCTTGGTCGCTCGGTGTTGTCTTGGCCGATTTGGCGACCCTATACGACGGCGGACCTGCAGCCGTTTTATCTTCGCAGCCGGGATCCTACCTCGAGTTCATAAACTGGCAGCGGAGAATGCTGGACTCAGACGAGGGGCGCGAAGCTTGGAATTACTGGCGCCCACGTCTCCAAAGTTGTCTGTCTCCTGTCGATCTCCCGGCCGACCATGCTCGACCGAATATTCGCAGTTTTGTCGGAGATACTCACGACTTTGAGCTGGGCGCTTCGCTGTGTGCGGGCGTTCGGCGGCTCGCACGAGGTGAGAATGCCACTCCGTACATGGCACTGGCGGCGGCATTCCACGCATTGCTGCACCACTACACCGGTGCCGCCGAGGTGCCCATCGGCATGGCGCTCGCAGGGCGAAGCCGGCGCGAGTTTGAGAACATCGTGGGTTATTTCATCAATCCTGTGGTCGTGTGTACGCCCGTGGAATCGGGTACCACGTTCCGGCAGCACTTGGCCGCCATGCGGGAGGTGACCATTGCTGCCCAGCAGTACGGTGACTTCCCATTCCTGGAAATGGTGAAGCGGGTGCGACCCGAGCGAGACACGAGCCGGACACCATTGTTCCAGGTCGTGCTGAACTTGATCAAGACGACCCAAGTCGGCGTAGCAGGAGCCATGTTGCATGCCGACAACACCGCGCCTCTGCGCTTGGGCTCGCTCGCGCTCGAGGCCTTTCCGCTTCAGCAGCAAGAAGGGCAATTTGATCTCGATCTGACCCTACTGGATACAGGCGCCGCCATGCCTGCTGCGCTGAAGTACAGCAGGGATCTATTTGAGCCGCAGACAATCGAGCGCATCGCGGGCCACTTCCGGGTGCTGCTCTCGGCCGCGATCGCGGATCCGGACCGTCGGATTTCCGACTTGCCGCTCCTCACTCCCGAGGAGGAGCACACGATTTTGGTGGAGTGGAACCGGACTGAGGGAACGTACTCCACAGACGCCACCCTGCACGAGTTGGTTGAGGCGCAGGTTAAGCGGGCACCGGATGACGTGGCCGTTGTCTCAGAGATTGGAAGCATCACCTACAGCGAACTGGACGCCCGTGCCAACCGCATCGCACATCGCTTGCGGAACATGGGTATCGGGCGCGACGCGCTGGTGGGCATCTGCCTCGATCGTTCCATCGGACTGATTGTGGCGCTGCTGGGAGTTCTCAAGAGTGGGGCGGCATACGTCCCGGTTGATCCCTCATATCCGCGGGATCGCATCGCCTACATGCTCGCCGACGCTTGCGTCTCCGTCATCCTGACCGAAAGCAGGATCGAGGCGGACCTTCCGGCGGGGGGCGCACCCGTCATCGCGCTCGACGCAGACCCGTCGCTCGCTGCCGAGAGCTCGTCGCGCCCGGAGCCGGCGGCCACACCGGAAAGCCTAGCGTACGTCATCTACACCTCCGGCTCAACCGGCAAGCCCAAGGGGGCGATGATCCACCACCGCGCGATTGTCAACCACGTGCTGTGGATGCACAGCCGGTGGCCCCTCTCTGTGGGCGATGCGGTGTTGCAGGGTTCTTCGCCGAGCTTCGACGCCTCCGCCTGGGAGATCTGGAATGCTCTGGCCGGCGGCGCGCGCCTGGTCACCGTAAAGCCCGGCGCCTATGGCGATCCAGGCTACATGACTCGCTGCATGATTGAGCACCAGGTCACCCATGCTCTGCTCGTTCCTTCGGTGCTGGAAGTTGTAGCCCAAGAACCGGACTTCGAGCGCTGCACCAATCTGCGCTGCATCTTCCCCGGCGGCGAGGCGCTCCGGCACTCCCTGGTGGAGTTGGTGCGCAGCCGCCGCGACTTGGAGATCGTCAACCTGTACGGTCCCACCGAGACCACCATCAACGCGACCTCCTGGGTGACGGAGCGTGGTCCCGGCCCTT
>Ga0315268_10007057_pt1 | contig 11881 bp, 13 predicted proteins | sample C1_top_MG_FD_204535 | JGI IMG/M metagenome (GOLD analysis project Ga0315268, IMG submission 204535) | Sediment microbial communities from Yellowstone Lake, YNP, Wyoming, USA - C1_top | ecosystem: Environmental > Aquatic > Freshwater > Lake > Sediment | place: USA: Wyoming | collected 2017-08-01 | reverse complement strand
CTCGGCGATCATGGAGGAGCTCGGCGATCTCCTCTTTCAGATCCTCTTTATCGCGCGGATGGCCGAAGAGGCGGACGAATTCGATATTGCGGGCGTTCTCGTCTCGATCACCGAGAAGATGATCCGCCGCCATCCCCATGTCTTTGGAGACACCCGGGCCGACAGCGTCGATGCAGTCCGCGCGAACTGGGAGCAGATCAAAAAGGAGCAGGAACATAAGGGGGCCGACAAGCCCAGTCTGTGTGACGGCATTCCTTGCTCGCTCTCGACACTGGCGAAGGCGCAACTGATCACCGCCCGGGCGTCCGAGGTCGGATTCGACTGGAGCGATACCGGCGAGGTGCTCAAAAAAGTGGACGAGGAGCTCTCGGAGTTCACAGACGCCCTGGTGAAGGGCGATCAGAAGGCGATGGGCGAGGAGGCAGGTGACCTCCTGTTCACGCTGGTCAATCTCTGTCGGTTCGCCGGCGTGGATGCGGAGGCGGTGCTCAGAATCTCCCTCGGAAAATTCACCCGACGGTTTGCCCACATCGAACGGCAACTTGCCGCCCAGGGGAAAACACCGGCCGATTCAACACTCGCCGAAATGGACCGGTTGTGGAACGAAGCGAAAAATAAATCGACGGAAGGGACACCCTGAACGATCATGGAATATTTTCTCTGCGTTATGGGGATGGTCCTCGTCGTCGAAGGCCTCCCCTACCTGGCCTTCCCGGATAAACTCAAGACCTACCTGCGCAAACTGACCGCCATCCCGGACACGACGCTCCGGATCATGGGCTCCCTGGCCGTTATCGTCGGTCTCCTCCTGATCTATTTCGGGAGGAGTTGATGGACAGTGCATTCCGCAAACCCCGCATAATATGATATTACGCACTGACTACGGCACTCAATTAGATTTTCCTTCAGATTTATTCGTTTTTTTGTTTAAAATAGAGTATCTTTAGCTGTAAATTGAAGGAATAAACCGATCCAATATATTAATAGTTATGTGAGTAAAAGAAAGGACAAGAAATATGGCATGGCTCCAGATTGCCCTTGAATATTGCAAAGTATTTCTTTCGGCACAAGTCGTAGCTGGCATTGTCGCAATCGTCTTTTTCAAGATGTTCCGAGAAGAAATAAAGGAATTAATAAAACGCATAGCCAAAATACGATTGCCAGGCGGTGGTGAACTATCAACTCCACAGTTGGAAAAACTCGTGAGTGAGAAACCCTTAGAAGATAAAGCACCCTCCGAACCTCAATCTAAAGATTTACAAATCAATATCCAAGAAACAAATATTGACAACATGAAAGCACTGTATAATGCAGAAAGAGCAAGAGCCTATTTCTGGGAATATAGTTATCTAAATTATTATCTTGTTCCTCGGACACAATACACATTAGATTGGCTTGCTTCCTGTACTGCACCGGTTTCCGTGGCGTTGTATGACACATTAACGTCTCCGATTGTAACTGAACCAAAGGAACGGAAAGCTATTCTTGATGCATTAGAAAGACATTTTTTGGTTTCAGTTGAAAACGACTTAATTTCCGTAACACCAAAGGGAAATGAATATATAGCATGGAGGGGGCGTGTCTTTCTGCCCCCTTCTAAAAATATTTAAGAAAGGGGGATCCTTGGGAAACATAGTGATAATCGGACTCCTCGCAGTCATAGTGATCCTACTATGGAAGGTGGCGTACAAGACAAGCCCTTTAGTCGCACCCGTTAATGGTGGCGAGTGGATGATATTGGTCGCTCATAAAATCAAAAATGCCGGTGAAATTGGGAAGGCAACTTGGGATTGCGAAGCGCCAATTATATTAGAATTCGTTCCAATAATTGCCTGGGACTGTCACCAACCGAGAATTATACCAATCACTCCACCGAGCTACAATGTCTGGAATCGCCTCAACGTAAACGCAACTGACAAGAATGCAAAATATGAGACGTTGGGATTCTGGCTCCGTGATGGCATAGCCTTCTGTATTTACGAGATTTTTGATAGCGCTTACATGAGTCATGGCGACTTCTGGCAAGACATGTACGAATATGCATTCTCTGGCAGAGAGTTCGAGGTGCGAGGTGGGATACCTGATTGCTATCATGCTAAGTTTGCAGAGTTATTCCGAGAATTGGATCACCATCGAGCGAAAGGCGAAAGTCAGAAACAGACCGACACATAACAAACGCTCACAGTCGGATTGGCCTTCCGCTTCGCTTCAGGCCAACCGCTGAAGCGAGTCGTTGTGCAAAAAGGAGATCGAACATGGGCATATTTGATGGAATTGAGAAACTGATTAACGAGCATGGCTCGGCAAAGATTCTCGGCGAGCGCCTCCTGCTTGCAAAAGATCAAAATGCGGCGCAAGAAAAAAGAATATCGGAATTGGACGCTCAATTTAAACAGGCGCAAACTGAGATAGCGACCCTTCGTCTTCAACTCCAAAGCTGCCAAGAAGAAAACGAACGCACCAAAAAAGAAATACAAAAAATAAAATACTGTGAATGTTGCCCCCCTGGGGAAAGGCAACCCTTAACCCGTACCGGTGGAACATCCAAGAGAGATTTTTATGTTTGCCCTAAAACAAAACAGTCTTATTCCATTCCCAAGGAAAGATAAAAAAAACGTTAATCGGGTAGCCGGGGGGGGTTCTCCCCCGGCCCCCACACCACCCGGCATGCGGGTCCGCACCGGGCGGTTCACAGAGATTACCGGGCCGTAGCCGGGTAGTGAATGTGAACCCACAGCTCTTTGACAGACAGCAGCCCTTGATCCTTGAGCCAATCGTTGGTCATGCCCGTTTGCGTTGCCAGCGTCCGGGAGGGTCGCCACGGCCCTTTGCTGCTTATTGCCACAGAGATGGCCGCATGAAGCGACGTTCCCAGTTTGCGGAGCTCCCGCGCTTTGGTTCTTGCCCTGCGCCACTGTTTAAAGTAGCACATCCGCAAACGCCTTCTCAACCAGTGGTCTATCTCGGGAACCGGCCTGTAATATTCCGATATCCCGAAGTAGTTCATCCAGCCGCGGAGGTATTCGGCAAGCTTCTTGTACCGATAGTCCATTAGAGACGAACCAGGACCTGCCGGTCAGTTTCTTGACCCTTCGCTTGAATTCACAAAAGGCTTTCTCTGACCAATGTATCTTGATTCCACGGAAAGTGAAGCCAAGAAAGGTGACCTGATTTGTCGGGACGACGCGGATTTTCTCCTGATTGATCTTGAGTTTGAGTGAGCTCTCCAGGAAACGTTTCAAGCTTCCCAGGTCTCCCCGGATAAGGACGCGAACTGTGACTATGCAACCGCAGCATTTACTGTATCTCCCGAATCCAGGGCTTTGTCATGTTGTGCTAACTTACCCGGAGACTCAGCCTTGTATGCTGTTTCTGTTTCCCGGATCAGGTCCGGGACAGGCTTGGCTCATAGCCTTGTACTCCGACTTCCTCCGGACGGTCCCTCGCGGCTCCACCCTTGCCTTCGGCTAGTACTTGTGTCAATGTCTTTGACATTGACAGGATTCATATACAGGGGACTTTCACTCCTTAAGTTCACGCCCTTGCCGGGCGTATACCGATCACTGGTGCGGACCCCAAAAAACCGGTCCGCACAGTTCAACCGTTAGCCCACAAAGAGAGAGAGATTAATGAGACAGACAATAAAGGATTTGGTATCAATAGTAGCCAGCACTCTTCCAATAGAAGAGCCAATTTACGAATTTGGGTCGTTGCAGGTTAGTGGACAAGAAGGCTTTGCCGATCTTCGCCCACTGTTCCCGGGAAAGGAATATGTGGGAGCAGACATGCGTCAGGGGATAGGTGTGGATCAAATACTGAACCTACACGAAATAAACCTGTCGCCGGAGTCTGTGGGCACGATAATTTGCTTGGATACGCTTGAACACGTAGAATATCCTCATAGGGCTTTAGAGGAAATCCATCGTGTTCTGAAGCCTGATGGAATTGCCATTATCAGTAGTGTGATGTATTACCCCATTCATGACCACCCTTACGACTACTGGCGGTTCTCTCCAGCGGCGTTCAGGTCTCTTCTGAAGCCGTTCGCGGATGCATTCATCGGATATGCGGGAAGGGATGATTTTCCTCATACGGTAATAGGGGCAGGATTCAAAGGGGATGTTCCTAAACTTTCAGAATTTACCATGCGCTATAAAGAATGGAAGGAACAGCAGGACAGGTTAGACTATCAAGGGTTTAAACAGATGGTGAAGCTCTTGATGCCGCCGATTCTTCTTCCTGCTCTCTCTCGCATATACACAACAATATGCGGGCTAAGGCGTTCCGCCTGACCGCTATTCCCCTGCGCTCCATAGCGGCAGGTGAGCTCGTTCGAGGCAACCTGTATACGCAGGCTTGACATATCCACGCTTTACATTTCAAAGGGCGCACCTCAAATTTACCGCTTCGGGAAAAACCGATAAAACTTCAAATCTCATTGACTTTCTCTTCTGTTTCTGTTTATGTGCCGCAGTTTTCATCGTAGCGGCTTGATAATTTCCCCTATTAGCCACCGACAGGGTCGGTGTTGGTTTGTTGATATGAAACTTAAAGAATTCGACTACGCCCTTCCGGAGGAGCTGATCGCCCAGGAACCCGCCGTGGTCAGGGATCTCTCCCGGATGATGGTCGTGCACCGGCAGACAGGGCGTATCGATATCCGTACATTCCGCGATCTCCCGGAATACATCGGCCCGGGCGACACTATCGTCGTCAACGACTCCCGCGTCTTTCCGGCGCGTCTCATCGGCAGGAAGGAGACCGGCGGACTGATCGAGATCCTCCTGCTCGCCCGCCGTCAGGATGAACCGCCGGACGAGCTCTGGGAGGTCCTCCTGCGCCCCGCCAAACGGGTCGCCGTCGGGATGACCATCTCCTTTGACGACGCGTGCCGGGCGACGGCCGTCACCCGCCTGTCCGAAAAACAGTGGCTCCTGCAATTCACCACCGTGATGCCGTTCGATGAGTTTCTCGCCTGGCAGGGAAGAGCCCCGCTGCCGCCCTACATCAAACGCAAGCGGGATCGGTCGCGGTCGGAACGGGATCTGGAGAGATACCAGACGGTCTATGCCCGCGTGAAGGGGTCGGTCGCGGCGCCGACGGCGGGCCTCCACTTCACGCCGGAGATCCTGGATCGGCTGCAAAGCCGCGGCGCAGCCATCGCGCCCGTCACACTCCACATCGGTTACGGGACATTCCTGCCCATCGAAACGGAGCGTGTGGAGGACCATCTCATGGAGGAGGAGCGTTTCATCCTCGGCGATGAAACCGCCCGGAAGGTGAACGATGCGACGCGGGTCATTGCCGTCGGGACGACCGCGACCCGCGTCCTGGAATCCGTAGCCGGCGAAGAGGGCCTGATCGAGCCGGCTGCCCGCTCGACCCGGCTCTATATCTATCCCGGGTATCGGTTCCGGCGGGTCAATGCGCTCGTCACCAATTTTCACCTCCCGAAGTCGTCCCTCTTTCTTCTGGTATGCGCCTTCGCCGGCCGGGATCTGATGCAGAACGCCTACCGCCTCGCCATCGAGAACCGGTTTCGTTTTTACAGTTACGGGGACTGCATGCTGATCCTTTAAGGTGAATAATGAATTTCAAACAGATTGCAACAGACCCTGCCTGCGGGGCCAGGCTGGGGGAGATCGGGACGCCGCACGGCAAGGTGTCGACGCCGGTCTTCATGCCGGTGGGCACGCAGGGCACCGTCAAGGGCCTTACGCCGGAGCAGGTCCGCGGGCTGGGCGCCGAGATTATCCTCGGCAACACCTATCATCTCTATTTACGGCCCGGGCACCGGTTGATCGCCGAGATGGGAGGACTGCACCGGTTCATGAACTGGCAGAGCCCCATCCTGACCGACAGCGGCGGCTTCCAGATTTACAGTCTGGGCGCCCTGCGGACGATGGCGGAGGAGGGGGCGACCTTTCAATCGCATATCGACGGCTCCCGGCACTTTCTCAGCCCCGAATCCGCCGTCGAGATCCAGGAGGCCCTCGGGAGCGACATTATGATGTGCCTCGATGAGTGCATCTCCTATCCCGCGGAACGGGAGGAGGCGGAACGGGCGCTCGGGCGGACCGCCCGCTGGGCCGTCCGTTGTAAAAAAAGTCGGCGGCGCCCTGAACTGGCCCTCTTCGGCATCATCCAGGGAGGGGTCTATCCTGACCTCCGGAGGCGGGGAGTTGAGGAGATCGCGGGGATCGGTTTCGACGGGTATGCCCTGGGGGGCTTAAGCGTCGGCGAGCCCAAGGAACTCATGCTGGAGAACCTGGCAGAGACCGCGCCGCTCCTCCCCGAAGACCGGCCGCGCTACCTGATGGGTGTGGGGACGCCCGAGGATCTCGTCGAAGGGGTCTTCCACGGGATCGACATGTTCGACTGCGTGATGCCGACCAGATCAGCCCGGAACGGATTGTTGTTTACAAACGGAGAAAAGGTTGTTATAAAAAACGCCCGTTACCGGGAGGACGGCGCGCCGGTTGACAGCCAATGTGATTGTTATACCTGTAAAAACTACTCGCGCGCCTATCTGCGGCACCTGTATGTGGCCGGGGAGATCCTGGCGATGGTGCTCAACACGATCCATAACCTCCGGTATTACCTACATCTCATGGAGCGGATCAGGAGCGCCATCCGGGAGGGGCGGTATCCGGACTTCCGGTCCCGTTTTCTCCGGGAGCGGGCGGCACAAACGCCGGAGCGGTAATGGGTGCGCTTTGGCGAAAAATTAAAACGCAATGATCATTTCTTATAAAGGGAGGGCTTTACTGTGACGAATCTGGCTTATGCGATGGGCTCACTACCGGGCGGAGGGGGTGGTGGAGGCGCCGCCGGCGGCGATTTCAGTTTTATCATCATGATGGGCATTCTTTTTGCCATCTTTTACTTTCTTCTGATCCGGCCCCAGCAGAAAAAACAGAAGGAGGTCAAGAATATGATCGCAAACCTTGCCCACGGAGACCTGGTGATGACCTCCGGCGGGATTCAGGGGAAGGTCACGGCGCTGACCGACACGGTCGTGACGATCGAAATCGCTGACAAGGTCAAGATAAAGGTCGCCAGGAACTTTATCGGCGCCGTCCTGCAAAAGGCGCAACAGGAATAAGGCTGAAAGGGGTAAACCATGTTTAAAAGCATCCGAATCAGGGCCGCCCTCACGATCGTCATCTGTCTGGCCGCGCTCGTCTATCTGGCGCCCACGCTGACTTCAGATCTTCTTCCCGAGATCTGGAAGAATTACCTCCCGACGGACAGGATCCATCTCGGACTCGACCTGCAGGGGGGAATGCATCTTGTCCTGGAGGTGGAAACCGCCAAGGCGGTGGAGAGCACTCTTGAGAGAACCGTAGGCGATCTCAAGGAAAATCTCATGGATAAACGGATTCGCTTCAAGCTTCGCGAGCGAACCAAGGAGAAAAACGTCTCCTTCGAATTTCCGGACGCCGCGTCGCGCGACGCCTTCGACAAGATCCTCAAGGACGAGTACCCGGACCTCGAAACCGCGACCTCCGAGATGGTGGAAGGCAGGGGCGTGGTATCCCTGAAGATCAAAGATAAACGCGCCGTCGAGATAAAAAAGCTGGCCGTCGAACAGAGCCTGGAGACGATCCGGAACCGTGTCGATCAATTCGGCATCTCCGAACCGGAGATCATCCCGCAGGGAGCGGATCGGATCATCGTTCAACTTCCCGGGGTCAAGGATCCGGCCCGTGCCAAAAACTTGATCGGCCGGACAGCCCTTCTGGAATTCAAGCTTGTCGACGAAGAGCACAGCCTCGATGACGCCCTCAAGGGGAACGTCCCCGAGGGGGACATCGTCGCCTATGAATCCCGACTGGACCGGACCTCGGGACGCAGGTCCCAGAACCCGATCCTTCTTAAAAATAAATCCCTCCTGTCCGGCGACGCCCTGGAGAACGCCAAGGTCCAAATCGGTGACCGCTTCGGGGAACCGCACGTGTCCATCAAGTTCAACGCCCAGGGGGCAAAGGACTTTGACCGAATTACCGGAGAGAACGTCAAAAAGCGGCTAGCCATCGTCCTGGACGGCACGGTCCACTCCGCCCCGGTGATCCAAGAGCGGATCTCCGGCGGACAGGCCCAGATCACCGGCTCCTTCACCATGGAAGAGGCAACCGACCTGGCGATCGTCCTGCGCGCGGGCGCGCTTCCCGCACCGGTAACCATCCTCGAGGAGCGAACGGTCGGTCCCTCCCTCGGCCAGGATTCGATCGACAAGGGGACCTGGGCAAGTATCATCGCCGGCATTCTGGTCTTCCTCTTCATGGTTTTCTACTACCGGTGGACCGGCCTTATCGCTGACGTCGCCCTGGCCATGAACATGCTGCTTCTGCTCGGCATCATGGTGCTCTTCAAAGCAACGTTGACCCTTCCCGGCATCGCCGGCATCGCGCTTACCATCGGCATGGCCGTCGACGCGAATGTTCTCATCAATGAACGAATTCGGGAAGAACTCCGCCTGGGGAAGACGCCGCGGGCGGCCATTGAGGCCGGCTATACGAAGGCCTTTTTGACGATCTTCGACTCCAATGTGACGACCCTTGTGGCGGCGCTCTTCCTCTTCGGCTTTGGCACCGGTCCGGTCAAGGGATTCGCCGTTACGCTGACCATCGGTATCGTCGTCAGCATGTTTACCGCCATCGTCGTCACGCGGATCATCTTCGACTATTTCGTCTGGAATCGGAAGATTCAGACGATCAGCATTTAGCTAGGCTCGGGCGGGCCGTTACATCGGTCCCGGGACGAGAACGTCCTGCGTCTGTATGTTTTTGAGGAGAATTCAATGGAAATCATAAAAACGGAAACCCATTTCGATTTTGTCAAGTTGATGAAACCCGCGGTCATCCTGTCGGTCGCCGTGATCGTCATCGGCATCGCCTCCCTGATCTTGCACGGGGGGCCCAATTACGGCATCGACTTCGCGGGCGGCTCTCTGATCCAGATAAAATTCCAGGAGGAGCCCAACGCCGACAAGATCAGAAGCGCCCTCAAACCGGCGGGCTTCGAGGGAAGCATCATCCAGAAGTTCGGGCCGAAGGAGGTCATCGTCCGGACGGCCGAGTCCGGCGCGGACCCCAAGGGACTTACTTCCCGCGTCGACGAGGCGCTCACCGCCGCTTTCGGCAAGGGCGCCTACGAAGTCCGGCGGATCGAGGTGGTCGGTCCCAAGGTCGGAAAGGACCTCACAAAGAAAGCCATCCTGGCCATCATCTTTTCCTGGATCGGCATCCTGATCTATGTCGGGGTACGCTTCGAGTTCCGCTACGCCCTGGGCGGGATCATCGCGCTCGTCCACGACGTTCTGATCACGATCACCTTCCTTTCCGTCTTCGACAAGGAGTTCGATCTGAACATCGTGGCGGCGCTCCTGACGATCATCGGTTATTCGATCAACGACACCATCGTAATCTTCGACCGGATCCGGGAAAATACGCGAAAGAACATCAAGATGTCCCTGTTCGACTGCATCAACGTCAGCGTGAATCAGACACTCAGCAGGACGATCCTGACATCACTGACCGTTTTTATGGTCCTGGTTGTCCTGTTTACTTTCGGCGGGGCGGTCATCCACGATTTCACCTTCGCACTCCTGGTGGGTACGGTTGCCGGCGTCTATTCGACCGTCTTCATCGCGAGCCCGATCGTGCTTCTTTTCGAGAAGATCAAACCATCGGGCATGAAGAAGAGGAAGTAATCATTTGTCACCCCTGGAGATTGGAGGACTGACCCTGTTCATCCTGGTGCTCCTGTTCGGCACTTTCTCCATTCTCTTCGGCTTTCCGGGGACCGCCATCATTTTCCTTGATGCGGCCCTCTACGGCGCCTTCACCGGGTTCGAGAAGATCGGCCTTAAGATCCTCGTAACCTTGCTTATTCTTTCGGCGCTTGCGGAAATCGCGGATTTTGCCGTAGGGATGGCGGGCGCCGTGAAATTCGGCGCATCCCGGAAGGGATTCTGGGCCTTTGGGATCGGGGGAATTATCGGAGCCCTCTGCATGTCCCCCTTTTTCCTGGGTCTCGGCCTCATTGTTGGAACCTTCCTCGGGGGCTTTGCCGCAATGCTGACCGTGGAACTGCTCGCCCGAAACCGACTAAAGCCGACGCTCCGGGCGGCCTACGGGGCCATCCTGGGACGCGCGGCGGGGATCTGCGTGAAGGGTTTTTTTGCCCTGATCATGCTCATTATCACCTTAACCAGTATCTATTCGTAAGGAAATACCTATGAGTAAAACGAAATCCAAGCTGCGGGAATATATCGAAGCAATTCTCCTGGCCATTCTGATCGCCTTCTTCATCCGCACCTTCGTCATCCAGGCGTATAAAATTCCCTCCGGCTCCATGAAGCCGACTCTCTTGATCGGCGACCATATCCTGGTGAGCAAATTCAGTTATGGAATCAAACTGCCCTTCATTCGTTCCACCGTCCTTCCCATCGGCGAGCCGAAACGCGGGGACATCGTAGTCTTCATCTATCCCGAAGACCGCTCGAAAGATTTCATCAAGCGGCTCATCGGCGTTCCCGGCGATACCATTGAGGTCCGCAACAAGAAGATCCTCCTCAACGGGCTTCCCTTCGATGACGTCCACGGAGTCCATTCGGACAGCATCATCATTCCCGGATCAGTCCAGCCCCGCGACAACTTCGGACCGGTCAAAGTTCCGGCGGATTCCATCTTCGTCATGGGGGACAACCGGGATGAAAGCTACGATAGCCGTTTCTGGGTGTTCGTCAACATGAAGGACGTCCTGGGAAAGGCCTTGATCATCTACTGGTCGTGGAATCATGATGAGTACGGCGTTCGCTGGAGTCGGATCGGTACTATTCTGCGCTAAAATTGGCTTGACACCATCAGGTCATTCAGTATAAAGACTACGGCATCAGTGGTTGTAACAGACCCTTTTAATTGAATCCCGAGAGGTTGAAAAGGGGCGTCACGTGCAAAAAGCATATCTCTTCAGCGTCCGATGGGCATGCCTTCTCCTGCCAGGGGAAGGCTTTTTTTTTGAATGACAACATGAGGAAAGCCATGGAACAGAAAAGGGTCGTCATGGATGCGGAGGGAATAGACCGTTCCCTGACCCGGATCGCCTATGAGATCCTGGAAAAGAACAAGGGGATGGAAGAGCTGGTCCTGGTCGGCATCCGCACCGGCGGAGTTTTTCTTGCTGAGCGCCTGCGGAAGAAGATCTCCGGCACGGAAGGGAAGCTGCTTCCGGTGGGGGTCCTCGACGTAACCCTCTACCGGGACGATCTTTCGACCACCCACCTGAAGCCGCGGTTGGGAAAAACCGATATCCCGTTTTCGCTGGACGGGAAAAAGGTTGTCTTGGTGGATGACGTCCTCTTCACCGGCCGGACGATCCGGGCAGCCATGGATGCCCTCATCGACTTTGGCAGACCGAAGCTGATCCAGCTTGCGGTCCTCATCGACCGGGGCCACCGGGAACTGCCCATCCGGGCCGATTTTGTCGGCAAGAACCTCCCCTCATCGTTGTGGGAAGCGGTCAGCGTCGACCTGACGGAGAAGAGCGGCAAGGACGAGGTGGTAGTCGAGGAAAATCGATAATCCCTGAATCTTCACCCGCGGGAGAGACCTCCCGGCTGGTGCGATCGCGTACATTTGAGGTTGAACCATGAAACTCAGCAGAAAAGACATCCTCGGCATTCAGGATTTCTCCGTTGAGGAGATCAATCTTGTTCTCGATACGGCGGAGTCCTTCATCGAGGTCTCTACCCGGGAGATCAAAAAAGTCCCCACGCTGCGCGGCAAGACCGTGATCAATCTCTTCTACGAGGCGAGCACCCGGACGAGAACCTCCTTTGAGATCGCCGGTAAACGGCTGAGCGCCGATACGATCA
>Ga0315268_10007056_pt1 | contig 11882 bp, 5 predicted proteins | sample C1_top_MG_FD_204535 | JGI IMG/M metagenome (GOLD analysis project Ga0315268, IMG submission 204535) | Sediment microbial communities from Yellowstone Lake, YNP, Wyoming, USA - C1_top | ecosystem: Environmental > Aquatic > Freshwater > Lake > Sediment | place: USA: Wyoming | collected 2017-08-01 | reverse complement strand
TTTTTATTGCCATTATCAGCCGTATAGAATTGCAAGCGGATTTGCGTCAAGCCGGAAGACGATGAAGTTTTGTTGATGTGGTCTTTTATAGTGGTCAGGTCAATGTTGTACCAACCGCTGACGAGAGATGGCGTGGAACGATAGGTATGACTCCCACTGGTGCTCGCTTGGAAATCACTGGCTTCAAATGAAGTCTTTCCAAAGTAACCTTTCTTTACATACATCAGGAAGCCCTTGAAGGTCGAGACCGGATTGGAGACTGCGCCAACTACACTGCCATATTTCTTGAGCCTGAGCGTGACCTTGGTGATGGTCGCGGTATCTGGCAGTTTCGGTCCGGTGCTGAATGAAAGGATGTTGCGATATTGTTTATCTGCCGCATCATCGCCAACCCTGAAGGTGGTGGAACTCTTCGTGCCGCCCTTGCTCGTGTGCGCGCCAGATTCCAATATCCAGCCACTTTGACTATTGGTTGAAGAGACTGTGACGGTGGGGATCACTGTCCACTTGGCGTAGAGCGTGATGTTCTCAGCGGGCATGACGCTGAATGTGTAAGCCGTGGTCAGACCAATGTCGCTGTACCAGCCAGCAAAGGTACTGCCAGCCTTGGTGGGATCAGCCGGATCCGTCACTACCGAGCCGGATGGCAGGGTGATAGCTGTGACAAACGAACCGCCATTGCTCACAAACGAGATGGTATAGCTATCGCGCACGATCTGCACCCCGCCCGCCGATGAGCCGCTGAGGTAGTTCGCGTCGCCGCTGTATAATGCCTGAATCAGGTGCGCGCCAACTGGAAGATCGGATTTACTCGCGCTGGTGGCGCTGCCGCTGGAAAGCGCTACCGGCGCGCCGAAATCTACGCCGTTGATCTTGAATTGAATCGTTCCACCTGGTGTGTTGACCGCGCCGGAAAGGTTCGCTGTGAAGCTCACGGCTTGACCATTGTTGGATGGGTTTAGCGAGAGGTTGAGGAACGGCAGGGCAGACGAGAGCAGGATAGATGTTTGAACTGGCGTGGGGCTATCTGGACCAATCGTACCGTCCCCGAGTTGTCCATTGGCATCATCTCCCCAGCACTTGACGCCGCCGGCTGTGGTCAGCGCACAGGTGTGAAAGCCACTCGCCGCGATGGCGCTCACGCCGCCCGTCAAGCCGCTCACATCCGCTGGCGTGGGGCTGCCTAATGGACTACCAATCGTACCGTCCCCGAGTTGTCCTTGTCCGTCATATCCCCAGCACTTGACGCCGCCGGCTGTGGTCCCCGGCGGGGATGATATCAGCGCGCAGGTGTGACCGTATCCCGCCGCGATGGCGCTCACGCCGCCCGTCAAGCCGCTCACATCCGCTGGCGTGGCTCTATCTGCATCAATCGTACCATCCCCGAGTTGTCCGAAGGCGTCATATCCCCAACACTTGACGCCGCCGGCTGTGGTCAGCGCGCAGGTGTGATTCCAGCCCGCCGCGATGGCGCTCACGCCGCTCGTCAAGCCGCTCACATCCGCTGGCGTGGCGTTGCTATCTGGAACACCAATCGTACCGTCCCCGAGTTGTCCGTAGCCATCATTTCCCCAGCACTTGACGCCGCCGGCTGTGGTCAGCGCGCAGGTGTGAGAGCCACCCGCCGCGATGGCGCTCACGCCGCCCGTCAAGCCGCTCACATCCGCTGGCGTGGCGCTATCTGGACCAATCGTGCCGCCCCCGAGTTGTCCGTTGCCATCATATCCCCAGCACTTGACGCCGCCGGCTGTGGTCAGCGCGCAGGTGTGATTGCCACCCGCCGCGATGGCGCTCACGCCGCTCGTTAAGCCGCTCACATCCGCTGGCGTGGCGCTGCTTGCTGGACTACCAATCGTACCGTCCCCGAGTTGTCCGAAGCTATCATATCCCCAGCACTTGACGCCGCCGGCTGTGGTCAGCGCACAGGTGTGATATTGACCCGCCGCGATGGCGCTCACGCCGCCCGTCAAGCCGCTCACATCCGCTGGCGCGGGGCTGCTTGCTGGACTACCAATCGTACCGTCCCCGAGTTGTCCGAAGCTATCATATCCCCAGCACTTGACGCCGCCGGCTGTGGTCAGCGCACAGGTGTGACCGTAGCCCGCCGTGATGGCGCTGGTTGTGCCGGGCAAGCCGCTCGCATCCGCTGGCGTGGCGCTATTTGGACCAATCGTACCGTCCCCGAGTTGTCCCGAAGCGTCCAGTCCCCAGCACTTGACGCCGCCAGCTGTGGTCAGCGCACAGGTGTGAGAGTCACCCGCCGCGATGGCGCTCACGCCGCCCGTCAAGCCGCTCACATCCGCTGGCGTGGGGCTGCCTAATGGACTACCAATCGTACCGTCCCCGAGTTGTCCTTCGCCGTCATATCCCCAGCACTTGACGCCGCCGGCTGTGGTCAACGCGCAGGTGTGATCGTAGCCCGCCGAGAGGGCGCTTACGCCGCTCGTCAAGCCGCTCACATCCGCTGGCGTGGGGCTGCTTGCTGGACTACCAATCGTACCGTCCCCGAGTTGTCCCGAAGCGTCCAGTCCCCAGCACTTGATGCCGCCGGCTGTGGTCAGCGCACAGGTGTGATAGCCACCCGCCGCGATGGCGCTCACGCCGCCCGTCAAGCCGCTCACATCCGCTGGCGTGGGGCTATCTGGACCAATCGTACCGTCCCCGAGTTCTCCTTCGCCGTCATATCCCCAGCACTTGACGCCGCCGGTTGTGGTCAGCGCGCAGGTGTGAAAATCACCCGCCGCGATGGCACTCACACCGCTGGTCAAGCCGCTCACATCCGCTGGCGTGGGGCTGCTTTCTGGACTACCAATCGTGCCGTCCCCGAGTTGTCCGTAGCTGTCATTTCCCCAGCACTTGACGCCGCCGGCTGTGGTCAACGCGCAGGTGTGATCGTAGCCCGCCGAGATGGCGCTCACGCCGCTCGTCAAGCCGCTCACATCCGCTGGCGTGGCGTTGCTATCTGGAACACCAATCGTACCGTCCCCGAGTTGTCCGTAGTTGTCGCTTCCCCAGCACTTGACGCCGCCGGCTGTGGTCAGCGCGCAGGTGTGACCGTAGCTCGCCGCGATGGCAGTGGCATAATACCCGAAGGGCAGGGCGGGCTGTCCCACGCTGAGGGCTGCCATCGCAGAAGCAGGCAGGGGCGCCTTCAGCGCTTTGCTGTCAACATTCTTTGCCTGAGCCGGGCTGACGCCCAGCGCGCTTACCATCAGGGTAAGCAGGATTAATACACTGAACAAATGGGGTATGAAAGTACGGTTCTTGATTGACATGCTGTCCTCCGTAAAATATGGTGGGATTTGTTTGTGCCTGGAAATTAATCTGCTCCATGCTTGCAGTTGATCTTTCGTTTATGTAGTGGTCCGTTTATAAAAATGGACAGTTTCTGTTTCCTGTTCCCAAAATTGTCTGGATAATAACATTTTTGTATGGCGAATCACAGTGCCTTTTGTCATTAGACCTCTTGCATAAGTAAATTGTTGTAACCCACGAAGTCACCAAGACACTAAGCCACTAAATTTTTCCCTTTGAGTCTTCGAGACTTTGTGCCTTTGTGGAAAAAAAAACGGACTTCTGCAAGAGATCAATTTCTTGTTTTCATCACGGCTTCTCCAACCTGTACGCGTTCAACAAAGACTCACCTTCCACAATCTGATCAATCCATTGCTGCCTTTCATCCCTTAAATCAAAGAGCCTCCGCAAGGCTTTCGCGGAGGCTCTTCATATTACACCATGTCATTCTGAGCGTAGCGAAGAATCTCTACCTCTCTCTACCAAACCATGTCCGAGTCCCTTCGACTACGCTCCCTTCTCACTTATTACTTCTCTCTTTTCCCTTATTACTCATCCCTTCCCTACGGCGCGTACTCAACCACCAACTGCGGACGATATGCGCTGCTTCCGCCATACAGTTGAAGATAGTTGGCTTTTTTATTGCCATTATCAGCCGTATAGAATTGCAAGCGGATTTGCGTCAAGCCGGAATACGTGGAACCTTTGTTGATATGGTCTTTTATAGTGGTCAAGTTAATGTCGTACCAACCGCTGACAAGAGATGGCGTGGAACGATACGTGTGACTCCCGCTGGTGCTCGCCTGGAAATCACTGGCTTCCAATGAAGTCTTTCCAAAGTAGCCTTTCTTTACATACATCAGAAAGCCCTTGAAGGTCTTGACCGGATCAGCGACTGCGCCAACTACACTGCCATATTTCCTGACTCTGAGCGTGACCTTGATGATGGTCGCGGTGTCTGGCAGTTTTGATCCGGTACTGAATGACAGGATGTTTCGATATTGTTTATCTGCCGCATCATCGCCAACCCTGAAGGTGCTGGCTGTCGAACTTTTCGTGCCGCCCTTGGACGTGTGCGCGCCAGATTCCAAGATCCAGCCATCTTGACTATTGGTTGAAAGGACTGTGGCGGTGGGGTTGTTCGAGAGCGCTAAGTCAACGCTCGACGCGCCCACCGCGCTGGCGGTCACGTTATAAGACCCAGCCGTACCGTTCGCAGTAGCGGAAATGGAGGCAATGCCGCTCGCGTTAGTCAGCGCGGTCTCGTTCGTTGAAGTAATACTTGCGCCGCTGGATGGCGCAGTGAATGCGATAGTCGCGCCGGATAGGACACTGCCGCCCGTTTCATTCAACGTCACGCTTAATGGATCGGTGAACATAGTGTTAACACCGGTGGATTGATTGTCGCCGCCGGTCTTTGTCAGCGTGAAGCCGCGTGACTCATACGCGCCGACGTCACAAGCCGCGCCGTTTCCTACGCGTGAGACGCCGCGCTGGTCGAGGTTGTTGGGACCCGGGTTATCGTCGCAGACGGTATCGTCTCCCGCGTCAATCGCGGCAGAGCCGGGGAGCAAGGCAAAGGTCTGAGTGGAGCCGCTGTAGTTGCCGAGCGCGCCGAGATTGATTTCAAGACTGGTCTTTTGTGTCGCGCCGCCGCACGAGTCGTCTGAGTCGAGGTTGAAGGTGTCGGCGGTGATAGTACCAGAACAATCCCCGCCACTCGTGGAGTTGGCGACAATGGTATTCTTCAGCTCGGCTGTGCCATAATTGCTGATGCCACCGCCGCCGCTGGCAGAGTTTCCAGAGAAGGTACTGTTCGTGATTGTCGTCGTACCGGTGTCGTTGAAGACGCCGCCGCCGCCGCCGGCAGAGTTTCCAGAGAAGGTACTATTCGTGATCGTCAATGTGTTGCGGTTGGAGACACCGCCGCCGCCCAAACCTGTGGAATTTCCAGAGAAGGTACTGTTTGTGATCTTCAATATGCCATTGTTGTAGACGCCGCCGCCGTAGTTGGCGCTGATGTTCCCGTTTTTCACGGTCAATTTGTCAAGGGTCAAGTCACCGCTCGCGTCCACTTCAAAGACGCGATAGGTGGCGGTGTTGGGATTTTCATTCGCCTGAATGATGGTGTTCGCCGCGCCATTGCCGGTGATAATGATGACGCTCGTCACGACAGGCAGTTGACCATACAGCACATCCAGCGTGATGGGTGTCAGGCCATCGGCAAAGGTGATGGTATCCGCGCCGTATGTGCCTGTGCCGGTACACCCGTTATAGTCCGCGTTAGTGTTCGCGGCTGTGATGGCTTCGCGCAGGGAACAATTGGAATTGCTTGCGTCTTCATCCGTTGCAGTGTTGACAATCAGACTCGCGCCCGTCGCTGTCGCGTATGCGGGGGTGACTCCCAGAGCGGTAAAAGTCAGCGCCAGCAGGGCCAAAAGAACCAATGATACTTGCAGAAAACGTTTCATTTACATTTCTCCTTTTCTTTAGCGTGAGTGTTGTATCCACTCTTTAGGGTTCGTAAATTATTAACTTCCCTCACCCACTACTCTGTCCCGTCATTGCGAAGGCGTACTAGCCCGAAGCAATCCCCTGTTCGACGAGAAGATTGCTTCTCGAAGACTCGCAACGACGGACTCGCGGGAAGTTATTTATTTACTGATCTTTAGCCAGTATACTCGTGAGTGTGAGTTTTGATAATGCACATTTGCAAGATGAGAATTACTCATTACTCATTACTCGTTACTCATCCCCACCATCCCCTCCAAATCAAAGAGCCTCCGCAACACTTTCACGGAGGCTCTTCTTATTACACCATGTCATTCTGAGCGTAGCGAAGAATCTCTATGACTATCTCAGAGACCCTTCCCCTTCGCTATCGCTCAGGGTCAGGGCGACACTCATTCAGTTAACACTTTCAGCCCTGCCGTTCCCCTCTCTCAATAGCGGACTCCAACAGCCGCTTGGATTCTCTTTCTCCCCCAAATCCGACAGCGCTATCGTCGCATTTGGGGGAGATGTCTCCGCGAAGCGGGACAGAGGGGGATTATTCACTCAAACTTCACCGCGGACAGTTGACTTACCAACTCCGCCCTCTCAGCAGACTTCCCCTGCGCGGACTGTACGCCAATCTTTTTGATGATCTCGTGTTTGATTTCAGATATAGTTCAGGTCTCTTAAAAGTAATTACGTCCTGCCCATCTCACTCGCCAGCGCATCAAACCACTGACGCTTCAACATCTCATTGACTTTTGGCTCGGTGAGTTTTTTGTAGAGATCCAATTTCGTATGAACAAACTCAAGCAATAATCTATCGAGCACTTGATTGAATTTATACACCTTTGCGTCACGGGGATTGTCGGCATGTAATACTTCTCGGAGTGATTCATCTGCCTCCAGTCGAATACGGATGCGTTGAATATCCACTTTATCATCTTCGGTCAAATTGATACCATAGGTTTCATTTAGGGTCGTGATAATATGAGAGAGCAAATCCTTCTCATCATCCTTTGAGAACAAGGAACCATCACCAAAGCCTGGGACTGTTCCCTGCGCTTTTTCAAGGTCAATACTGCCTGAGTAGGTTTCCTGTAAGCGGAAGGAATCCAAGTCCACACCATCGCGGATTTCGTAGGGCAGGCGCACTTCTCGGCGTGGAAGTTTGCGGTTCAACGCTTTGGCGAAGACGTAGAGTTTCTCCAAGTCCACATCTTCAAAGGTGATGATCTGCGAGACAAAGCCATATAAGCGGATGAACTTCTGAATTGTGGCGCGGAAGTCTTCGCGGGCTTCTTCGGGTTTGTAACCCCAAAGGATGACACATCTATCGAGCACGGGTTGAAGTTTTTCAAGCGGGATATTCGGTGTGTAGAAAACCTCTGCAAATTCTTCCGCATCTGCATCGGTGAAAACTTCAAACGCCTTTAGCTCGGTCTGTTGGTCGTATAACTTGTTCGGGTCGGTCTCTTCCTCAAGCATCGTCGTCTGATAATACGGCTGGAAAGCGGCTTGAACATCTTCTGTTTCATTGACGAAGTCCAGTATCAGCGTTTCGGTCTTTCCCACGCGAGTACGATTGAGTCGGCTAAGGGTTTGAACGGCTTGCACACCATCCAATTTTTTATCAACGTACATCGTATGCAGCAACGGTTCGTCAAAGCCTGTTTGATATTTATTGGCAACCACAAGGATTCTGTAATCAGGTGTTTTGTAAGCGTCTTCAATGGCGACTTTAGGCGGCAAACGGTTCAGATTGTTCTCGGTGTATTTCTCGTGCGTTTCGGGGTCGGTGACTTCGCCAGAGAAAGCGACCAAAGCCTTGAAGGGCAAATGCTTTTCTTCCATCACTTTGCGGAAGGCGAGGTAAAACTTGACGGCGTGCAAACGCGAGCGGGTGACGACCATCGCCCTGCCTTTGCCTTGAATGGTGTTGACGGTCTTCTCTAAAAAGTGGTCGAGCATGATGCGCGTCTTTTGCTCGATGGCGTGCGGGGTCAAGTCCACATCCGAGGTGAGCAGGCGGATGGCTTTCTTCTTTTCGTATTCGTCATCGGTTGGGATGGTCTTGATGAGTTTGAAGTAACGCTTGAAGGTGGTGTAATTCTTGAGCACATCCAGAATGAAGTTCTCTTCGATGGCTTGGCGCATGGAATAGATATGATGCGCGACGAATTGCCCGCTCGCGTCTTTGATACCGAATAACTCAAGGGTCTTGTTCTTGGGTGTGGCAGTGAAAGCAAAATAAGAGATGTGACTTTGCCGACCGCGAGCATGAATCTCTTTTAGGATTTCATCTTCCAGATCGTCGCCTGTCTTGTCTTCGATTTCTGCATCTTCCAGATCAACTGCCAGAGTCTTTTTGAGGTGTTTGGCAGATTCTCCCGATTGGCTGGAGTGGGCTTCGTCAATGATGACGGCGAAGCGTTTGCCTTTCAGGTCGGTCATGCCCGCAGAGATGACGGGGAACTTTTGCAGGGTGGTGATGATGACGGCTTTGCCCGCTTCAAGCGCCGCCTTGAGTTGAGCGGAGTTTTCGTCTATCTTTTTGACTACGCCTTCGGTTTGTTCAAACTGCTTGATGGTGTTTTGCAGTTGCCTGTCGAGCAAGCGCCTATCGGTGACCACGATAATGGAATCGAACATGCGCTCTTTGTCGTCGGCTTTTTGATAGAACGAAGCCAGTTGATGAGCCAGCCACGCGATGGAGTTGGATTTGCCCGAACCCGCCGAATGTTGAACGAGATAATTTTTGCCGACGCCATCGGCTTGAACGAGTTTCAATAAATGGCGGACAACATCGAGTTGGTGGTAGCGGGGAAATATAAAGGCTTCGGAAACTTTCTCGGTAACAGAACCAGTTGTCGGGTCGTAGGAGCGCTCCGCGATGGCTTGCACATGCAGATAATTATTGATCAACTCCAAAAGCGTGGACGCCTGCCATATATCCTCCCATAAATAATGGGTCTTATGCCCGTTCGGGTTGACGGGATTCTCGCTGTCTTTGTTGAAGGGGAAGAAGCGGGTCTGCTCACCTTGCAGATGGGTGGTCATGGAGACTTGCTCATTGCCAACGGCAAAATGCACGAGACAGCGCTTGAACGCCAGCAATGGCTCACCTTGAGGAAGCCTGTCTTTTTTATACTGCTTCACGGCATCATCGAAGAATTGACCCGTAAGCGAGTTTTTCAACTCCACCGTAACGATGGGCAAACCGTTGAGGAAAAGCGCCGCGTCAATCGAGTTTTCGTTCTTCTGGCTGTATTTGAGTTGACGCACGACGCTGAAACGATTGCCCTGATAAAGCGTTTGATGTTCGGGATTCATGCCGCTGGAGGGTTTGAAGTATGCCAGTTTGAATTTTGCGCCCCTATCTGCCACGCCTTTACGCAGGACATACAACACGCCATACTTGCCGACCTCACGCGCAATGCGTTCGAGCAGTTTCGGGGTGGTGTCGGCTCCGTATTGCTTTTCCAGTTTTTCAAATTCTTTTGGCTGGGTGGCTTGGATGAATTGAATGACTTCATCGGGAATCAAACACAGCGCCTTGTCGTACTCTTCGGGCGCGCGCTTGCGATAGCCCGAATTCAACAGGTGCGATTCGATGTGTTCTTCAAAGTTCATTTCTCTGTAATTGATTGCCATATTCATCCTATGCTGTCATTGCGAGGGCGATGCTCTGCCGAAGGCGCCCGAAGCAATCTCCTGTCATTGGGGATTGCTTCGCCGCAAAGAACAAGAGCGCGGCTCGCAATGACATTAAACATCTTTAAATAATCTAATGAGTCTTATTTCAACTGGTCTTTCAAATCTTGAAGATGGACGAGAATATCGGGGTGCAGGTCAAACTTGCGCGCCTGTGATATTGCCGCGCGCGTGATGCGTTCCAGTTCAGGGAGGGCAATAAAGTCATGCCGCATCAAAAAGATGACGTCGTCAATATCGGTTTCAAAGCCGCGATCTAGTTTGCTTAAGGCGATGCTGTATGGGTCAGCGATGTAGATTTCCAAATTTCCATATTGACCGATGCGGATGCGGCGCTCTGCGCTGCCTTGGGGCAGGGGGATAAAGCGTTCCAGCGGCACAGGCTCGACGTGGATTTGCAGTTCTTTGGCGATCTGGATGATGAGTTGATGAAGCGCATTTGGATGGGCATCGTCGCCGATGAAATCAATATCCACGGTCAGGCGCGGACTGCCCAGCAGTATTAACGCGCTTCCGCCAATGAGTACCAGTTGGGATGCAGGCGGGACGCGCGCCCCCATATTTTGTAGAATGGTTTGAAGATCGGTATTGTCCATGAGTGTCTCAAGCAGCGGATTTATATTCCAAACCTTTTTGCCAGACTTGCGCGGCGTGCTGGTAGGTGCCAAGCCAGTTGATGCGCCTGCCGCTTAACTCTTTGTGACGCTGCGCCAGTTCGCGCAGATTCTCATCAACATCGGCGGTGGGAGTCAAGCCAAGTTCATGCGAGAAGCGGTCGGGCAGGGACGCGCCGTGCGGCTGGTATTTTTGCGCGAGCCAGACGGCGGCGGTGTAATAGCATTGCAGGGTGAGCCGCGCGGGCGGGGAAAGTTTTTTGGCGACGGCTTTGACGCGCGCGGCGAATTCGGGATGTTCGAGGAAGAGGGGAATGAGCGACAAGCGCAGGCGAGATTCGCCGCTTTCGGCAAGGGCGGCGATTAAGCGCGCGGGCGTTTTGTGCAGGAAGGCTTGCTGGCTCTTTCCGCCCAGAATAAAGTTGACGTCCAATGCGCGCAGGGCGTCTGTGAGTTGGTTGCCTGTGATGACTGCTGTTTGGCTCATAAGTAAATTATATCTCACGAATAAAGCGTCATTGCGAGCCGTTCGTTGGCGAAGCAATCTCCTGTCATTAGGGGATTGCTTCGCCAACGAACAAGAGCGCTCCTCGCAACACTTGCACCAGCACGCAAGTGCAGGTGTGACATGGTTATCTCACATCAATCTTGCCTGTCACCGCTTCAGAGATGAGCGCCGTTCGATATTCTTGATGTCACTGCGAGCCGCTTTTTGGCGCTTGCCCCGAGCAAAGCGTGGGGGAAGCAGTCTCCTGTTGCGTGGGGATTGCTTCGTCGCTATCGCTCCTCGCAATGACATTATCGCCAAAATATTCCTCATACAAGTCTTTCCATTCAGGGTTCATGCTTTTAATTAGGTCAATTTTCTTCTGACGCGAACCTGCTTTGATCTGCTTTTCTCGAAAGATGGCAGCGTTCACGTCACTGCCATACTCGAAATACACCAACTTATGCACATTATACTTCTTCGTGAACACCCCGCCTTTGCCTGACTGATGTTCCAATACTCTGCGTTGCAGGTTGTTCGTTACGCCTGTATAAAGAACTGTGTTGTGGGCATTGGTCATGATGTAAACGCAATATTGTCTCACAGACATACATCACCTGTTATCTGTCATTGCGAGGGCGGCGCTCTCCCGCCCGAAGCAATCTCCTCATCATTGGGGGATTGCTTCGTCGCTGTCGCTCCTCGCAACACTTGCACCAGCACGCAAGTGCAGGTGTGACATGGTTATCTCACATCAATCTTGCCTGTCACCGCTTCGGAAATGAGCGCCGTTCGATATTCTTGATGTCATTGCGAGGGCGGCGCTCTCCCGCCCGAAGCAATCTCCTCATCATAGGGGGATTGCTTCGTCGCTGTCGCTCCTCGCAATGACATGGTTATCTCACATCAATCTTGCCTGTCACCGCTTCAGAGATGAGCGCCGTTCGATATTCTTGATGTCACTGCGAGCCGTTCTTTGGCGCTTGCCCCGAGCAAAGCGTGGGGGAAGCAGTCTCCTGTCATTGGGGGATTGCTTCGTCGCGAAGAACAAGAGCGCGGCTCGCAATGACATGGTTATCTCACATCAATCTTGCCTGTCACTGCTTCGGAAATGAGCGCCGTTCGATATTCTTGATGTCACTGCGAGTCGCTTTTTGGCGCTTGCCCCGAGCAAAGCGTGGGGGAAGCAGTCTCCTGTCATTAGGGGATTGCTTCGTCGCTGTCGCTCCTCGCAATGACATGGTTATCTCACATCAATCTTGCCTGTCACCGCTTCGGAA
>Ga0315268_10007054_pt1 | contig 11884 bp, 7 predicted proteins | sample C1_top_MG_FD_204535 | JGI IMG/M metagenome (GOLD analysis project Ga0315268, IMG submission 204535) | Sediment microbial communities from Yellowstone Lake, YNP, Wyoming, USA - C1_top | ecosystem: Environmental > Aquatic > Freshwater > Lake > Sediment | place: USA: Wyoming | collected 2017-08-01 | reverse complement strand
CGAACGTCGACACAAAGAGCGCGCCGGCCCCGAGCAGAAAACCGAAGCGCGGCCCGAACGCGTAGCCGCCCAGGATAACGGCGAAGAAGAACGCCGTAGCCCCGGCGGGAAGCGTCGGAATGCGAAGCACGGCCGCCAGCATCATGAGCGTGGCCAGCGCCGACGCTGTCTTGGCGTTCATCCCCTGGCTGCCCAGCTCCAGCACGAAGAGGAGGAGCGTCAGCGCCAGCACCAGCCCGAAGAACAGCGGCGCGTCGTCGGCGTGTGGATTGCCCAGCGCCTGCGAGCGTGACGCGCCGGACAGGAACAGCGGGTACAGGAACGCCACCAGGCCGATGACGCTGATCAGCGCCAGCGTCAGCCCCGACCACAATCCCAGCGACGGCGCCTGAGCACGAAGGCGGGCGTCGAAACGGCTCCGCGGCAGGCTCGCTTCTCTAGCCACCGGACCGCCTCCTCGCCAGCACGGCAGCCGTCCCCAGCAGGCCCGCCGCCAGGACGCCGAACACCGGCATCTGCCAGGGGAAGCCGGAGCCGCCGCCTTCCTTCGTCGTGTCGGCGACTTCCGTGGACGGGCGGCCGGTGAGGGAACTGGTCGGCTTGAGCCTGGTCGCGGTGGCCGGCGGCGTTTGTCCGGCGACGGTCGCGGTCGGCGGCAACGGCGTCGCGGTCGCGGCTTCGACGGCCTCCTCCGTCGGCTCGACTTGCGGCAGCGTGGGCGCTGCCGGAGGCGGCGTTACCAGCGGCGCTGGCGTCTCTTCCGGGCACAGCTCCTCGAACGTTGTCGGACCGGGCTTCGCAGCCGAACCGATAGCGCCGGCGCCCCACGACCAGCCGTCGACGTCGCCGTTGTGCAGCTTGCGCGACGACGCGCCGACGGCGGAGTACTGCCAGCCGCCGTCTTCCAGCGTGAAATACGCCCAGTAGCGGCACGTCGCGCCGTGGCACTGGCACCAGCAGTCGTTGGGGTCGCCGCAGCCGACGCCGTCGATCATGCAGACCGCCGCTCCCATGCCGCCGCCCGCCGCGACGACCTGGAAACCGGCGCGATTCAAGAGCTCAGCGCCGCTGATCTCCGGCTCGTCGAACTCGACGCAGGCAGCGCGAACGCTATCTCCGAACGAGACGACGATGCCCGCGCGATCGGGCCCCTGGGCATCGACCTGCCGCGTCTGAGAGACCACGAAAGCGACGGCGACGGCCATGACAGCGGCGACCAGACGCATCATGGCGCATCCGCCTCTCCCAGCACGTCGTCGACCGTCAGGTAGCGGCCGCCGAACAGCTTGTTCACCTGCGAGCTGAACGTCACCGACTCGGTCAGCACCTCGCGCGCCGGGCCCTCCGCCACCACCCGCCCCTCCGCCAGCAGCACGACGCGTCCCGCGCAGCCTGCGACCAGCTCCACGTCATGGCTGGCGAGGATGACAGCGCATCCCTCCTCGCAGCGACGGCGCAGGTTAGCGATCAGGAGCTCCTTAGTCTCATAGTCCATGCCGCGCGTCGGCTCGTCCAGGAGGACGACCGGCGGCCTGCCGGCCAGCATAGCCGCCAGCGCCGCCCGCTGCCTCTCGCCGGCACTGAGGTCGCGCGGGTGCGTGCGACGCAACGGGCCGAGGCGCCACTCCGCCAGCGCCTCGTCGACGCTACCCGGCCGCCCGGTGCCGCAGAGCGTGTCCGCTATTTCCGCTTCGACGTTGTCGCGGAAGAGCACCGACGCCGGGTCCTGCGGCACGAAGGCTACCTGCCGGCTCAGCGCCTCGGTGCCGGTCTCAGGCACGTCGGCATCGAGCACGCGCAGCATCCCTTTTCGCGGCGCCACGAGACCGACGAGCGCCCGCAGGAGGCTGGTCTTGCCGGCGCCGTTGCGCCCCATGAGGGCCAGCACCTCGCCGGCGGCCGCGGCCAGAGAGACGTCCTCCAGCACGTCGCCGTCACCGTAGGAGAGGCAGAGGCCGTTGATCCGCACCGACGCGCTGGCGGGCGAAGGCGACGCGCCGTCGACGGGTACGCTCCGGCGAGCCAGGCCCTTCGCGAAACGCTTCCCCTCGCGCACCGAAAGCGGCAGCGGCTCCCAGCCCAGCGCGCGGCCGATGCGGGCCACCGGCGGCGCCAGCGGTAGCCGCGCCATAGCTTCGCGCACCGGGTACGAGGCGACGGAGCCATCGCCGGGGAGGTAGAGCACGCGGTCGACGTGCTGCACCACGCGCTCCAGGCGGTGCTCGGCGATGACCACGGTCAGGCCGAGGTCGCTGTTCAGACGCTGGACGGTAGTTAGCACCTCTTCCGCCGCCTGAGGGTCAAGCTGCGACGTCGGCTCGTCGAGGACGAGCGTCTTGGGCTGCACCGTGAGCACCGCGCCGATGGCGACGCGTTGCAGCTCGCCGCCGGAGAGCGTGTCGAGGCGGCGACGGCGCAGGTGGGCGATCCCCAGCACGTCCAGGACCTCTTCGACGCGCTTGCGCATCGTCAGGCGCGGGACGCCCATGTTCTCCATGCCGAACGCCAGCTCGTCCTCCACAACGTCGGCGACGAACTGGCTCTCCGGGTCCTGGAAGACCATGCCGACGACTCGCGCCAGGTCGCGCGGCTGGTGGCTAAGCGTGTCGAGGCCACCCGCCGTGACGCGACCGGCGAACCGGCCGCCGTGAAAGTGCGGCACCAGGCCGTTGAGGCAGCGCAGGAAGGTGGACTTGCCGCCGCCGGATGGCCCAACGACGAGCACGGCCTCGCCTTCCTGGATCGACAGCGTGACGTCGCGGAGGACGGGCTGCGCCGCATGCGGGTAGGCGAAGGTGAGTCCGCTGACCTCAATCATCACCGGGCTCCTTGAGGGCGCGCGAGGACGCCAGGTAGGGCACCGGCGCGAGGAAGAGCAAGAACGCCAGGACGGCGAGCGGGTGCAGCTCCGGCGTCACGGCCGTCGGGTACGGGTAGTAGGCGATGCCGCCGGCCCCGGTGATCCGCAACGTCAGCAGCAGCGCAAGTGCGACGGTGGAGCAGCCGATGACAATCGCCGATGGCCGCGCCAGCGGCTCGTGGGAGTACCGCGTCGCGTCGACGCCGCTGCCGCGCGTCCGCACAGCCAGCATCGTCGCCGCCACCGCGCCCGCGATGACGGCAAGGGCCGGCAACGCGCTATCGCCGCCGTGCAGGTAGAGGCACACGCCGGCGCCCGCAAGCCCGATGGCGAGCATTACCAGCGCCTTCGTCCGGATGCTCGTTGCCTCGCCCTGCGGCGTCGAGCCGAAGCCGCGCGCATCCAGCGACTCCGCCCTCGCGATAGACCGCTCCAGAGCGCCCGCCAGCACGGGCACGACGAAGGCGCCGGCGTCGCGCAGACCCCGCATGCGGCGGCCGCGCAATCGCTGCGCCTCCGCGACGGCGCGGGCCTGCGCGAACGACTGCGGCAGCAGCAGCACGGCCACCGTCGCAACCACGCCCAGTTGCTTGAGGGCGGAGGGCACCAGCCGCAGCAGCCGGTAGTGGTCGACGCCGACGTTGAAGGCGGTGGCGAACAGGAGCAGGGCGACGAGACGGAGGGCGCGGCCGGCGGCGTAGAGCGCAGCCTCAACGGTCACCTGCCCGCCGAGGGTCACGCCGCCGAGCCAGCCCGGGAATGACAGCCGCGGCAGGTCAACGAGCGCCGTCGAGCCGCTGCTGCCGGTAAGGACGTTGAAGGGGATGCTGAGCAGGGCGAAGAAGAGGCCGATCTTCACGATCAGGCTATAGGCGCGGCGGCGGCGCCCGCCCGGCAGCGACTCGTAGACGACGAGGCCCGCGAGGCAGGCGGTCGCCAGGTAGAAAGGGTTCGACGTCAGGAAGACGGCGACGGAGGCGGCGACAAGCCAGGCCAGCCAGGCCCCCGCCTGCACGGCTCGCTCGCCCGCCGCCGCGCGCGACGCCGAGAGCGCCCGTATCCCGCGCGCTGCCTCGCTCCTCGCCATTATGGCTACTCCTTCGACCGGCGCCGTCGCTGTGCCAGAGCGCCGGCGACCAGGCAGCCGCCGGCCAAGGCCAGGCCCGCGCCGATGGCCGTCGAATCTGCGCCGTCGCTACCGCCGCCTTCGCCCGTCGAGGCCAGGGCAATCGGCAGCGCCGGGCCTGTCCGGGCCGGGAGGACCTGCGACTCGGGAGTCGCCGTCGGCGGCGCGCTGAGTGCCGGCGCCGTCGTTGGCGTAGCAGCCGGCGTCACTGTCGCCGTAGCGCCCGGCGTTTCGGTGGCCTCCGGCGTCTCAGTCGCATCTTCCTCGCTCGGCGGCAGGAGGAGCGGCTGTAGCAGGAGCGCAGGGACCGCCTGGTAGGTGGCGTAGGCGTTGTCCTCGCCGGCGTACGTGAAGGCGCCTGTCGCGGCGTCCTGGAAGCCGAGCAGGGCCCGCATCGGCGTGCGGCCGCCGGGCTTCTCCCACGGGCCGCCGGCATCGATGTCCTCGCCCGCCGCCACGAGCGCCTGGAGCACGAATGCCGTGGAGTTGGCGTCGGAGTCGCCGGGCGCGACGTACGGGAAGCCGCCGTCGGCCCCCTGCGAGCCGGCGAAGTAATCGATAGCCGCCTCAATCGGGCTATCCGACTCATCTACGCCCGCGGCGATGAGCGCCTGCACGGCGATGGCGGTGCTGTTGGTGTCACAGCCGAAGCCTCCGGCGAACTCCCAGCAGCCTGCCGCCTGCTCGTCAGACTCGAGGACCGAGACGACGGCATCGCTCGCCGAGAGGCCGAGGCTCCGCCGCGCCAGGATGTAGAGCGCCTGGTCGAGCGTCTGCTCGCCGTAGCGGTGCGTCACGCTGTCGTAGTTGGACTGCATTATGTCAACGAAATCTTCGCCGGCGAAGTCGCGCGGGTCCTCTCCGGCGGCGACAAGCACCGTCACCAGCTTGGCGGCGTGACCGGGCGTAGCGGCGGCGTAGTCGGCGGCCTGGGTTTCCAGGTAGTCGATCGGCGAGTTGCCGCCCTTCCGGACGTCATTGACGTCGACGCCGGCGGCTGCGAAAGCAAGGATAACGTCGAGGGTTGCGCCGGCGGATGACTCGCTGCCGAAGGCGGGAAAGCCGCCGTCGTTGTTCTGCAGGGTGCGTATGTAGTCGAGGGCATCGTTTGCGGCGTGCGTCTTCGGCGTCGCGGCCTGCGCGGAGAGCGCCGCGGCGAAGAGGCAGGCGAACGCCAGGGAAAGGGCAGATATCTTCCGTGACACGAGGAATCCTTTCGCTAGAGAGTCGAGGAGTGTGTGGAGGGCGCAAAAACGCCCCGGTGATAGACCGAGGCTTGCGTTAAGTAGGAGCGCTCATATATATCCGTCCCCCTTTCGAGCGAAGGTACTCGGATCGAACAGGGGCGGGTATCCTGGCTAGTCGGTCAACGCCGACTTACAGTTGCGCGACAGCGCCGGACTCTCACCGGCTTCCCCCGAAAGGCCCAGGTAGGTTTTGGGTCTCCCCTGTCGGCCCCTATGCGGTTGTTATAGCCAATGTACCAGCGCTTACGGCCGTCCGTCAAGCCGCTCGTTGCGTTGACGCCGGCGCAGCCCGACGAAGCCGGCGACGAAGAGGATCGCCCCCAGGGCGCCGAGTGCCGCGAGTGTGGGCGTCGAAGCCACCTGGTTGCCGCCTCCGCCCGTGTCCGGCAACCCCACCGATGAGGGCGTCGCGGAGTACGTGGATACGCTCTGGCTCACCACCTCCGTGATCCCGCCCCCGACAGTGTCGACTCTCCAGCCGTGCCAGAGGTCGATGAACCGGTACTCCTCAAAGCCGCTTGTGACCGGAGGAATGACCTCGGTCGTCCAGGTGTGGCCGCCGTCGCGCGTGCGCAGCAACTGCTTCTGACACTCATCGTTGCTGCTGACCGGGCCGCGCGGGCAGACGGTCCGCACTGCCAGGCCGTCGCTCGCGGTGAAGAACCGCAGGTATTCGTAGTTGCCTTCGCTCATTGGCGACACTTCCTGCCAGCTCGCGCCCCCGTCGACGGTGCGCAAGAGGGCGCCGCGGGGGTTCTGGACGCAGTCCGGCGACACCAACCATGCGTGTGCCGCATCGACCGCCGCCAGGAGCTCCGGCCAGCACGCCTCGCTCAGCACCGTGCCGGCCGGCGACCATGAATCGCCGCCGTCCTTCGACAGGTAGACGGAGACGGCGTTTCCGCCGGTCACTGCCGGGTCGCTGGCCGCCCACACCGTGGACCGGTCGACGAATGCGAAGGCACCGCTGCCCGGAAATTGCTGCGCCGACCACGTGAGGCCGCCGTCGCGGGTGTGCAAGACGGGCGTGTCCTGCCCCAGCGTCACCCAGCCGTTCAGCCGGTCGACAAATCTGACGCGCGGCACGTCGGAGCCCTCATGCCGGACCTGCTCCGTCCACGTCGCGCCGCCGTCGACGCTGTGCATCACGACGCCCCGGCAGGGACCGGTGTAGTCCCCGCAGTCCGTCCAGGCGGCCCAGCCTTCGCTTGGAGAGACGAAATCGACGCTTTCGAACTGAAGGTCGTTCACGGCCTCCCACGTTTGGCCGCCGTCATGGGTGCGCAGCAGCTTTGTCCCCGACACCCAGCCGCTGGCGGGGTCGATGAAGCCGGTCGCCAGCCTGAAGCGGGTGGCAAACGCGGGCACCGCCGCCGGCCGCCACGTCACGCCGCCGTCGTCTGACCACTGGACCGCTTGGCCCAGGTTGACACGCACCGCGTGGATCTCGTCGTAGTAACCCAGCCACGATGCGAACTGGATCGCCGCCCCGATGTCGGTCCAGGTGGCGCCGCCGTCCACCGTCCTGGCTATCTGCTGCTGTGGCCCGTTCACATCGGCCAGCAGGATGGCGGCAGCGTCCTCGCTAAAGGCAGAAATGGCGACGACATACGTGGTAAACGGCAAATCGCGCACCGCCTTCCACGTCTTTCCGCCGTCGCTTGTCCGCAGTAGTGCACCGCTGGTGGCTGCCCAGCCCGTCGAGGCGCTCACAAACCTCATCCCCCACAGCGGCTGCGATCCGATCTCCTCCCACGTCCGGCCGTTGTCGTTTGAGGTCAGGAGGACGGGGTCGCCGTAGGTGCAGCCGTTGGGGGCGGCGGGATCAGGATTACACTTCATCGCCGACAGCCACGCCTTGCTCCCGCCTTTGAGCGCCGCCAGCGAGTCCAGCTCCACTTTCCCCGGAAGTTCTGCCGGCAGCCAGGTTGCGCCGCCGTCCTCCGTGCGGAGCACCACGTTCTGACGGAACGACGCGGGTACGTCGCCGCTGGCTTGAGTTCCCATGGTGAGCGCGCGCCTAGAATCGAATGCGGCGATTGAGGCCAGGTCTGCGTCGGTGCCGGACTGCTGCCGCGCCCAGGTCTTGCCGCCGTCGCTCGTAGCGAATATCGCGCCGCCGGCTCCGACAGCCCAGCCGTGAAGGCCGTCCTTCGCGGCGTCGCTGGCGCGCAGCGGCGTGTTAAGTGTCCACTGCCAGGAACCGCCGCCGTCGTTCGACGCGAGGAGACCGCCGGGGCCCGCCGCCCAGACCGTCGTCGCAGAGGCAAAGGCGATGCTGTAGAACTCGCCGGAATAGAGGGAGAGCCGCGGCTGCCACGATCCCTGCTCCGCCGCGGCCGGACTGCCGAAGGATGCGAGAGCGAGCGCAACTAGCGGGATCATTGCGCGTCGCATCTTCTTCCTTCCATCCTCCTTGTAGGGCCGAGCACATGTGATAACGCGTCAACTACGCAAAAGGTTAACGAGTGCAGCGACAATCTGCGGTTAATTGTCGCGATTTGTTGCCTTTCTGCACCGCGCCGTAAACGACGCGGCATCATCTCTTCTCCATCTATGCCGCGGCCTTTCAGGCCGCGGTGGAGCTATTCCTACCCCAACTGGGCCGTCAGCCGCTGACGACGCCCGTCGCCTGCAGGACAGCGATGATCGCATACACCACCGTCAGCACGATCAGCGCGCCCGTCACCGTCCACGCCGCGATGTTCCAGCCGGCCGAGTTCGTCCAGCGGCCCATGATCAGACGGTCATTCAGCACTATCAGCATCAGGATGAGGATGACCGGCAGGAGGACGGCGCCGACTACGTTTGGGATCAGGAGCAGGAGCAGCAGCGGCACCCCCGGCACGAGCACCGCCGCCGCGCCGAGAAGTATGAGGCCACCGAAGATCCCGAAGAAGGCGGGGGCCTTTCTGAGAGGTAGATTGATGCTACGCTCCCAGCCGAAGGCGCCGCAAAGCGCATAGGCGGTGGTAAGGGGCAGGACAGCAATCGCAAGGAGCGAGACATTGATCAAGCCAATAGCAAACAGGTTCGCCGCGAAGTCGCCGGCCAGGGGTCGCAGCGACTGCGCTACCTCCTCGACGGTCCCGGAGGGCTCGCCATGTGTGTAGAGCGTGGCGGCCGCAGTCACCATAATAAAGAAGGCGATCGCGGCCGAGGCAACAGCGCCCACCAGCACGTCCAGGCGCTCCATCTTGAGCTCGCGCTCTCCCAGGCCCTTGTCCGCAACGGACGACTCCAGATAGAACTGCTGCCACGGCGTTATCGTCGTGCCGAAGACGCCGATCATGATGGAGAGATACGCCACGTTCGCCTGCACGGTCGGCACGACGGAATGGACCGCGACCGCGCCCCAATCGGGCCTCGCCAGGAACCCGGCGATGATATAGCAGACCATCACCAGGGAACCAGCAATCAGCACCTTCTCCACGCGAAAATAGGTGCCGTAGACGACGACAGCGAAGACGAACAGCGCCGCAATCGGAACGACGATGTAGCGTGAGACGCCGAAGATTTCGGCGCCGCTCGCGATGCCACTGAATTCCGCGATCGTCGTCGCTACATTGGCGACAAGAAGCACCAACAACGCGAACGACGTGATCCGGACGCCGAAGCGCTCGCGGATGACCTCGCCGAGCCCCTTACCGGTGACCGCCCCGATGCGCGCCGACATCTCCCCGCATATTCCCAGAGCGATGGATGCCAGAGTAAGGGTCCACAAGAGCTTGTAGCCGAAACGCGAACCGGCGATAGAGTAGCCGGCGATTCCCGTTGCGTCGTCGTCAACGATGCCGGTGATGAGACCCGGCCCCATCACGGCGAGGAAGAGGGCGACGCGCTGCCAGGGGCCCCAGCGCTGGAGCAGCGCTAGCCCGCCGATCAGCGGTCTCCCAAGGCGCGGCGGCCGGAGGGCCTGGTTCGTCATATCGCCCCCCGCGGAGCTATCCCGTCATCCGGCGGGGCCGGTTCTGCCAGGCGCGCGGCGTGACCAGGTCCAGCACGTCATCCACCGTTACCATACCCTTGAGGTGGCCGTGCTCATCTACGACCGGGATGGCCAGCAGGTTGTAGTGAATGAGCTTGCGCGCCACCTCCTCCTTGGAGTCCTCAAGGCGGACAAAAGCAACGTCCTGGCGCATGCAATCGGCGATGAGCGCATCCGGCTGGGCCACCACAAGGTCGCGCAGCGAGAGCACGCCGCGCAGGCGGCCGCCGCTATCCACGACGTAGAGATAGTAGATCTCGTCCTCCGGGGGAGACGCGCGTCGCAGGTCCTCCAGGACGCGGCCCGCTGTTTCCATCTCCGAGACGGCGAAGAGCCTGCTGTTCATCAGGCCGCCCGCCGTGTCCTCCTCGTAGATGAGGAGGGACTGCACCTCCTGTGCCGTGTGCGGCTCCATCAGGCGCATCAGCTCGCTGGCGCGCTCCTCGTGAACGTCGCCGAGGATGTCCGCCGCCTCGTCGGGCGCCATCTGCTCCAGCACGTCGGCGGCCTCTTCGGGCTCCATGGCGTTCACGACCGCGGCCTGGTGCTCATCGGTGAGCTCTGCCAGCGCGTCGGCCGCGATCTCGTCGTCGAGCGCTTCCAGAACGTCGGCTGCCTCGCCGGGCGACATCTGGCTGATGACCACCCCGATGTCGGCGGGCGGCATACGGCGCAGGCGCTCGAACGGCACCTTGAGTCGGATCTCGTCGACGGCGGGGCCTATGTCCACCTGCTCCCAATCGATGAGGCGCGGCCGCCCGCGACCGAAGAGGCGCGCCAGCCACTCGACGCCGAGGCGCCGCAGCAGGCCGGCGACGCTGTTGTCCACGCCGGCGAGGCGAAGGTCGCCGTTGATGGGCGTCAGCGACAGGTCATTAACGCGCACCAGCTTCACGCCGTGGGTATCGACGATCTGCTTGTCCAGCAGGTCGCGGCCGAGCCAGATCATGTCCTCGCCCGGAGCGGGGAACGCCTCCAGCCGCACGCGACTGCGCAGGGCCGTGACCCGCGGCGTGACGGAAGCAACGTGCAGCCAGGGGATGGCGTGCAGGTGCGCCCTATCGCCGACGACGATTGCGGCCATCGGCGGGTAAGGGATGTCGGTGGAGACGAGCAGGTCGCGCAGGATGCCGACGCGCGTGCCGTCGGCATCGAGCGTGGGGCGGCCCAGTACCTGGCTGAGGAAAGGCATGAAAAACCACCTCCTCAAGACTGTCTGCACCAGGAGGTGGTTCGCCGCGGACGAGCCGCGGCCAGCGCCCTCAGCGCGTTAGCTGCGACTCATCGACAGCGAATCGCCTCCTCGATTCTCCCTGTGGTGGCGGCTACAATCGCCGCCGTCGTCGGTCTCCATGTTTGACGTTAATGCCTCTTGCCGCGCGACAAGACGTGCCCACGGCAGCCGCGGCTCTGCCGGACTTGATGATACCGTGTGCATCGCTAGGGCGTCAACCCGTGCGGGCGCGCAGACTTGACCGATGACGGCTCTACTGGCATCCTGTTAGCGAATCTGCCAAGTTTAGTCGCTCGAGTGAGTTTTGGACTCCGGAGAGAAGGGCTAAGATGATTGTGTCCAGCTACTGGCCCAGCCAGGCCCCCTACGAAGAGATACCCCTCTACGAACTGCTGCGCCGGTCCGCCGCCGCCTATCCTGACAGGACGGCCGTCATCGGCCAGGACGGCTCCACCCGCACCTACGCGCGCATTTGGAGCGACGCCCGCAAGGTGGCGCGATTGCTGCAGGACGACGGGGTTGAAAAGGGAGACATGGTGGGCATCTTCTCGCCCAACCACATCGATTACCCGGCCGTGTTCTACGGCTCGCTCCTCGCCGGCGCCACGGTCACGACGCTCAACCCGCTATACACGCCGCATGAGATCGAACACCAGCTCTCCGACGCCGGCGCCGTCATCCTCTTCGCCTTCTCGTTCATGCGGCCCGCGGCTGAGGAAGCCAAGAAGAACCTGCCCCTGCTTCGCAAGATCTACACTACCGACTCGTTGCCGGATGTCTTGGAGGGCGTATCGGAGGAATACAAGCCGGTCGCCATCAATCCCAAAGAGGACGTCGCGGCGCTGCCCTACTCCAGCGGCACAACCGGCCTCCCCAAGGGAGTGATGCTCACGCACTTCAACATCGTCGCCAACGTGGAGCAGGGGCTGGCGACGCGCGACACCACCGACATGATAGACCTCTGGACGCTCCCCCTGTTCCACAGCTACGGTATGTCGGTGCTGATGAGCAGTTGCATGGCGCGCGCCGGCACCGGCGTCGTCATGCTGCGCTTCGACGTCGAGGAGATGATGCGGCTCATCCAGACCTACAAGATCACCGACATCTACCTGGCGCCGCCGGCTATCCTGGCCATGGTCAACCTGCCGGACCCCTCCCGCTACGACACGTCGTCGCTGAAATTCCTCGGTTCGGGCGCGGCGCCGCTGCCGCCGGAGCTTGCCGAACGCGCGAAAGAGATGTACCACGTCATCGTTTCGCAGGGATACGGCATGACGGAGACCAGCCCCACGGTGAACACGCAGCCTTTCGAGAAGATAAAGATCGAGTCCTGCGGGCCGCCGGTCCCCGACACGATAGAGAAGATCGTAAAGATCGGCAGCGAGGAGGTGCTCCCCATCGGTGAGGTCGGCGAGCTCATGGTCAAGGG
>Ga0315268_10007053_pt1 | contig 11884 bp, 7 predicted proteins | sample C1_top_MG_FD_204535 | JGI IMG/M metagenome (GOLD analysis project Ga0315268, IMG submission 204535) | Sediment microbial communities from Yellowstone Lake, YNP, Wyoming, USA - C1_top | ecosystem: Environmental > Aquatic > Freshwater > Lake > Sediment | place: USA: Wyoming | collected 2017-08-01 | reverse complement strand
CAGACCGTGGCCGCAAGTTTCCAAGCGCCCGTCCTGTTCCAGATCGCCAATGACCTGGCCAAGATGCGGGTGGAGTGCTCCATCGACGAGGCCGATATCGGCAAGGTCAAAGAGGGCCAGGAGGCCCGCTTCAGCGTGGACGCCTTTCCCAACGACAACTTCGTCGGCTCGGTCAGCCAGGTCCGCTACTCGGCCACGGTCCAGCAGAACGTGGTCACTTATACGGCCATCGTTGCCGTCAGCAATCCCGAACTCAAGCTGCGGCCGGGCATGACCGCCACGGTGTCCATCCTGACCGGCCAGGCCCGCAACGCCCTGCGCGTGCCCAACGCCGCCCTGCGGTTCCAGCCCGACCTGACGGCCGAGCAACTGATGGCCATTATGAAGAAGGCCAGGGAAGATATGATGGCCAAACGGCAAGCCTCGGGCCAGGGCAAGGTCGAAGGCGACGGCGCTCGGTCGGAGGGCCAGACCGGGGGCTCGGCCGCAAACCAAGGCAACGGCGGCCAGACCACGATGGCCTTGGGCGGGCAAAATTCCGGCGGGACGCCCTCTCCGGAAATGATCGCCCAGATGAGGCAATCCGGCCGGGCGCGCCAGATGGCCCGCGTCTGGGTCGAGGAAAGCGGCCAACTCAAGCCGATCTTCCTCAGGACGGGCGTCACCGACAACAGCTACACCGAAATCAAGTGGGGCGACCTCAAGGAGGGCCAACAGGTGATCATCAGCCTAACCCTCTCGGCTGGACAGCGCCAAGGCGGCGCGCCGCCCGGCGGCATGATGTTCTTGCGCCGCTAGCCCTTTTTCTCGGGTACTCGTATAGAGGACATATAAGGATTAATGGCCATGCCTACCGATTCAGTCATACGCCTGGAAGATATCAGCCGGATCTATCACATTGGGGAGACCGAAGTCCGGGCCTTGCAGAACGTGTCCGGCTCCATCCGGCGGGGGGAGATGATCGCCATCATGGGGCCCTCCGGCTCCGGGAAATCGACCTTGATGAACATCCTGGGCTGTCTGGACAGACCCAGCGCCGGAAAATATTTCCTGGATGGAGAAGAGATCTCCACCCTGGAGAAGAACAAGCTGGCCGGGATTCGGAACAGAAAAATCGGGTTCGTTTTCCAGAGCTTCAACCTGCTGCCCCGAACCACCGCCCTGGAGAACACCGAGTTGCCCATGCTCTATGCCCATGACGGTAACCATAAGAACGCCCGGGAATACGCCCTGCGCGCCCTGGCCCAAGTGGGGCTGGAGGGCCGGGAGCTGCACAAGTCCAACCAGCTCTCCGGTGGAGAGCAGCAGCGGGTGGCCATCGCCCGGGCCCTGGTCAACAACCCCTCCATCCTCCTGGCGGACGAGCCCACCGGCAACCTGGACAGCAAAACGGGCGAGGAGATCGTGAAAATTTTCATCCGCCTCAACAAGGAGAAGGCCATCACCGTCATCCTGGTGACCCACGACCCCGACGTGGCGGCCGCGGCCAATCGCCGGATCCACCTCCGCGACGGGCGGATCGTGCGCGAGGAGAAATCTTGAGCCGCCCGCAGCGGTTGAGGAGACTGACATGAACATATTGAGAACGGGCAAGGTCTCGCTCCGGGCTTTGAGCCGGAACAAGATGCGCTCCTTCCTGACCGCCCTGGGCATCATCATCGGGGTGGCGGCCGTCATCGCCATGATCAGCATCGGCACCGGCGCCAAAACGGCGGTCGAGGAGCGGTTCAACGCCATGGGCACCAACCTGCTTTTCGTCCGGGCGGGCAGCCATGATTTTCGCGGCGTCCGCGGCGGCTCGGGCACGTTCACCAACCTGATGGAAGCCGACGCCAAAGCCATCCAGGAACAATGCGACGCCATCCGCTACGTCTCGCCCAGCCTCTCCACCCGGGCCCAAGTGGTCTATGGCAACAAGAATTGGAACACGTCGGTCCAGGGCGCGGGGGACAAGTACCCTCTCATTCGGAACTGGGATTTGACCGAAGGGGTCTTCTTCGACGAGGCCCAGGTCCGTTCGGCTTCCAAAGTCTGCGTCCTGGGCAGCGAGGTCAAGGCCAACCTGTTTGATGTCGAGGACCCCATCGGCCAAGTCATCCGCATCAAGAAAATCCCGTTTCGGGTCGTGGGCGTTCTGAAATCCCTGGGCGAGTCGGGGGGGTTCTTCAACCGGGACGACATGATCGTCGTCCCCTACACCACCGTCCAGAAGAAGCTGATGGGCGTGGATTACATCGGCTCCATCGACGTCTCGGCCGCGTCGGCCTCCCAGACCGGCGAGGCCCAGCGCCAGATCGAAGAATTGATGCGCACCCGGCACAGAATCGCTCCCGGCGCCCAGGACGACTTCAGCGTGGGCAATATGTCGGAGATCGCCCAGGGGGCTGAGCAATCGACCCAAATCCTGACCAACCTGCTGGGCGGCATCGCCCTGGTGTCGCTCCTAGTGGGCGGTATCGGCATCATGAACATCATGCTCGTCTCGGTCACGGAGCGGATCCGAGAGATCGGCATCCGCATGTCGGTCGGCGCCCGGGAGAAGGACATCCTCCTCCAGTTCCTCACCGAGGCCGTGACCTTGTCCATCATCGGAGGCCTGCTGGGCGTCGCCCTGGGGATCGGCGCTTCCCAGCTTATGTCCAAGATCGGCGGCTGGCGGACCGTGGTCTCCAGCGGGTCGATCGTATTGGCCTTCCTTTTTGCCGCCTCGGTGGGCGTCGTTTTCGGGTTCTATCCTGCCCGCAAGGCCTCCAAACTCGACCCCATCGAGGCCCTCCGCTATGAATGAAGCCCCGGATGTGATAAAAAGGACGGTTTCATCGTCCCGTTTATAAGATACAAGGAGTCAACAGTCATGAGCAGAAGAACGATAGGCGTCATCAGCCTGGTTTTTTTCCTTCTGGCCGGACCTTTAACCCTGAGGCCGCAGACGCCGCCCGCCCAACCGACCCAGGAGCAGACCCTTTCTCTGACACTCCAAGAGTGCATTCTCCGAGCCCTGAAGAACAACTACAGCCTGGCCGTTCAGGTGATGAATCCCGAGCTTTCGGACATCGCTGTGGCCCTGGCCCAGGAGAAGTTCATCCCCAGCCTGTCCTTCAGCTTTAACCGCCGGGACACTGCCCAGGCCTCTTACTCCTGGCTGGATGCCGGCGACATCACCAAGCAGCTGAGCGACGTCTATTCCGCCCAGCTCACCCAGCAAATTCCCTTCGGCGGGAACCTGACCTTGTCCTTGTCCGAGAACAAAAACGATACGAACTCGCGCTTTCAGACGATCAACCCCCGCTACGGCACCACCCTGAACCTGAGCTTTACCCAGCCTTTGCTCCGCGATTTCGGGCTGAGGGTCAGCCAGCAGCAGATCATTGTCGCCCAGAACAACTATCAGATCTCGGAGAATCAATTCGCCAAATTCGTCCAGGATTTCGTCTATCAAGTGGAGCAGTCCTACTGGAACCTGGTCTTCGCCACGGAGAACCTCAAGGTCTTACAGCAGTCCCTGGACTTGGCCCGGGAGCTTCTGGAGAAAAACCGCCGGTCGGTGGAGGTCGGCACCCTGGCCCCCATCGAAGTCTTGAACGCCCAGGCCGATGTGGCCTCCCGCGAGGCGGACATCCTGGACGCTCAGGTCTTGGTCAAGAATACCGAAGACATACTGAAGGCCGTCATCAACCTGGAGGCCGACACGCCCCAGGCGGGACAGCTGAGGCTACTACCGGGCGATAAACCGGCCTTTGAAAAGGCTGAGGCGGATCTGAATCAATCCATGGCCACGGCCCTGGCCAGCCGGCCCGACTTGGCCGCTTCCCAAATCGATATCCAGAACAAGGAATTCAACCTGACCTATGCCCGGAACCAGCTTTTGCCCGACCTCAGCCTGACCGCCCAATACTGGAGCCCGGGTGTCTCCGGAACGCAGATCCTATATCAAGACAACAATCCCTTGCTGGGTGTCATCATCGGGACCCTCCCCGGCAACGTCTCGCAGGCGCTGAAGGACACCTTCGGCCTTAAATACCGGAACTGGTCGGTGGGCCTCACCTTGTCCGTGCCGCTCAACACCATCTTTTCCCGGGCCTACGCCGCCCAGGCCAAAGTCAGCCTGGACCAGGCCCTGGCCAACCTGAAAACCCAGGAGCAGCAGCTCGGCCTCGACGTCCGGAGCGCTGTCCGGGGCGTGCAGACGAACTATATGCGTGTGGAGGCCTATCGTCTGGCCAAGGAGTTGGCCCACAAACGGCTTCAGGCCGAGGAGGAGAAGCTCAGAGTCGGGCTGTCCACCAATTACTTCGTCCTTCAATACCAGCGCGACCTGGCCACCCAGCAGTCCATGGAATTGAAGGCACTCATCGACTACAACCTGTCCCTGGCCAAGCTGGCCCAGGTCACGGGGGTGAGCCTAAAGAATAAAAACATCAGCCTGTCCGAAATCCGGACCCGCTGATGGCCTAGCGCACCATAAAGAGGCTCCTCAGCCTCAACGGTCCTCTCCCCGGATCGTCGGGAATGGACAGATAAAGGAGCGTTCCGACGGAGGATGATGATCAAGCCCATTTTCCATGGCCTTCTGGGTTTTTTCCTGGCGGCCTGGCTGCTGGCCGCTCTTTTAGCCGCGCCCCTTCACCTGGCTGCCCAAGACGATGTCCTGAGCCTGGAGGATGCCATCCGGCAAACTCTCAAAGCCAACGAGGAGGCCTTGAGCGCCGACCAGCGCCTCCTCGAGGCCAACGCCCGGCTGGTCAGGGCCAGGTCCTTTCTCTGGCCGAGCCTCAACCTGTCCGGAACCTACACTCGCCGGCCCTTTGAGGTGACGCGGTCCGTCGGCGAGTCGCAGATCACGGTTCAGAGCTACAACGCCATCTCCGGCGCCTCCAACCTGAGCCTGATCCTCTTCGACGCCCGCAGCATCCCTGCTTTGCGGCAGGCTATCTTCGATCGGAGGGCCGAAGTCGCCGGGGTCAAAGAGAGCAAGCGACTGCTGGCTTTCGAGGTCAGCAACGCCTACCTTTCAGCCCTGGGCATGGACCAACTGCTGGAGGCCTCTCGACACCGCCAGGAATACGCCAAGCAGAGCCTGGACGCTGCCCGGGCCCGCCATCTGGCGGGAATCGTTTCGGTCAATGATGTCACCCGCGCCGAGCTCGAATTCGCCACGGCCGAGATGGGAGTGACACAGGTCCAGGGTCAGGTCGAGACGGCCTATCTTCAGCTCGGCCACCTGCTCAATGCGCCCCTGCCCAAGAGGTTGAAGACGCCGGATATTTTATTCCAGGCCGCGGAAGGGACAATCCCGGCCCTGGATAAAATGATCGCCGAGGCCCAGTCGCGACGGCCGGACATCCAGTCCCTGCGCTGGCAGAGCAAAGCCCAACGGGCCTTGACCTGGGAGCCTATTTTCAAATGGCTGCCCAGCTTCACCCTGACCGGCCAGTACCGCTACACCAACGAAGCCGGCCTGACCGGCCGGAATTTCAACTGGAACGTGGGCGTGACCATGAGCTGGAGCATCTTCGATGGGTTCGGCCGGAACGCCGATTACAGCGAGCGGAAGGCACTGGCTGTGGAGGCCGACCTAAGCCTGCAGGCCGCCCTGCGCAAGGCCGAGCTGGACGTCCGGGATGCCCTGGTCTTGCTGGAAAGCCAGAGGGCCGCCCTCAAGCTGGCCCAGGTCACCTGGGAGGTGGCGCAGCGCAACGCCAAGGAGACGACCGAACTCTACCGCCAGGGACTCAGCTCAGCCCTACAGGTGGCGGACGCCAACGTCAGCCTGTTTGAAGCCAATGTCGAATACGTCCGGGCCCGCTACGGCCTGGGAGTCGCTTATCTGAACCTCGAGGCCGCCTTGGGGTTGGACCCTCTGGGAAAGGAGCCGGATTTTGAAAAATAAGCCGATTTTAGCCGCCCTGCTCATCGGCCTGGCCGCTCTCCTGCTGGTCCCCTCCGGCTGCAAGAAAGAGGCCGCGCCTTCCTCCCCGGCGGGCAAAACGCGAGGGCCGCGGAGCAAGTTCGACGTCCAGTTCCCGGTTGAAGTTGAGCCCGTGGCGGTCCAATCGCTTGTTTATTCGGTCTTCGCCGTCGGTTCGGTGGACGCCTTTGAAAAAGTCCAAGTCACGGCCCGCGTGGCGGGTGTCGTGGACCGCGTTCTCTTCGCCGAAGGCCGAATGGTCAACCCTAGCCAGGAACTCGTGGAGATCGAGCCGGAGCGCTACAACTTGGCCGTGGAAGCGGCCCAAGCCACCTATGACAAGGCCCTGGCCTCCAAGGCCGACGCCGAGGCCGGGCTCAAGCGCCGCGAAACGGTCATCGCCCAGACGCCCGGCCTGATCCCCGGCGAGGAATTGGAGACTTGGCGGACGAAGGTGAGCCTGGCGGCTTCGGACGTGGCCTTGTCCCTGGCCGCCCTGAACCAGGCCAAGCTCAACCTCCGGGACGCATATGTCCGGGCCCCCTTCTCGGGAATGATCGAAACGCGCACGGTTCAGACCGGCCAGTATGTCCAGGTGGGGACGACCCTGGCCACGCTCGTCCGTCGCGACCCGCTTCTGCTGCGCTTCAGGGTTTCGGAGAGGGACGCGGCCCGCATGCGGGCGGGGATGAAGGTGACCTTCAAGATCCGGGATGACACCCGGACCTACGAGTCGGTCATCGTCTATATCGCCGGTGCGGCCGACGAGGGCAGTCGGATGGTGGCCATCGCCGCCGAGGTCCGCAACGCCGGGGCCGGCCTGCGGCCCGGTTCCTTCGCCGAGATCACGGTGCCGGTCAGCGCCGCGCGGAACGCTCCGGTCATTCCCCAGACCGCGGTCCGGCCCAGCGAGCGAGGTTTCATCGCTTACGTGGTGGAGGGCGACAAGGCCGTGGAGCGTGTCCTCAGCCTGGGCATGCGGACCACGGGGGGACAGGTCGAAGTCCTTTCCGGCCTCAAGATGGGCGAGATTTTGGTCGTCCGTGGAGCGGAAGCCCTGCGCGATGGAGCGCCGGTGAAAATTGCCCCCGCCGTGTCCGGCCCTTCAACCGACGCCCCCAGGAAACGATAGCATGAATATCACCCAGGTCTGCGTCAAGAAGCCCGTCCTGGCCTGGATGCTCATGGCCGCCACGGTCGTTTTTGGCGTAGTGGCCGTGTCGCGGATCGGAATCAGCCAATTCCCGGACGTTGATTTTCCCACGATCAACGTCTCCGTGTCCTGGCCGGGCGCGGCGCCGGAGGTCGTAGAAAACGATGTCATCGAGCCCCTGGAAGAGGCCCTGGTCCAGATCGAAGGCGTCCGGACCATCTCCTCATCGTCCCGCATGGGCGGCGGCTCCATCACCGTGGAGATGCAACTTTCCCGGAACGTGGACTTGGCCATGCAGGATGTCCAGGCCAAAGTCTCCCAGGCCCAGCGCTCCCTGCCCCGGGACGTCGACCCCCCGACGATCTCCAAGTCCAACCCCGAAGACCAGCCGATCATGATGATCTCCCTGGCCGGGCCGGTCCCCCGGCGGGTGATCAACGACTATATCCAATACAGCCTGAAGGAGAAGCTCCAGACCATCCCGGGCATCGGCGAGATCTCGCTCATGGGCATGCAGGACCGCAACGTCCGCATTTGGCTGGACGCCACGAAGCTCGATGAGAAGGGGTTGACCGTGCAGGATGTGATCGCCGCCCTGCAACGGGAGCACGTCGAGCTTCCGGCCGGACGGCTGGAAACAAAGGGGCGGGAGGTCAACGTCCGGATCTTGGGAGAGGCCCTCGACCTGGAGACCCTCCGCCAGATTATGGTCCGGGAGGTCGATGGGGCCCCGATCTATATCGGCGACGTCTCCCTGGTCGAGGACGGCTTCGACGACATGCGGCGGGTGGCCCGGGTCAACGGCGTCCCGGCCCAGGGCCTGGGCATTCGGAAACAGCGCGGGGCGAACGCCGTGGCCGTGGCCAAAGAGGTCCGCCGGGCGCTGGGGGATTTTCAAAAGACCCTGCCCGAGGGCATGACCGTCCATATCGTTTTCGACTCGACAAAGTTCATCTCCGACTCAGTCAACGAAATCGAGTTCGAGCTCCTCTTGTCGGTGATCTTGACCGCCCTGGTGTGTTGGATGTTCCTGGGCTCCTTCTCCAGCACGCTCAACGTCTTGTTGGCCATTCCCATGTCGCTCATGGGCACCATGGCCATCATTTACTTCCTGGGGTTCACCTTGAACACCTTCACCCTGCTGGCCATGGCCCTGGCCGTGGGGATCGTTGTGGACGACGCCATCATGGTCATGGAGAACATCTTCCGCCACCGGGAAGGGGGCAAGGGGCTAGTTGCCGCGGCCCTGGAGGGCACCCAGGAAATTGCTTTCGCCGCCCTGGCCGCCACCCTGGCCGTGGTGGCCATTTTTGTCCCGGTCGTTTTCGTCAAGGGCATCATCGGCCGCTTCTTCCTCCAGTTCGGCATCACCCTCTGCCTGGCCGTGCTGCTGTCCTACGTGGAAGCGGTCACCCTCGCTCCGGCCCGCTGCTCCCAATTCCTCAGGACTTCGCGGGAAGGCCGGAGCCGAGTGGGGCTGGTCGTGGATAACGCTTTCCGCTGGCTGGAGAGGACCTACAGCCGCATCCTGCACTCCGGCCTCGGGCGTCCCTGGCTGATCCTCGGCTCGGCGGCGCTGCTGTTCGTCCTGGCCCTCCTGGTCCTGACCTCCATGCCCTCCGAATTCGTCCCCTCCCAGGATGTGAGCCGCCTGTCCATTCGCCTCCAGACCGCCGTTGGGTCGGACATCAACGAAGCCAGCACCCTGATCCAGAAGGCGGAGGATGTGGTGGCTCGCCGGCCGGAGGTCCAGGAAATGTTCACCAACGTCGGCGGTTTCGGCGGCGGGGTCAACAGCGGCAACATCAATGCCACCCTGGTTGAACCCGGCAAGCGGAAGCTTTCGCAAGCCAGGCTCTCTCTCGTCCTGCGCCGGGAACTGAATGCCATCCCCGGCATCCGGGCGGTCATCCAGGACCTTTCCCAACAGGGTTTCACCGCGCAACGGGGGTTCCCGGTCGAGTTTTCGGTGCGGGGCCCCAACTGGGACCAGCTCATCTCTTTGAGCCAGGAGGTCATAACCAAGCTTCGGGCCAGCGGCACCGTGGTCGACCTCGATACCGACTACCAGATCGGAATGCCCGAACTCCGGGTCTTGCCCGACCGGGCACTGGCATCCGACATCGGCGTATCGGTGGATGAGCTGGCCACCACGCTCAACTCCCTGATCGGCGGAGTGCGGGTGGGCAAATACAGCTCCGGGGGCCGCCGGGTCGATGTCCGGCTGAAGCTCCTGGCCGCCCAGAGGTCTCGTCCGGAGGATATCACCCGCCTCCGGGTGAGAACCAGGAGCGGCGAGCTGGTGCCCCTCTCCAGCCTGGTGACCTACACCGAACAGCCAGCCCTGCAAGCCATCACCCGCAAAGACCGGGAACGGGCCATTTCCATCTATGCCAACGTGGCTGCCGGCCACTCCCAGGATGAGGCCATCCGCACGGTTGAAAGCCTGGGCAAAAGCCTGCCCCTGGGCTATCGCCTTGTTTTAGGCGGGGCCAGCGTTGCCTTCCGGGACTCCATGGGCAGCTTGCTGTTCGCCCTGTTCCTGGGCATCGGCGTGGCCTACATGATCCTGGCCTCCCAGTTCAATTCCTTCAAGCATCCGATCACGATCATCACCATCCTCCCCCTGTCCATCGCCGGAGCGGCCTTCGCCCTGACCCTCGCCGGCAAAAGCCTGAACATCTTCAGCATGATCGGCCTGTTGCTGCTGATGGGCATCGTCAAGAAAAATTCCATCATCCTGGTGGACTATGCCAACAATTTCCGGGCCCAGGGGTTCAGCGCCAGGGAAGCCATGGAGAAAGCCGGCCCCATCCGTCTGCGGCCCATCCTGATGACCGCCACGGCCACGCTCATGGCCGCTATCCCGCCCGCCTTGGGGCTCGGCTCGGGGTCGGAGATAAGAACGCCCATGGCCATCGGGGTCATCGGCGGCCTGGTCCTGTCCACGGCCCTCAGCCTGATCGTCGTGCCCGCCTTTTACATTATCGCCGATAAAGTCGGGTTGAAGAAAAAGGCGCGCGAGGTCGGGCTGGAGACAGGCCCCTCCCCCGACCGGCCGGCCAAAAGAGGCCGGCAGGCCGCCCCCCCGACGCCGGCCCTGGACAAGTCGAAGACCAGCTAATCGGATTGGGGGAACCTTGTCAGTCGGCCTCCTCTTTGATACAATGCCCCGAGCATCATGAAGCGAAAAGGACTGGGTTGGCGCCGGGCCCTCGTTTTTCTAATCGTTTTTATTCTGGGGAGCCTCTATTATTTTTTCTGCGGCGACCCGTGTCCTTTCCATACTGACCCACCATCCAAGGCCCTTCACCACCAGGGAGGGCAAGCGCATGTTCTGTGCTCATGCGCCTGGAGCGCCTTCCAATTGCCGGCCGCCCCATGGGACTCGAATCACATCGCCTGCCTGGGCTTTTGTCCAGACCAGCGCGTCCTGCGGCCGGCGGACGCTTTCGTCCAGGATATCAACCACCCGCCTCAACCCCCCGCCTCCTAAACATCGTCCTGGTCCCAGGATGTGAACCCGCTTTTCGGGGAAAGGAGGTCGCCCGTGAAACGCATGATTCCTGTCTGTCTGGCCTGGCTGATGATTCTTTCCGTCTTCGCCCCGGCCGCTCAGAAAAGCTTGTCTCTCGAGGAAGCCCTGGCGCTGGCTTTGAAGAATAATCCCCGCCTTCTCCAGGCTGAAAAAGAGGTTGAATCTGCGCGAGGGCGAAGACTCCAGCTTGAGTCGGTTCCCAACCCGGCTTTGGTCTTCAGCCGGGAAGGGCTGGGAGATTGGGGACGCGGCGGAGAAAGGGAGATCAACCTGGGGATCAAACAACTCATCGAATTCCCCGGCAAGAGGAGTTTGCGGCGCCTGGTGGGCAAACTGGGCGAAGAAATCAGCCGGCTGGAGTTGGAGAGGCTCCGGGTCCGGGTTGCGGCCGGGGCGGAAATGGCCTACTGGCGGGCGGCGTATACTCAGGAAGCAAGGCGTGCTTTGGAAGCCGTCGAAGGCGTTTTAAAAAACTACCTGGACCTGGCCAGGGAGAAGTATCGTTACGGCCAGGCCGCCTATCTCGAAGTGCTGCGGGGCGAGGTGGAGCTGCTCAAAGTCCGCAACGAAATGCTGGAAGTCGGACGGGAATTCCGGGAAAAGCTCGCCGCCCTCTCTCTCCTTTTCGGCCAGGAGGAAGGGGATGACTTCCTTTTGACCAGCGGGCTGTCTTTCGTTGCGTCTTCGCGGACGGTGGACCAGCTTCTCCTGGAGGTGGACCAGAGTCCGGGGCTGCGCCTGGCTGCGGCCGAGCTCAAACAGGCTGAGGGTGCGACGGAGCTGGCGCGCCGGTCGATCTTTCCCGACCTGGAGGTGGGCCTCTTCTATCCCAGCCAGCGGACTTCCGCTTGGGGGTTTGAGATCGGGCTTGAAATCCCCCTCTGGCAGAAAAAGTTCCGAGGAGAAGTCTTGGAGGCAGAAGCCCAGAGCCAGCGGAGCAGGATTTTTTTGGAGGCCGCCCGGAGCAGAAGGAGAAACGCGCTGCGGCGACTTTTCTCCGACCTCCGGGCCGCCGAAGAGCAGCTTCGCCTCTTCGAACAGGGCTTGCTTAAGGATGTCGAGGATGCCTGGCAGACCGGGTTGGGGGAATACCAGTACGGCCGGACAGACTCCCTCAGCCTTCTTGACATCTATCGCAGTTATAAAGAAACGAAGCGTGAACATCTGAGAACGCTGCTCAATTACAACCTTAGCCTGGCCGAGATCAAGGCGGCCGGGGAGGGCGAAACGGAGTAAAAGATGAAGATAAGCCCATGGCGAATATTCAAAGGATTGGCCCTCGGCC
>Ga0315268_10007052_pt1 | contig 11884 bp, 9 predicted proteins | sample C1_top_MG_FD_204535 | JGI IMG/M metagenome (GOLD analysis project Ga0315268, IMG submission 204535) | Sediment microbial communities from Yellowstone Lake, YNP, Wyoming, USA - C1_top | ecosystem: Environmental > Aquatic > Freshwater > Lake > Sediment | place: USA: Wyoming | collected 2017-08-01 | reverse complement strand
TCGAGGCCCAGCAATGCCACTTGTCCGCCGCCCCAGTTGACGTTGTTGAGTTGCTTTTGCATGGTCGGCGGCAATTGCATTGGCTTGGTCGTCACACGCACCAGCGGGCCAAGCGAGTGCAGCCGATACGGCCCGGCGATACCCGGCAGATAACGCGCCAGGTAAACCGATCTGCCTTCTGCCACAAGCTGGTCGAGCTTGGCGCGGTACAGTCCTTCATCGCCCAGGACCAATGTGTCCACATCGGAGCGGACATTTTCGATGCGCTTGAGATAATACAGCGGAGCGATCTTTTCGCTGTCGGCCAGGATAGCCGAGCCGGTCGGCATGGGCAGACCCATCACATATTTGCCCCAATGGTATAGCTCCCATCCGACATCGCTTTGATTAACCGCTGGGCCGTTCGTCCATGCGAGGCCGAGTGGAAGCAATGCCAATATGATCCAGGCGACAGGCACAACCCAATTTGCGATAACATGGTCTGATAGCGTGAAGCTGTGCTTTGCCAGATTCGAGAGCCAGCGAATCAATTGCGCCGTCGCCACGCCGATCCACACTGCCATGATGATGTGCGCAGGAATGATAAACACCGCCACATCGGGGACGTTATAGACCAGCCCGTAGAACCAGTAACCTGCGTAGGCGACCAGCGTCAACACTGCGGTGCGATATTGGCGTACAGCCAGCCAGATCAATCCGCCAGTGGCCAGCGCCGCGCCCGCCGGCCCGAATACATCCAGCATCAATCCGCACACAATGCCCCAGCGCGTTGGGTCGCGCCACAATCCAAACTGCACCGCGCCGCCAAATTGCTGACCTGTGATGTATGCGATGAAATCGCTGAACGACATCCATTGCCCGTTGTGAAGCGCCGGCCACCGCAGCGGAATGTACAGTTCGATCAACAGCGGCGCGAGAAAGCATCCGGCGGCGACCAACCAGTCCCAGCGTGCAAGCCTGGGCCGAGCGAACAGCACGCCTAACGCGATGGCCGGCGCCAGGATGACCATCGTGAGGTGATTCGTCAAGCTCAGGCCGTACACGGCAGCCAGCTCGAACAGCCAGCGTTTGTCATTGGATGTATTTTCTGCGCTGCTTGTCTTGTTGATGAGAAGCCACAGAATCGCCGTGACAAAGACCGCATTGAGCGGGTACACCTCGGCCTCTGCTGCCTGCGACCAAAACACGCGCGAAGATGCAAGACACAGTGCGGCCAACGCCGAGACCGCGCGCTGACCTGTCAGTCGGAACAGAGCCAGGTACAAAAACCAAACTGCTATCGTCGCGCAGGTCGCGGAAACCAGGTTCACGCGCCACGCAACCTGCCCGAAGGGGATGAGTGAAAACAACTTGCCGATGAGGATGAACAGTGGATAACCGGTGGGATGCGCCACGCCTAGCGTCGGCGCGACGACCTGAAATTCAAAGGTGTCTGCCGCGCCGACCGTGCGTCCGACCGTTTGCAGATATGCGACGAACACAACGCCAATCAGTGCCAGGGGAACAGCCCAATTCCATAGGCGTTGTCGCTCGGCGGGGAGCATGACGCGCAGTGCAAGCGCCAGGCTCAAACCCGTGGCTGCAATCAGCAGAATCAATGCGACCAGCAGGTTGACATCGGGCCAAACGACATAGATGAGTAACAGCACGGCGGGGACGAGTGTCGCGCCACTCGAGTGCTGGTCGGCAGTGAATCGTCGCGTGAGGCGCAGCCAAACCCACCGCACGACGATTGCAGTCAAGATAACTGCAGCGGTTACACCTATGGTGCCCGGCCAGGTCGCCAGCAAGCCTAACTGTGCAGGCCACACTTCGAATGTTACGCGCGAGAGATCAAGTCCGAGGATCAGCCCAGTCAGTGCGGCGGGCAGCCAGGCAAGGAGGGTGCGGATGCGGGAGTGTTTCTCGACGTGATTCAATGGATCTCCATTGAACCGCCAACAAGATCGCGTCTCAAGAGCGGTGTGCCCTGGCGTCTTGGCGGTGGGAATCATCAAGCGCGGCTAGAGCTGCTCTACATTTTAGGCGTGTTGCGAAAGAAATAGTCCAGTATCTTTTTGGCTACGGGCGCTGCGCGCTCTGAACCTTCGCCGCCGTTGTAAATGAAGACCACGAGCGCGATCTGCGGATTGTCCACCGGCGCGAAAGAAATAAACCACGCGTGGTACGGTGTGTGTCCCTGGTAGCAAAAGCCATTCTTGACTGCCAGGTCATCGCAGAACTCGGCGGTCCCGGTCTTGCCAGCCACGCGGATGCCGGGCACTTGTGCCTTGGTGGACGTCCCCCACATGGCAGAGGCTTCCATCCCCTGCTGAACAAGTTGAAGATTCTCTAGCTTGACATTCACTTTGCTGAGAATCTGTGGGGTGAACGCGCGCACGACTTGGCCGTTGGTGTCTGTGATGTGGTCAATGACTTGCGGCTTGTAGAGTGTCCCACCGTTGGCGACGGCTGCCGTGACGTTGAGCATCTGCAGCGGCGTCACTTCCAGATAGCCCTGGCCGATGGCAAAGTTGTAGGTGTCGCCAGTGGACCAGGTCTCGCCATACGTGCGCCGCTTCCATTGCGTCGTCGGCACGTGACCTGTAGATTCGCCGGGCAGGTCAATGCCGGTGCGTTGGCCCAATCCAAACATCTGCGAATACTTGACAAGTCGGTCAATCCCCAGCCCGTCGAACTTGGGCTGGTTGGGCACGTCGTAACCTGCGCCGACTTGCCAAAAGTACACATCGCACGAATACGCCAGTCCGTGCAGCAAATCCATGTTGCCATGCCCAGTCTTGAGCCAACAGGTCAGGCGTTTCGCCTGCCCTGGATCGTTGGGATAGTACTTGTTCGGGATGACAATCGAGCCAGGATCGTAGATAATGGTTCTGGGTGTGATGACACCTTCTTCCAACGCCGCCGAAGCTGGGATCAACTTAAAGATCGAGCCTGGCGCGGCGTGGTCATAGATGGCGTGGTTGAGCAAGGGCCGGTGGTCATCGCTATACAATTTGCTTAGCTCGGCCTGCGAGATGCCTTGCGTGAACAGGTTGTCGTCATAGCTCGGCAAGCTCACCAGCGCCAGGATTTGCCCGGTTTGCGGGTTCATCGCAATGACCGCCCCGCGCCGCGTCCACTCGCGGCCCTGAAAGCGATTGATCTCGTCAATTTCGGCTTGCAATGCCTCGGCGGCCACCTTTTGCAGGCCAGCGTCAATCGAAAGATAGACATTGTCGCCCGGCACTGGGGCATTCGGTTCGCCGACCACCGCCACCTCGCGCCCGGCCACATCTTCTTCGATATACTTGCTGCCCTTGGCCCCGTGCAGGTAGGATTCGACCACCCACTCGATGCCGGTCAGGCCGACCTTGTCCAGGTTCGAGTCGTAACCTTTCGCCTCATAGTCTTGTACATCTTCGCTGGGAATGCTGCCCACGTAGCCCAGGACATGCGCCATGGATGGCCCGTTCGGATATTCCCGTGTGGCGGTGACCTGCATTTTCACGCCGGGCAGCTTCATGGTCTGTTCGGAAATAACCATGGCGGTTTCACGCGAGATGTTGTCTTTGATCGTGATCTCACGATAGTATTGTCCTGCCCGCACGGCCTCGTCCACAATGTCTTTGATGCCTTCGCCTGGCCCCTCGTCTGTTTCCGTGCGGCTGCGGAAGCGCAGAGCAAAACCTCGATCTGTGAGGCTGGCGCCGTTCGGCTGGCCCAGCACCAAGTTGTCTGCGCTCAACTTGGTCGTGATCGGCATGTTCAGCAAGAGCGACAGCTTGCGATAGACTTCCATGGTTTCCAGGTCGTCATCGGGTAGGTAAGCTGGAACGATGGCGACGCTGAACCGGGGGACATTGTGCACCAGCGGTTGGCCGTTCCGGTCGTAGATGATTCCACGTGGCGCGTCAATCGGCACGAGGCGCGAACGGTTGATCTGGGCCAACTGGCTGAACTCGGCGCCGCGCACAACTTGCAGATTCCATAGCCGGAAGAAAAAGACCAAAAAGATCAGGGCGATGATGGCAAACAGTGACAAGTACCTTAATTGCAGGCGCCTTGTTTCAGGAGGGCGTTGAGTGGGCGGCTGGGCATCATGGCTGAGCGCCCGCTGCTCCTCAGTCGTCATTTGCAAAGCCTCGCTAGAGATCTCTACCTTTTCGCTCATAGCCTGTCACTCAAGCTCGATTATGCGGCGCAGTGTCACCACTGCAGTCGTTCGCGCTCGGTTCGCCGGCTCAAGGGGCTGAGCAGCAGATAGGCCACAGGAAAGAGTGCCAGGTTGAAAACCACACTGGGCAAGATCACCTTGGTCACAGCGTAGCTCCAAAACGCCGGTCGCCCCGCAAGCGCAACTTCTGTCAAGAATATCAGGTGGTAGATGAACGTCCCTATCGGCACGATGATGATCATAAGGATTGGCGCTGCGGCGGCAATGCCAACGCCAAAGATGCCGGCGGCCATGGCGGCGAGCATGAGCGCCAACGCGCTTGTGCCCAGTGGCGCGCCGGAAAGCAGGTCCAAAAATATTCCGCCTGTAAAAGCCCACACAACGCCGTCATTGATGCCGCGCCAGAGGGTGGGCGGTTCATCCACGTATTGTAATTCTCGCGCTCTAAAAGCCGCCAACATGGTCCAGGCTGTTACGAAGACAAACATCAGATCTGGGCGAACACCTGCGACGATCAAACGCGGCGCGGCTGTGGACTGCAAAATCGCCACGATCAACAGGAACGGAATCGTGAAATACGGGCTGGGACTCATGAGATCAACCGCTCATTCCTGATTCACTTGCTCGTCTGCGCGTCCAACACTTCAAAGTTCGTGATGACCTGCACCACTTCGAGCCGGTTCAAGTCAACCGCCGGGCGAAGTGAGGCGGATTGAAATAGGTCAATGTCACGCTTGGTCACTTCGGTCACTGTGCCGATGACGAGCGCTCGGGGCAAGTCGCCGCCCAGGCCGCTCGTCAGTACCACATCGCCGAGCTTGACCTTTTCTTCTTGCGGGATGAAATCCATGACGAGTGAGCCATCCGGCTGGCCGCGCACCAAGCCGGTGGCCCGGCTGTCTTGAATCAGCGCGTTGACTGCGCTCGACATATCGCCCATCAATTGCACCTTGGCCGTGCGCGGGCTCACCTGAAGCACGCGCCCCACCAGCGCCGAGCCGCCCGTGATGACGGGCATGCCTGGTTTGAGGCCACGGTTGTCGCCTGCGTTGATGATAAGCGTGCCAAAGTAAGGGCTTGGATCGCGGCCAATCACATCGGCGGGCTGGGTCGTGTACGTGGGATTGCTGCGGACGAACTTTAACAAATCCCGCAGTGCTGCGTTTTCTGCTTCGAGTTCTTTGAGGCGAACGTTGTCGGTGGTGAGGCGGTTGATTTCGGATTGAAGCCGCCGATTCTCGTCGCGCAGCTCACGCGCATCGCGAAACGAGCCAAACAGGTCGCCTGCGCCGCCGACCAGGCTGGCAACCGAACGCTGAATCGGGCCGATGACGTAGGCGAGCAGCTCTTCGACAGGCTGAAGCTGGCCCAGTTCGTGCAAAACCAGGGCCACGACGGCAGTCAGCGCGAGAACAAAGAGTGCCCATGAACGGGAGCGAGGACGATTGATCATGTCTCGAATGTCGAATTACCGCTTCGTGCGCCGAACGTCGAATGTCGAACAGGTCATTCGTCGCCCGGCCCTCGGCATTCGACATTACCTGAACGCCGACCCGCCGCCCGCGGTCGGCGAGCCAAACCGCATCCCGTGCCGGTCGGTGCTGGTCAGCACGACCTTGAGCACGTCCAATTCCTCGAGCACTTTGCCTGCGCCGGCGGCCACGCAGGTCAACGGATCGGGCGCCACCCAACAGCGCATCTTGGTTTCTTCGGTCAGGCGTTGCGCCAGGCCTTGCAGTTGAGCGCCGCCACCGCCCAGGACGATGCCGGTTTCCATCAGATCGGCGATCAATTCAGGCGGCGTCTCGTCGAGCGCGGCTTTGACGGTGTCTACAATCACGTTTACCGAGTTTGCCAGCGCCTCGCGCACTTCGATGGACGACATATCCACGGCTTCCGGCAGGCCGGTCACCAGGTTGCGCCCGCGCACGGTCATGATTTTTTCTTCCGGCAGTGGATAGGCCGAGCCGATTTCGATCTTGACGCGCTCGCCCATGCGCTCGCCGATCAGCAGGTTGTATTTTTGCCGGGTATACATCATGATGTCTTCGTCCATCTCGTCGCCCGCCACGCGGATCGAGCGCGCCACGACGATGCCGCCCAGCGCAAAGACGGCCACTTCCGTCGTGCCGCCGCCAATGTCCACGACCATGCTGCCGCGCGCTTCGATCACGGGCAAGCCCACGCCCAGCGCCGCCGCCATAGGCTCTTCGATCAGGTAGGCCTCACGCGCTCCGGCGCTGATGGCCGCATCGTAAACCGCGCGCTTTTCGACTTCGGTCACGCCACTGGGGATGCCAATCACCACGCGCGGTCGCGGCACCTGGAGGAGCATCTGGCTGTGCGCCTTTTTGATGAAATAGTCCAGCATCCGCTCGGTGACTTCGAACTCGGAGATGACGCCGTCACGCAAAGGCCGGATAGCAACGATATTAGCCGGCGTGCGGCCTACCATTTCTTTCGCCTCGTTGCCGATCGCCAGAACACGTTTGCTGCGTTTTTCAATTGCTACCCACGAGGGTTCGTTAATGACGATTCCCTTGCCTCGAACACAAACGAGCGTGTTGGCTGTGCCCAGGTCTATGCCGATATCAAGGGAAAACAAGCCCAGGATAGCATTGATTGGATTCCACAAAGTTGCACTCCTCGGGGCAATGGCAGGTCCACTTGCCAAAGGTAGATTATACCACAGCACAACGGCGAGGCAACCTGCGAATGACGAGTGACTTGTTCGGGTGACGAATGTCGAATGTCGGGTTATAATGTAGAGCAATCAAGCTGAATGGGAGATGGCAATGGAAGTGTTCATCAATGGCATCCGTTTGCATTATGTCCAGACTGGGCAGGGATCGTTGACCCTGTTGTTTGTACATGGTTATCCGCTCGATCATACGCTCTGGCAACCCCAGGTAGACAAGATGTCTGACATTGCAAGGGTGGTTGCGCTGGATTTGCGTGGGTTTGGACAGACCGACGCGCCCGAAGCCGTGTACACGATGGAGGCTCACGCTGACGATTTGGCGGCGCTGTTCGACACATTGCAAATTGAGCGGGCCATCGTCTGCGGGCTTTCGATGGGTGGGTACATTGCGCTGGCGTTTTGGCGCAAGTATGCCGCGCGCGTCCGTGGGTTGATCCTGGTGGACACGCGCGCCGGGGCCGATTCGCCGACTGCCCGGCAAGGCCGGTTGGATATGGTCGAGCAGGTCAAACAACATGGCGCCGGACCCGCTGCCGATGCGATGCTCCCGCGCTTGCTGTGCGAATCTACACGTCGGTCGCGGCCTGACGTGGTCGAGTTTGCCCACGCGATGATGTTGCGCCAATCGCCGACCGGCATCATCGGCGCGCAGCTCGGCATGGCCGAGCGGCCTGACTCGACGCCGACGCTTTCCACGATCACCGTCCCGACGCTGCTCGTCTTTGGCGCAGAAGACATCATCACGCCGGTCGAGCCTGAGGGCAAGAGCATGGCGGCGGCGATTCCGCACGCCAGGCTCGTCATCATCCCGAATGCCGGGCACCTCTCGAACCTCGAACAGCCGGAGGCGTTCGAGGTGGCGGTGCGGGAGTTTGCCGCCACGAATTTCACGAATGGACACGAATAAAAGAATCCCAGTGGCGATTTGTGCAGTTCGTGAATGAGGAAAGGATCGCACTTGGAAAGACCGAGTTTGCTGTTCCTGTCAATCGCCAACCGTGCTTATGGCGGTGACCCAACCGTCCTGGATATGCTGCGCGTCCTGTTTGATCACAACGGCCTCGATGCTGCAATTGAGCTTGTGTCGGAAAGCGAGATTGTGGAAATAGCCAAGATGCGAAGGCCAGCGCTCATCCTGGCCGGCTATCGTCAGATTGACCCCGATGATGCGATGCCGCTGGTCGGTAAAGTCGCGATCAAATCGCTCAAGTCCGATCCCGACACGTGCGACATTCCTATCTTGATGCTCGAAGCCATTCCTGACATTGACGATGTGGCGCGCGAGTGCGGCGTAGATGCGTACGTCAGCTTACCCTTTGGTGCAACCGAGATTTATGGCACGGTGTTGGAATTGATCGGGCATGTTGCGTGAGCGATATGCGATGAGCGACTTGATCAACACGGTCCGTCAAACAATTGATCGTCACAACCTTCTGCCGCGCGGCGGAACGGTCGTCGTCGGCGTATCCGGCGGGCCGGACTCGCTGTGCCTGTTGCACGTCCTGCGCGCGCTCGCGTCCGATGCACAGCGTGGCATTTCGCTGCATGTGGCGCATCTCAACCACCAATTGCGTGACGCCGATTCCGATCAAGATGCCGCGTTCGTCGAACGGTTGGCGCGCGAATGGAGCTTGCCCTTCACCACGGCCGCGCGCGATGTGTCTGCTTATGCCGAGCGCGAGCATCTCGCCATCGAAGAAGCTGCGCGCCAAATGCGCTATGGATTCCTGGTTGAGGTTGCGCAACAAGTCGGCGGCGACACTATCGCCGTCGCGCATCACGCCGACGATCAGGCGGAAAGTGTTTTGATGCACGTTATACGTGGAACGGGGATCGCGGGATTGCGCGGGATGCGGCCCAAGTCCAAGATCGGAGAGATGAGGCTGGCAGAATTACGACCGCAAACCACAGACCGCAGACCTCAGCTTGCCGACCTTTCCCTGGTGCGGCCGCTCCTTTACGTGACACGCACCGACATCGAAGCGTATTGCACTGCATACGATTTGCATCCGCGCTTTGATCTCTCCAATCTCGATCAGACCTATTTTCGCAACTGGCTGCGGCACACGGTCTTGCCGCTGCTGGCTCAACACAATCCGGGCGTGCGAGACGTGCTGTGCCGCGCCGCCGAGGTCGCCGCCGCCGATTATGACCTGTTGCATGCCGAGATGGAGCGCGCTTGGGCGCAGGTCGTTCGAGCTTCTGGGGCCGCCATCACTTTCGATCTGGCCGGGTGGCGCGCCTTGCCGTTTTCGCTCCAGCGGGCAACAGTGCGCGAGGCAATTCACCGCTTGCGGCGAGATTTGCGGAACATCAATTTTGTCCACGTCGAGCGAGCAGTGGACATGGCCCAGCGCGGTTCGACGGGCGACCGGGCTACGCTGACGGAAGGCCTGATGCTCACCATTACGTATGACTCGTTCGCCGTTGCGGACGAGCGTGTCGGGTTGCCCTGGCCCGCCGCTCAAAGTGGGCTGCCGCCCTGGCCGTTGCTCGAGCCTGGCACGCGAGTTGCGGTCAATGTTCCAGGCCATACGTATCTGCCCGGAACGGACTGGGCGCTGGAAGTGGACATCGCCGAACAGTCAGCGGGCTACCACGCCAATCCCGATCCGTGGGTCGCTTATCTGGATGCCGATGTATGCTCCGATGCGTTCCTGCTCCGCACGCGGTTGCCCGGCGACCGCATCGCTCCGCAGGGCATGAACGGACATCATGTAAAGTTGAGCGAGATGATGATCAACGGAAAGATTCCCCAGTTCGTCCGCGATCGCATGCCCATCCTCCTTTGCGGGGAGCATGTCGCATGGGCATGCGGATTGCGGATTGATGAGAGGGCGCGCGTCACCCCGGCGACTCGGCGTGTTCTGCGATTTCGTTTCGTTCTGCTCGATAACTGACAGGACGGTAAGGTGACAAGGCGAACGCGTATCACCTTGTCACCTTACCATTTCAACAAAGGACAACAATACGATATGACGAGACTCTCCAAAGGCTACCTCATCGGCATCGTCGGCACGGCCATCTGGTCGGCTACGGCAGTGTTCATTCGCTACCTCACCGAGAACTATCACGTGCCACCTATGGTGGTGGCATTCTGGCGTGACCTGTTCGTCACTATCGGTTTGACGACAGTGTTTGCCGTTTTTGCGCCGTCGCTCTTGCGCGTCGAGCGCCGTCATCTCAAGTTCCTGCTCTTTTATGGCTTTGTTCTCTCGATTTTCAACTCGCTGTGGACGGTGGCGGTTTCGCTCACCGGCGCGGCTGTGGCGACAGTGCTGGCGTATAGTTCGCCCGCGTTCACGGCGATGGTGGGCTGGCGACTGTACGGCGAGCGGCTGGACTGGGTCAAGGTCGTAGCCGTACTGTTGAGCATTGCGGGCTGCGTGCTGGTCTCTGGCGCGTATGATCCCGCTGCGTGGCAAGTGAATCCGCTGGGCATCGTCACAGGCCTGGGGGCGGGTGTGGCTTTTGCCGGCTACAGCTTGATGGGCAAAGCCTCGGCGGAGCGCGGCATCAACCCGTGGACCGCAACGCTGTACATCTTTGCTTCCGCGGCCGCGCTCTTGCTGGTGTATGACCTTGCCCTCGGCGGATTGCAAATCTTCTTTAGCGAGCCGCCAGCCGTTTTGCGCATCGCTTCGACGAATTTGCTCTGGCTTGGCTCGTCACTGGTGGGGTGGGGCGCACTGGTCGCGCTCGCTCTTGGCCCGACCATCGGCGGCTACGGCCTGTACACCGTGAGCCTGACGTACCTGCCCGCCAGCGTCGCCAATCTCATCGCCACGCTCGAACCTTCGATGACGGCTACACTCGCCTATCTATTTTTGGGCGAGACGTTCACGGTTCCACAACTCACTGGCGGCGGACTGGTCATCCTCGGCGTGATTCTCTTGCGCATTGGCGAAGGTCGCGTCCCGGCCGTGGCTCCTGCTTGACTGACTAAACCGTTCGGACTAGAATCCTGTTGCCCTCACATCCCTGCCGATGGAGACGATACCATGCAAGCCAAGTCTAACCTCTGGATCGAAAAAGATGGACAAGTGGTCTTGAGCAAATGGCGGGTGAACCTCTTGCGCGCCATTGACGAAACCGGCTCGATAAGCGCCGCCGCCGAAAAGATGCAGCTCTCGTATCACCGCGCCTGGGAAAAGATCCACGAGATGGAAACGCGCCTGGGCGTGTCGTTAGTGGAAACGCAGACCGGTGGACAGCACGGCGGCGGTGCGCGGCTTACAGCCACTGCACGCGATTATATTGCCCGCTTCGATCGCTTCAGCGGCGGCATAGACGAAATCGTCGCACGCCATTTTGAAGAAGCATTCGGTCCGCAGCCATCTCACTCGTGAGGCTAAGCGCCAGGCGTGGAAGGCGAGTCCGACCAATGGCCTGATTTTCGCACGCGACAGACAGTGTGAAACGCGGAACGTAAAGAGGCAAGCTCTCTCTTTACGTTTTTTGTCTTGTGTAGGAAAAGTGTAGGGCAAGTGCTGATTGACTTGGAATGTTGAATAGTCGTATACTGTCCATAGAATCGTGGCGGCATTACACCAACGGTGCCAAGAGCCCGTATTTGCACTGCAGCGATAAACTCATCCGTTGCAGGCGAAAGGAGATGTCCACGCACAACAGACACAACCGTCCTCTCGCCATCTACTCTGCTTCGTGCTAGCATCTGCTTACACCTCCATTTGAAGCACTGCCAGCCTGCCCACCAAAGAAAGGAGAATTGCTCATGGAACCCAATTCGCTATCCACGACGATGCGGGCTAGTCTTATGATAAAGACCAGGAGAAGACGCTCACGCGTTGTGCGAGCCCTGATCGTCCTGGCGCTTGTAGCCTGCGTGACGCTGGTGGCAGCGCCCGGCGTTGGTTATGCGCGCCCCGAGCCTCCCAACGAGATCAACAGTCCCGCGCATGTGGAGGATGATGGTGGCATTGCCGAGATGGGCGTGGAATGGATCACCGACTGGCCCGGCACGGACGCTGACCGTGCCAACTGGTACTATTCCGCCAACTATCTCT
>Ga0315268_10007051_pt1 | contig 11884 bp, 11 predicted proteins | sample C1_top_MG_FD_204535 | JGI IMG/M metagenome (GOLD analysis project Ga0315268, IMG submission 204535) | Sediment microbial communities from Yellowstone Lake, YNP, Wyoming, USA - C1_top | ecosystem: Environmental > Aquatic > Freshwater > Lake > Sediment | place: USA: Wyoming | collected 2017-08-01 | reverse complement strand
GCGATCTGAGCCTCTTTCAGTTGGGTCTGCGCTTGCTTGAGCATTTCTTGAATGAAGACAAAGCTATTCCCGTCGCATTCCAAATGACCGAGTAGCTTTGTGCCAAAAAGTGTACGGTAGTGAAACTGCTTTTGGTAGTTATTTTGACCACCATCCTGGCGGCCTGCCAGGTCACCCCTGGTGTTCCGCGACCCACGCCCACCCCACCGCCAGCACCCACTGCTGCTTTACCGCCTACAGCCACACCCTGCGCCGGACCGGTGGTCGTGGGGCAGATGCGGGTGTCGGCTACCGTCGGCGAGCCGCGGCGGCAGGCCCTGGCCGTGCTGGGCAATCGCCTGTACGTCGTTAGCGCGGAGGGCATCGCCGCCGTGGAGTCGGATCGCCTCGTGGCCGCCACGGTCGCTTCTGGCGTGATGGCGCAGGCCATCGCCGCCAGCCCCGATCGCCTGTACGCCGCCACGTCGGACGGCCTGACCGTGCTCGATGCCGCCACCCAGCGCACCATCGCCACTATCCCCCTCAGCGATCGCCCGCTGACGGTGGCTGTGAATCCGGGCCGGGGGCGCGTCTATGCGGGTACGGCCATCCTGGACGCGGCCACCAACCAGGTGATGGGGCGCTTGCAGCCCCAGGCCACGGCCAGCAAAGCGGCGATCACCCCGCTCCTGCTGCAAGCCAGCCCGACCAGCGGGCGCGTCTACGCCCTGGGCTGGAACGGTATCTCTGGCTCCAACAGCGGCCAGGTGATCTATGTACTGGACGGCGAGAGCGGCGCCCAGATTGCTACGGTCGGCGGGCACAGCACCACGGCCTTTGTCCTGGACGATACCCACCAGCGCCTCTATGCCGTGGCCACGCACCCCATCAGCCAGCGCAGTGTGCTCAAGGTTTACGCCAGCGACGACCTGCATGAACTGGCCTCCGTGGACCTGAAGGGCACGCGTTACGAGGGGCTGGCCGTCAACCCGGCCACCGGCCACGTCTTCCTGGCCCACGCCGGTGGCGCCAGTGCTGGCACCAGCGGTCTGGCCAACACGATCACGGTGCTGGATGCCAGCACGTACGCCGTCGTGGCCACCCTGACTGGCGGCGACGATCCGGGCCCGCTGGCGGTTGTTGGCGACCGCCTCTACGCCCTGAATCGCGGCGACAGCAGCCTCAGCGTGATCCAGGACTGCAAGTAGATCTTTGCTGGCCCTTCAACCGCAGAGAACGCCGAGAGCACAGAGTAATTCTGCTCCTTCTCGGCGTTCTCTGCGCGCTCTGCGGCAAGGAGATGGTCAGCCAAATTCGGGAACACGCTATGATTGCCCTCTGGAGCCCTTGCCTATTATGGCAAGCTGTGGTAGAATAGAGGCAGTGCCAATGCTGCACCGTTTCTGACCTGCCATCACGCTTTACTACCCGAAACGGTGGGCGTGATGGCAGGTCATCGGGAAGCAAGGGGTGATAGCGAGTCAGGAGGGCAAAGATGGAGCAGAAGATCCAGGATTTTCTAACCTTCCTGTCCGTGGAGAGGGGGCTCTCCGCCAATACCTTTGAAGCCTATCGCAATGACCTCTCCCAGTTCCACGCTTACCTGCAAGACCAGGCGCAGCGCCAGGGAGAGGGAAGGCCAAAGCCCCCTTCGGCTGAGGCGCCGTCTGCCCCCGCCGAGAACATCTGGGCCACGGTCAACAAATCGCGCATCGTCTCCTACATCCTGCACATCAAGGAGAAAGAGTACGCCCCAGCGACAGTGGCCCGCAAGGTGGCGGCGATCAAGTCCTTCTTCCACTTCCTCCAGGCGGAAGGCACTATCCCAGCCGACCCTACGGACACCCTGGACTCGCCCAAGGTGGCTAAATCGTTGCCCCGCCCCATCTCCATGCAGGAGGCGGAGGCCCTCCTGGCCGAGCCGGACAAAGCGAAGACGCCTGAGGCTCTGCGCGACAAGGCTATGCTGGAGCTCCTCTACGCCACCGGCATGCGGGTCAGCGAGTTGGTTTCCCTCAACCTGGACGATGTGAGCCTGGCCGCTGGCTACGTGCGCTGTTTCGGCAAAGGGGGCAAAGAGCGCGCTATTCCCGTGCACCACAAGGCCATCGCCGCTGTAGAGGCCTACTTGCAGCAGGCCAGGCCGCAGTTTCTGACTGATCCGGCCCAGCCCGCCCTGTTTGTTAACCAGCGTGGCGAGCGACTGACCCGGCAGGGCTTCTGGCTGATCTTAAAAGCTTACGCCCAGAAGGCCGGTATCGGCACCGAGGTCACACCGCACACCCTGCGGCATTCCTTTGCCACACACATGCTCAACAGCGGCGCCGATCTGCGCTCGTTGCAGGAACTGCTGGGCCACGCCAACATCACCACTACCCAGATCTACACCCACCTGACCCGCGACCACATCCGCCAGGCCTACGACAAGGCCCATCCCAGGGCCAGGTGAGTAATTTGGAGTCATTGCGAGTCCCCAATGACGCGGCGGCGTCATTCCCGATAACAGAAACTTAGGCGAGGTTCGTAGTAGCGACTTCAGTCGCCGTTGCTGTCAACAAACGACTAAAGAGATCGCCCGGCCCTAGAAGGAGCCGGGCTGAGTCTACGAAGCCCCCTTCGGGGCTCCTCTGAAGCGCCATCACGCCCGCCGTTTCGGGAAGTAAGGCGTGATGGCGCTTCATCAGCCCGCAGGGCTTCGTTGCATAAGCCCGGCGGCTTCAGCCCCGGGCGGGCCGGCAAGGGCTGGCAAGTTTCTGCCCTCAGGAATGACGCCGCGTCATTAGAGACTGCTCAGAAACTTGGCTCGGAGTTGCCGTAGGGCAGTGCCCGTGGCCTGCCGCCTAGGTATTGTACAACAAGGGACGGCGGGCGCCGCGCCCGCCCTACGGCTGCAAACCGCGCCCAAGTTTCTGTCTTTGCGCATGCCGCCCAACGGCATGAGGTTCTCGCAATGACATAGGAGTTCTTCTTGGAAACCATCACCCTACGCCAACAGGTCGCCCGGGCGGCGCAGTTCATTGGAGCGAAAATTGCCCAGAAGCCGACCATCGCCATCATCCTGGGCTCCGGCCTGGGAGCCCTGGCCGATGCCGTCAGTGAGGCCACCATCCTCCTCTATACAGACATCCCCTACTTCCCACCCACCAGCGTGGAGGGACACCGTGGCCGTCTGCTCGTCGGCCAATTGGAGGGGAAGAACGTAGCTGTACTGCAGGGCCGCGCCCACGGCTACGAGGGGCACTCCCTGGCGCAAATTACCCTGCCGATTCGGGTGATGCACACCCTGGGTGTGGAGACCCTCATCGTCACCAACGCTGCCGGCGGCCTGAACTCTGGCTTCCAGGCGGGCGATCTCATGCTCATCACGGACCAGATCAACCTGCCGGGCATGGTAGGCCACAACCCGCTTTACGGCCTCAACGACCCGACCCTGGGGCCCCGCTTTCCCGGCATGAACGACGCCTACGACCCTGCCCTGCGCGCCCTGGCCCAGCGTGTCGCCGAGGGGCAGGGCCTGCGTCTGCGCCAGGGCGTCTACGTTATGCTGGGCGGTCCCTCGTTTGAGACACCCGCCGAGGTCGCTTTCCTGCGCCTCATCGGCGGCGACGCTGTGGGCATGTCCACCGCCTCCGAGGTCGTGGTGGCGCGCCACGTGGGGCTGCGTGTCCTGGGCTTATCCTTGATTTCCAACGTTCTCAGCCCCCAACCCGGCCAGGCCTCCCCAACTCACGCGGAGGTGCTGGCCGCCACAGCCGCCGCCATGCCGCGCTTCATCGCCCTGATCCGTGGCGTTGTCAGGGCGATGTAGGAGTCACTTTATGGTTACACTCTCCGCCGATACGTCCCCACAAATGGAGCAAATACAGATCGAGGGACTGCGCCAGATGCCGGTCTGGCGCAAACTGGCGCTGGTCGGCGAGATGAACCGGGCGGTGCGAGAGCTGGCCCTGGCCGGGCTACGCCAGCGCCATCCGCACGATACTCCTGCCCAACGCCAGCGCCGCCTGGCCGATCTGTTATTGGGGCCAGAGCTGGCCGCCTGCGTTTATGGCCCCACGCTGGAGACAAACTGATGCTGGCGGAGCCGATTGCGGTGACCACGATGGTCACCGATGCCCTGGACGCCCTCGGCGTGCCTTATGCCATTGGTGGCTCTTTGGCCAGTGCAGTACATGGCATAATGCGCGCTACGATGGATGCTGATATTGTGGCCGACTTGCGGCTGAAACATGCTGACCCGCTGGCCCATGTGTTGAGTGGTGCGTTTTATTTGGATGTAGAGACAATCCGTGACGCCATTCGTCGTCACAGCTCCTTCAACCTGATCCACCGGGAGACGATGTTCAAGGTGGACATCTTCGTAGCCAAGCCACGCCCCTTTGACCGCGCCCAAATAGCCCGTCGTCAGTTGCACCTGCTGAGTGAGGACCCACAGCGCCACGCTTACGTCACCAGTGCTGAAGACATTGTGCTTTCCAAATTGGAGTGGTACCGCATGGGTAGCTATATCTCCGACCGTCAGTGGCGCGACGTGTTAGGTGTGCTCAAAGTTCAGCGTGATCGCCTTGATCGTGTTTACCTGCGCCAGATGGCTGTCACCTTAGGTGTGAATGATCTGCTAGAACGAGCCTTGGACGAAGCAGGTTGATAGAGTCTTGCGTATCCCATCAGAACGTGGTATACTTTGCGCTGTCCGATCTGCCCCTGTAGCTCAGTGGATAGAGCGAGGGCGTCCTAAGCCCTGTCGTCGGGTGTTCGAGTCACCCCAGGGGCACCAGCTTGACGATACCAATTATCAAAGCAAAGAAGGCGGGGCCGCAGCAACGGCCCCGCCTTTTTAGTTTTTCCCCAAACCGGAATGCCGGTGACCAGGGATGGCCGCACTGACGACCAACTGGATGCTTTCGTCTTGTCGCTTGCGGCCCCATGGCCTCCCACGTCCTTTTTCAGGCAACCCGCATCCTGGCGGGATATTTGTAATGGTCGCTGATGCGCTTCATCTTCTCCCAATCTTCAACCTCTTTGACCTCGTCCAGTTCCAGCAACTCGTCCAGAAGGGCTACGGCTTGATCGTAGTTCTTGGTCTGGTGATGGTTCAGAACGCCATACAGCAAAATCGAACGGTCGCCAGTCTGGAAGGCCAGCAGTTCGCGTTCCGTCTCCAGCCAGTCGGGCAAGATCTGCTCGAGCATGATCTTGGGCGGCAAGGCGCCAACGCACACGGGCTGGATGCCCTTTTGGTTGACGATAGCGGGCACTTCGACCACCACGTCATCCGGTAGCCCAGTTAAAGCGCCGCGATTGGGCACGTTGACCTGGAAATAGCCTTCAACGTTGTTGATCAGCCCATCCATGATGGGCACGATCTGCTCGCGTGTCTTTTCTACTCCGACGGCCTTCACCATATCCGTCTGAGGATCGTTTGCCCACCTGGTCATTTCCGCGATGCGCTCCTCCAGCGTCTGCACAAAATACGGACGCGCCAGATGCGTGTCCGGTCCACCCCAGGGTTCGCCGTACCAACGTTTCTTCGTCGCGATGTCCGTGTGGTACCACCAGCCGCCACGGCGCACGGTATCGCCAATGGGGAACAGGCCGTACAGATGATACTGATGCACCGCGCCCCGCGACATTTGGACGTCGTGTGTTCTGGTGGCGACGTGCGTTCGCCAGTATTCTTCGCCTTTGGTGGCGATCCACTCGTCAATCAAGGGATAAGCGTCCTTGCCCTCGTAGATGAAATGGGTCAGCCAGATGTTGTGATTGAGGCCGGGCGCTTGCCAGACGATGCGTTCCGGGTGTTCCAGTCCAATGGTGTAGGCAATCTCGTAAACGCCATAGTGACCATGGCATAAGCCGCATACTTTGATGCTCGTCTGGCGCGTCATCAGCGTGCAGCCGTCAAAGACCGGATTGCCAGATTGAATCAACCAGGCATTGGGGCAGACCTTCTCCATGTCCTGCGCCACATCCAGCATAAGGCGCAGTTGGTGGTAGGCGCCGAACTGCCCGCCGGTGTGATAGTAGCCATACTTGTCCGCCGCCAGCTTGCGCATGTCCGCTTCGATGACATGCCCCAGGACGTACGCCGTGTTGACGACGAAATCGGCGTCCTGTAGCGCCACCTTCCGATCCGTCGTTTTGTCAAAGGTGAGCGATGATCCCAATTGCTGGGCATAGCGTGTGCCCAGTTTGTAGATCATGTCCAGCCGGTCTTCGTCAATGTCCATGAAGGATACGTGACTGCCGGCTAGACCTTCGGTCAGGCACAGGTCTTTGACCAGGCCCAGCGAGAATTGGGCGCTGCCTGCGCCAATTACGCTGACTTTGATTGCTTTTGGCATTGTGTCTCTCCTCTTTACTTCTATTGGATGTCAGTGAATTTCATCTTGCCCTTCCACAATAGCTTTCAGTCTATCGGGCAGGCGCCCGGGCATAGCAGGAACGGGCAGACTCGCGCCCAATCTCCCCGGATGGGTGAATCGGGCCGGCCTTCTCTCCTGCGCCGACACAGCGTTGGATCTGTTTTGGCTGGCGTGTCAATGAATATCCGGTTGTGGTCATCCTTGACGATAGAACGATAATCCACGACCGATGGGTTATCCCTCAACGTAATGCCCTGCATGATGCAGGCTTTGAGTTTGTCTCCAGCTTACGCCAGTTAGTGACTAAGTGTTTGCCAACAGAATTATATACATCGTCTGGCTGGAACACATGGGTACGAAAAAAGAGCCAAAACATCATGGCCCAGGGGATGACCGTGTAGAACCAGCGCTGCACGGTCCGGTAACTGCCACCCTTACCTGCCCAGCGGGAAATCCCCAGCATCGTTACCCGTCCGGTCATGACCAGGAGGGCCAAGACGATCCGGCTCAACTGGCGAATGGTGGTGGCTGTCAAACACGGGCTCAGGCATTGTAAAAGTGCGATAATCTCCAGCATGGGCTTTTGTGCCTCCTGAGTTGGGGATTGGTTCGACCTGTGGCAGGCCACGGACCGTCGCACCAACTTTACCACAAAAGCCCCTTGAAGCCACATCATTTTGGCGAAGGTATTGAATGATCGGGTCGTAATGTGAAGCTTCCTCTCCCTGCTAGGGAGAGGTCAGGTGAGGGTGAGGCCTTACAACAGCAATTATGTTTCGACCCTCACCCCACCCTCTCCCTGCCTGGGAGAGGGACTTCCGTCTCACATGCTCTTTGGCAGAATGGGGCGCTTGGTCGGCATCCCTGGCCGCCGCGGATACTGGCTCGGCGTCGGCTGCACCTTGTCCACGACCACCAGAAGCCGCGGCTCCTCCAGGCCGGGCACGGTGATAGGCCTCACCTCCCGCAAAACTCCCCCCATGAGCTCGATGGCGCGGCTCGCCTGGCTGATCTCCGCCTCAATGCCGGCGCTCTTCTGGGCGATGAACACCCCACCCACCTGGCAAAAGGGCAAGGCGTACTCCACCAGGGTGGGCAGCTCGGCGACGGCGCGCGAGAGGGCCACGGCGTAGCGCGCCCGATGGCGCGGGTCGTGGGCGGCCTCCTCCGCGCGCGCGGTGACTATTGCCACTCCCTCCAGTCGCAGCCGCCCCACGATGTGCCGCAGGAACGCCGTCTTCTTGGCCACCGAATCCAGGAGGGTGAGCCGCAGCTCCGGGCAGACGATCTTGAGCGGCAAGCCGGGGAACCCGGCGCCGCTGCCAATGTCAATCACACTGCTGCCAGGCGCCAGGTTGCAGGTGCTCTCACCCCTCCCCTGGTAGGGGAGGGGAAGGGGGAGAGGCATAGCCTGCAGGCAGGTGAGCGAGTCCAGGAAGTGCTTGACCTGCACCTCCGCCAGGTCGGTGATAGCAGTGAGGTTGTGGCGCTGGTTCCAGGCGACGAGCTCCTCGTAGTACACCTGAAAAGCTGCCACCTGCGCTGGCGTCAACTCCAGCCCCAGCTCCCGAGCGCCCCGCACAAGCAACTCCATCGGCATCGTCCGTCACCTCCCCCCATTCTGTCATGGCGAGTCCGCAATAACGCGGCGGCGTCATTCCTGAGGGCAGAAACTTGTGCTCAGCCGGAGCCGTTTCGCTACCCCGTGAGGCAGGTAGTTAACCACCAAGGCACCAAGAACACCAAGTTTTTTTATCTTTGTGTCTTGGTGTCTTGGTGGTTCAATAGATTCCGTTTGACTCCAGGCGCAAGAGCCGCGCCCGGCGCCGGTTTACGCCACGAATACCTGATCGCCGCAGCCCCTCCTCGTCCAGGGCGAAGGCGCGGCACTCCTCCAGCGGCACGAAGGAGTCCGGGATGGCTTTGGGCGCCTGGACAGACTCCAGCCCCATGGCCAGCAGCCGCTCGGCCATCTGCGGCGGATAGAGCTCGGTCACGCTGCGCGCCTCCTTGTAGAGCCGGCAAGCGCCCTGCGTGTAGTCGGTCTCCCAGCGCATGGCCATCCCGCCCCAGGTGGGCCCGGCACCGCCGGTCTGCGCCCCCGGCTTAAAGTGCTGGCAGTGACGGCAGGCGTCCAGCCGAAAGCCGCAGGTGGGGCAAATCGTCTCCCGCGGCACCACAATCTGCCCCGTGGGCGAGATGCCCAGCGCCTTCTCTATCTCCTGCCCGCACAAAGGACAGCGCAGGTTGGCCACGCTGTGTAGCCCCAGCCGCCGCGCTGCCTCAGCCAGGACGGCCATCTGCTCAGCCGGGGCCAGGTGCTCCAGGCGAACGCCCCACCAGTAGTCGTCTGGCGCGACGAGGGCGCGTGCGGCGTAGCCCAGGCGGGGCAGGGTGGGGAAGCGCCGCGCCCGCGCATCCTGGAATACGCGGGCCGCCTCTAACAGACGCCAGGTCAGCACGGCGGCGGCCAGAAGGATAAGGGCTAATGGCAAGGCGCTGGTGAGCATGGCCGTGTCAGGGAAGCAGGAAGCAGGAACCAGGGAATCAGGAAATCAGGGAGCAAGAAATCAGGGCTAAAGTGCTGCGGCAGAGACAGCCTCGCCGCCAAAGGGGTGAGCTCGGCGGCGAGGGGAGAAGTTGACGGATGACGAAGGACGGATGACGAAGGACGAAAGTTTGCCTTCGTCATTCGTCCGTCGTCTTTCGTCCTGGACAAAAGCTTTAGCTGGCAGCTTTCATGCCAGGCCGCATGCCGGGGATGGGCACAGCGTCCAGGAGTTCCTTCACCACGGCACGAGGGTTGACGTTCTTGATGCGAGCGGCCGGGGTGACAATGATGCGGTGGGCCAGGGTCACCTCGGCCATGGCCTTGATGTCGTCCGGGATGACGTAGTCACGACCCTCCAGCGATGCTCGCGCCTGGCCGGTCCGGAACAGCGCCAGGCTGCCGCGGGGGCTGGCTCCCAGATAGACGTCGGGGTGGTTGCGCGTGGCATTGACCAGGGCCACAATGTAATCCTTGATCAGCGGATCAATGTAGACCTGCTTGACAGCCTCCTGGATGGCCAGCAACTCTTCTACAGTCACCACCTGCCCGAGTTCCTCGATGGGATGGATGTACTGCTGGCGATTGAGGATCGTGATCTCGTCAGCCTGGGCCGGGTAACCCAGGGAGACGCGCATCAGGAAACGGTCGAGTTGGGCCTCGGGCAGGGGGAAGGTGCCTTCGTACTCGATGGGGTTCTGCGTGGCCATGACCAGGAAAGGCTTGGGCATGGGATAGGTGACGCCGTCTACGGTGACCTGTCGCTCCTCCATGGCCTCCAGGAGGGCGGACTGAGTCTTGGGAGTGGCGCGGTTGATCTCATCGGTGAGAACAATCTGGCTCATGACGGGACCAGGCCGGAACTCAAACTCACGCGTCTTCTGGTTGAAGATGGAAACCCCGGTAATATCGGACGGCAGGAGGTCCGGAGTAAACTGGATGCGGCGGAAGCTGCAGCCGAGAGACTTGGCGATGGCCTTGGCCAGCATCGTCTTGCCCACGCCAGGCACGTCTTCAATGAGCACGTGGCCGCGGCAGATCAGGGCGAGCAGGGCCAGGGTCACCTCATTGTGCTTACCAACGATGACCCTCTCCACGTTGGCGATGACTTTCTCGGCGGTGCGGCGGATCTGTTCCATGCGCAGTACTCCTTGTGATTATTAGCGTCCCCAAAAGGAGCTACAAGCTGTAGAATAGGTCGCTGACCTGTTCCCAGAGCGACAGGTTAGGCAACCTGTCCTACTGGGCTCAGTATCCCCCAAAGCAGCGGCGGGGGCTACCGACATTGGGACACATTATATCAGGTTTGGGCGAAAATTGGTAGACCCCCACTCCCCGTTACCCATGTTACCCCTGTTCCCCCTGTTTCCGTTGCTATCCCCGCACCCCCCTAGCGCCTTTGTCCCCCATGTCCGCTCTGTGCACCCTTTCCCATGACTCGCGCACAGCCGCCAGTTCGTCCGCGCTGGCCGGCAGGTCGCCGTAGCGCACCTGGACGTAGGCCTCCGTGATCGTCCGCAGTTCTGGGGCTGCTTCGGGCAGGGCGCGGCGCAGGTCGGTTAGATACTCGTAAGGAGTTTCCTCCGGGCGGCGAGGCAGACCATGCTGGGCCGCCCAGGCCAGCAGGCGGGCGTAAATCTGGCGAATGGACAGTGAGGCGCGATAGGCCTCGCCCTTCTCCAGGAGCGAGAGGTAGCTGGGCCGCGCCACCGGTCGCCGGCCAAACAGGCGATCGAGCAGGCGCTGCCAGAGGCGACGCAGGCCGCGCAGAAACTCCGCCGACGACCAGATGGACTCGCGTATCTCCTCCACCCCGCCCGCGCCCAGCACGCGCCGCCGGCGCAGGGTGCGCATCAGCAAAAACAGGATCAGGGCCAGGATGGCGATGACCACAACAGCCTTAAGGAAGGTCAGCAGGGCTGGCGGCAGATTCAACAGCTTCGCTTCTTGTTTTTGCCACTCCGTCAGAAAGTCGGGTGTAGGGGCGGGCGTTGGTGGCGGCGTGGCTGTCGGGCTGCCAGGCAGCAGCCAGGACAGGAAGAAGTAGATGATCATGAAGAGCACGTAGGCAATGGCCAGGATGATGCGTGCCAGCAATTCGTAGATGGGCACCAGGATCTTCAGGAAGGCGGCGATAACAGCTTGGAAGGTGTTGTAGGAGAAGAGGGCGGCGGCCAATCCGCCCAGCCCCAGCACAGTGATGGTCACCACCAGGAACACGGAGAGCCAGTATCCACCCAGAGAGGTGCGCTTCTCGCCGGTGGCCATAGTCTCCAGGCGCACGACGGCTACGGCCAGGAGCCCGCAGAAGAAGTAGCCGAAGATGAAAGGCGAGATATCCATCCGAGTGTCGGCCTGGCTGAGCAGGAAGAGGGTGGCGATGAGGCCCACCAGCCCGGCCTGGAAGCGATAGTACACCGCGCTCATGGTCGGGCGCCCCTGGCCCAGGCGCAACCCTCGCCACCACACGTAAGCCACGATAGCGATGACGAAGAGGGTGGGTGTGATGCCCCAGTTCAGCAAATCGCCCAGGGCTTTACCCAGCCAGGCCAGGTCGAGCCAGCCGTATTGGCCGTAGAGCTGCAGCTTGAGGACGATCAGGAAGGAGATGGCGGCCAAATAGCCCACCAGGACGCGGCTGCGTGTCAGTTCCAGCCGCCAACTCAGCACCAGCCGGGCCAGATAGAGCGCCAGCAGGAGCAGGGCCAGGAAGCCGGCGACAGATGGCACGGCCTCTGACAGGCCGGATAGGCTCGCCAGGGCAGCCAGGAGCGGCCAAAACCAGGCCACTTCCATGCAGGCCAGCAGAAGATAGAGAAGCTCGTCACGCCATACCGCACGCATCGGTCGTAAACCCTTGCTCAAAACCTGTCTTCGACACTTTTCAAACAGGGTTAATTGTGGTATCCTCTAGCTGGGTGCAATTGCCGGAGACCCAGCTGGAGGATACGATGAGCGAACAAGAGACAGAACTGCGAGTCTGGCCTGTAGG